>Ga0049107_10000720_pt1 | contig 10689 bp, 4 predicted proteins | sample WorMetilPIANOSA1_FD_61187 | JGI IMG/M metagenome (GOLD analysis project Ga0049107, IMG submission 61187) | Marine gutless worms symbiont microbial communities from Max Planck institute for Marine Microbiology, Germany - Olavius ilvae PIANOSA.1 | ecosystem: Host-associated > Annelida > Digestive... | reverse complement strand
TATCTCTATTTCCTCTAGTTCAGCCAGGACATTCGTATCTACTGGCTGACGCATCAAAATTAATATCTTCGTCCTCACTCATTCGACGACGCTGACGCTTAGGCCTTCGCTGCGCACTTTCATGCTGCCTTGTGCGTAATAAATAAATAAATAATAGGACTGAATTAGTCGAAATCATATTCGCCCACGGACACGGATATTCGTCGCATTACTTCTAGTCATGTGACTGGATGGCATCATACTGACCAATCATCAGTGATCACGTCCATGACGTCATCAGCAGGTGCGCGCAGTCCCTACAACGCAATCAAAATTCTGCGCTATCGTGGGATTAAGTCGAATCGTAGTTGTAACCACTGCATTACAGCTACCAACTTTGGCACAGTAATGCGATGGTTGCAATTGCAATCACGATGCGACTTCGATTCGACTGTCGTTCCACTGCCGTTCGGCCGCTTATCAAATCGACCCATAAACCGTCACATTTATTTCACCCATTTTATATCCGAGAGTGCGTTTTGACATTTTCTCGTTAATAAACGGATATTGATATTGATATTGGGCACAATCACGGAATCCGCTAGCCGCAGTCACGCTGACCTATTTATTTATTTAGGCCGCAGTGCAGCAGCCCACAGACAGGTAGGCTTACGGTCGTAACGTAGGTTGTCGATTGGTTGGTCGTAGCGCGATCGAATTGCAGTCGAATGGGAGTTAAATCGTAACTAAGTAAGTAAGTAAGTCTGAATATTTGTAAACGGCGCCGAACTCGCTAAACAGTCACAAGGGCGTCGGACGAACGGTGCTGAGCCCACCTGCCAGCAGCAGCGTAGATTACTGCTGAAACAGGTAGGCCTTGAGCTGACGCTTGAAGGAGCAGAGAGTCGTATCTGGTGGCTGGTAGTTGTAACCAGCGCCTGACGCATCTACGGAATGGGCACGTTAGGCCGATGCACTCAAAACAGACACAACACTATAGAAAACAAAAGCATCACTCGAAGGCAATGCAGTACCGGTTGGATATAAAGGTAAAGGTAAAGGAAGCGGATTTATATAGCGCCTTTATTGAAGTACCTTACACTCAAGGCGCTCAGGTACGGATCACACAGTGTTACCTGCAAATTACACCGTACCTGCCACGAATGCCCATTACGCGGGTGGAGTTAATAACCATCTCAATAGTAAGTATACGAAGTATTTGGCACCACTCTGCGGCCGATTTTTTTGCATTTTGGAAAATTTCCGCCGAAAATTTGCGAATCTTGTGGCGCCACCTACCGACAGAAGTACGAAACGTTTAGTGCGTTGTAAAGTACATCATTCTGGTCCTCTAACAGATGGCGAAAACAGCGTCCAAATCGATGCATAATTGGCGACGCTATCCTTCCTCAAAGTAGTAAAAATGCGGTTCTGAATTCGTCGCTCTGCTGTAGCGCCACCTGACGCCGCAGAGAAAAACTGCAATATAGATGCACATCTATACAATCCCTCGTGTGCATAAAAGCCCCAAAGATGTTTTGGGAAATTTACTTCGTGTATGACTTTTGGTGCGCACAAACTTGTTCATTCCGAACCGTTTTTTGGACTACCTGTACGAACTTTGACACTTGCTGACAGGGATATATAGCGACATGTGGAAAAATTTTTTTTATATAGGTGCACATCTACATTCTCGCCCCTAAACTACTGCTGTGGAATTTTTTCAAATCCTTCAGCTATCTATACGAAGTGGTGCGCACAACCTTTTCCGCCGATTTTTGGACTTTTCGCAATTTTTGACCGCCATTTCTCGGACTTTGTGGCGCCATCTAGCGACGAAAATGAGAATCATGTATTGCTCTGAAAGGCCAATCCCTTCTGAAAAAACGATGAAAATAGCATCAAAATCGACCCATAAACCGTCACACAATACTTGTTCGAACTATGTCCCCTCTAACGAACAGCTCTCCGGACTCGGAGCGTGACAGACATAGTGACAAACACCATATTTTCGCACCTACAGCCGGCGCGCGTTGCACGATCTTTCCAAAACTTTGCATGGTGATAGAGCTGGTCGAGATCATCAAATAGGTGCAATCATTTTTTGATTCAACGCATAGTTTTTCCTACAGGGTGCACGGAAATATTCGGTCTAATTGACCGACGCGGTTTCGCGGCAATAACTCCGTAACCTGTGAAGCGAATCACATCAAATCTGAAACACTAATGTAGGATAGTTAGGCGTATAAAAGCCCCTAAAAATTTTAGAAATCGGTCAAGGGGTTCGCCCCTGCGATTCTTTACTAAAAAGTGGAAATGTTTGATATTTTTGGGCCGCATGCCCACCCCTGCACCGATTGAGGTGAAATTTTGCACAGCCAAGCGGACCCAGGTGCCAGTCGGCCCTGCCAAGTTTGACGTGAATCGGTGCAACGAGTCGCCCCTGGGGGGCGTATAACCTGATTTTTGGCCTGTGAGTAAATTTAGTACCGGCAGTTTGCCGCTTTGCGGCATCCTGCCGGTAATAAGGTAGCTGGGCACGGAGAGGGTGGCAAAATTTTATCGACCGTTCAAAACTGATGAAACTGGACATTGACATTGCGCGTGGCGGACGACCACACTGCAACATTCTCTATGTGCTTAAGTACAAAAAGCCAAAAGTTTTCATTTTTCATTTATTTCATTTATTTGCTCAGAATGACAAGTACCATAAGTACAATAAAACAATGAGTAGCATAATGTGAGCTGGACAACAAGGCGCAAAAACGAACACTAACAGCTGCTCTTTAGATCAACAACTATTACATTAAAAAAATACTGAAATCATAAGTTGGCCAAATGTTACACTTTATTCGTATACGCTGTTTTTAAAAACTTCCTATTAACTTATCTCCTTGGCACGGCACTTGGTAGAGCGCATACCTCTAACAACAGTAAAGAAGCCCGCAATTACGCTGATCACGTCGTCTGGATCATAATTTTGATCCGAGACATCACTTCCAATAGTTAAACCACGTAATTGTTCATACGGTGTCAAAAGCTGCCAATCCACAAATTTTACGTGGAAGGAAACTCAACCTTGACCCGACGTTCCGGATTAATACGTATTACGTACGTGGTATCCGGATTAAGATCAGCATTGCTTCCTGTCTTCCGTGTCCTGACAACTATCCAGCCGGAAAGTCTCGTCGAAATCCAACGACACAATCCGGTGATCCGAGTCATAATACGGATCCCGGATACGGATTAATCCCGATCATCGGACTGGAGTATCGGAGTTACTGTGCCCAAGTCGGAGGCGTGTGAGCCAGTGCCGATTTATCCATTACGACACAGTCCATTAGCGTGAGAGACGGACGAAGAGACAGACGTATAGAATGGCGGATGCAAGTGTCGTTCGGTATGAACTATTGCGGCAAAGTTCTGTGTTGTACGGAGGATGCAAAACGTAATTAGAGCACAGATGCGCGATTGTGTACAGTGTAGTCTCAACATTAAACAATGCGAATGCAGCATCAGCAGCAGCAGACCTGTGACAAATATAGACCGTTAGTCAGAAGTCCGTGGGCGTATGGAGGCGTTGATGTAGAAACTAGAGAAGGAAGGCAAGTTGCGGTGGCAACCGGCGAATGATGATCGCCTACGGCCAGTTTCGTGTATCTAATCGCAACATCGTAGCGACAGAGTATCCAATGGTCCACAGTTTGGCGCCAATCAGCAGCGCAACTGTTGAACGACCTCTAAGGAGATGGTTACATCTACGATTCGACTGCAATTCGACCGCGCTACAACCATTCGACGACCTTCTTTACGACCGGGCTAAGCAGCCTAAATAATAAATAGGTCAGCATGACTGCGGCTAGAGGATTGATAATCTTTATTCACCAGCATAAGCGGTAGCAAGGAAACAAACAACAACATAATAAGAATAGAATAAAACAACTTAATTAACTTAACTATACATTAGCATACTATGTCTTGATGCTAAAACGTTGCAACACACCAGTACATTGCATGAAATTGCTTATGAATTTTACCCTCCTCTTTTGTAACAATTCACTTGACAATGAAAACTTCAAATAAGAACAACAGTCATGAATAATTTCGTTATTAACAGTTCTGAATAATTTCATTAAGAATCGTACGACAACAAAGTCTAACGATCTCAAGGCACTTTCTGGCAAAGCATAACACATGCGCCAATGTGAATTTAGTGACTTTTCATAAGCAGTCGAATGGCCGTCGAGTGGAAGTCGAATCGAAATCGAAATCGAATCGAAATCGAATCGTAGTTGTAACCATCGCCTGTAATGCAGATCGCGATGCAATGAGCTGTGACAACGCGACTGCCATCCGTACGTCATCTTCGTCGTTTACGATAACTGTTGCTGCCGCCCAACCGACACGACGACGCGAGATTTGCCACTTTGCATAGATGGCGAACGCCGGCGGTCGTCGCGGTACATGCAAAGTGGCAAATATTGAAGCCGTCCGTTGACGACGGCGTCGTTCGGTCGGCATTTGCTCATTCCGACGTCGCTGCTATAGTGACGTATTCATCCCTCTCCTGCGTGGCTCGGCCGCTTCATCCCTCCCACCGTTCCATCTCCGGCACTCTGCTCCATCATTTTGCTCGAGCAGCGATGACCGATAGCAGCGCGTGACGTGCACCTGCTAAGAATTGGTAACTATCTACGTGCACGCACAGACGTACGCAGATTTTAGCATTTATTCAGCCAGATTAGACGCTAAAAAAATACTGCATAAAGAAGGCGTTAATTAGATGTTATTTAGCGAGTTTCAGATGCCTATTTATCGCATGTCAGCATGCTATGCACGCAGAGCGCGATATTGTTTTAGCAAATCCGTCTGTCTGTCCGTCACATTGAGGTATTGTATCTAAACGAATGCACATGTCGTTGAACTCCTTGTACTATCTGGTATGCGCATGACCTAGGTTTCTGAGCATTATCGCCGTTACAAAATTCCAAAAGGATCTTCCTCATTTGGGGCCAGGTTCGATTTGCGAAATTTCTCCAGCCGGGATCGAGCGCCGAAGGCGCGAGTATCGAGGCGCCGTAGGCACCGAGGTTTAGGAAGGGGGATACCCCTCCCTAAACAGGGATGGATCTAGGGAGGGGCTGTGCTCCCTCCCCAGAAAACATTTGATTTTTTTCCTCGTAATAGTGCATTGTGCGTGCATTCTGAGGTATTTATTAGACAGTTCACAAGGCCTGTAACAGTAATGTTAAAGCCTGCAAAAGGCTCATATATCGTGGCCAAACCCTACAATGTCGTCACCGTACTACAGGAATTAAATTTGGGTATCTGATAAATATATGTTGGTAACTTAGTTACTGGGCCTATATATGTTGGGATGCTTCATTATACTGTAATTTTCACCGCCAATAATGTTGTGTTTTTATGGAAGCGGTGTAAAAAATACAGTGCTCAAAAAGATTTGATAACACAGGACTTATAGAAATACCAGTTCCAGCAGTTCCAAAAAGCATTACCTTCCTTACTCATAAGTGCTTCGTGCAAATCGTTGCTATGGTACTCGGTAGGACCTAACTGATATTTCCGTAAACCCAATCTATAGTCTCGTCTAGCTTTGTTCCGTCGGTTGAATACAGGACCAGACCTTGGTTTCCCAGCCACCTTCAATAGCTGATTAGATTCAATGGACTGCTGCTTCAGACAGTCTAGCTCATGACACCACCAATATTTGAAAAAGTCTTGTAAGCGATAAGGAATAGCAACCAAGGCTGTGGACTTCAGTGCAGCAACGACTCGATCATAAATATCGTCAATTAACTGAACATCACAACATTTAAAGCCGTCATTCTCTATGTTTAATAACTCATAAAAGATCGGTTCAAGTTGTTGACCTGTGGAACTGTAATAAGTAAGTAAATCACCGTGATCCCACCGCAGTTGTTTTATGGGTTTGGTCTCCTGTCGTTTCTTACTGTTACGTTTCAGAAAAAAACTTCTGTTCTTTCTTGTATATATTCTTAAAAGTTAACAAATGTAAATGAATATTTCAGCATCTACAGCTAAAGGTAACCTATACCGATTCTAAATATTTGAAAATAATTTGCATGTTTTCTAGCATAAACTGTGAATAATGGGGCTGCTGACTTCTAACATCTGTGCCATAAATTATTGTGAATTTGCACGTTTTTGCCTATTTTCATGCTTGACACATTCCTCTATTGTTTTATTCGACTATATTCGATGATCTTTTTTGAAAACGATGCAATTTTGCCGTTAAACAGTTACATTTAAGATTCTGACAGTGGTTCGTTCTAAAATTCCGTAGCTGTGATCTTAGTAAATTTCATCTGAATTGGCCTAAGCAAATGTTTTTTTTCTTCTGAAACACCGTGCATGGATATCGATAAGTTAGAGGTTTGTGAAGATGGCGTCAGCGTACTGGACAACGGTCATAATGATGTCCAGGGGCGAGGGAGGTTAGAGCCGACGCCCCGACGGACGTGGCTTATCGCAGTGACTACAATGACGTCACGATGACGTCATTGTAGTCACTGGGTTCTCGCAGCCAGTCACTCAGTCGGTCAGCAGCGAGCTGGTCAACACTTGTCAGCGGCCGCTCGTTGCGCTCTGTCGCCTCCCGCCATGGAGCAGCGGCTCTTCCAACCCCGCGCTCGCTCCGTCGAGATGATTAAGCGGCCGTTTGTCGCGGTCGTCGTCGGCGGTGGCGGCGCCGTCGGGCATAATCAACTGGACGGGGGCGATGACGTCGACGAAGACGAAGACGGCAGCGGAGGAGCGTTGAGCGTCACAAGACGAACGCATCGAACGCGCCGTCGTCGTTGGTCGCCGACAGGTCGGAAAAGAGCATCGCCGTCGTGAAGGTCGCGGTCCCGTCTTAGCTCGGTCGCGACGCACTCCACATATGACGCTGGCTGCTGCTGCTGCTGCTGCTGCGGCCGCAAATATCTCCACCGCACAACCAGTCGCCGCCGTTGTGTCTCCCCCACCTCCCCATCACCAGTCCTCGTCCTGCTCGTGTGTTGTCGAGCGGCCGGTCGAATGTTCGAAGAAGATTAGTAGTTGGGCTGTTGGCGTCGTGCGCCGCTTGGCTGGCGAGGCGCTGCTGCGGTTCGTGACATATCGCACAGTTACACGGACCGTCGTCGCGTCTATGTGCGACAGCACTAAAACTCATCAAATATGTAAAGCAGTGTTGTCCGCTTTATGGTAACTCCGATGCGGCCGCATTACAAACTGAATTGTATAGAGGAGAGACCGAGAGAAAAGATCAGCTGAGCTATCGAGCGGGGATGGTTAAGACCAGATCAAGCCAAATGACGTCCACGATGGTCCCTGCAGCGTGACACCAATGCACACATATGCGTGCGTGCTAGTAATGTCGTCCAAGCAAGACTCAAAAATCAAAATGGTTGCGTAAATCAACAGTTGAAACAACGGGAGCACACGACGTCCGTGAAGGGAAAACCCCGCAGTAGGATAATTGCTTCATCATTGACTCTGGAGCAAAGAAGACAACCGTGGATACAACAGTGAACTCTATTCAGCGAAATTTGTCACAGCAACGAATACGTTTCATTTTCCTAACTATATTCTCAATTCATACCCTTTTACGGCCTCATCGTAATACTTCTGTAAAACTAGTCACTTTGATTATTAAACAATGACATATATGGTGAGATTGTGAAAATTTAAGCATTTTCAGTGCTGGCAGTGCAGAACATTTTACCGATGTCCAATATTTCACAAGCTATACTGCTGCAGCATCTGTCAATCGATATCACTGTTTATGCGAACGTCATGTGCAGACGGGCGGTCGTAACGTGGCTATATTGTACAAGGTGGACCAATAAAACGAAGCTCCAACAGTATGCAGCGTCGGTAACGTTGATTATTCACTGCAGTAATGCATAAAGGTGTCATTCATATGGCTCTCACGTTCAACGGTAGGCATGCACCATGCACGGAATGATGCGTTCATTAGAACGATTCGTAATGTCATAAAGTAACAATTTTTATGACACAACAAATTACGTTTAAGTTTTATGAATACAGAAATCTAGATGGATTGAAACAACTGTAAACTGTTACAATTTTCTATAAGCTGGATTTTAAGCAACTATATTTGCAAGGAGATTGTCTACAATCTTTTATTGTCAAAATACTGCAATAGCGAGAAGTGCGCGTTTGAGCTAATAGTGGTGGAGTTGACTATTAGGATTACCGTACATCCGGTTTCCCTTTCAGGCCCTTGTACTTGCCATCTGGGCTGATATCTGATTTGTCCCAATCATAGAGCGGAGCAATGAAAACGTATTATTGTGTGCATTATGTGCAATAAACGCCGTTATTACATTACATAGTCACTAGTTTTCATCAACTACAATATTTTTATATCATGATTTAATTGTTATAAAGGTTATTGAGTTAATGACCTTTATAACAATTAAATCATTCAGTATTTGTTACCAGTCACTTGTTTTTACCTCAATTTTCTGAATGATGCTGATGTGCTGCTTATAAACTCACTTCTCGACGTCTTTTTCGTCGATGGAATGGTAATCCTATCGACTATAGGCCTGTGTTGTTTTCGACTTTTTTGCCTGAATCTGTAGATCTTTTTGTCCCAGCTAAATTGACGTGCAAGAAAACAGTCTGTTCACTCTACATTGCTATAACAGTGTCAGGTAGAATTGACAAGACTGACAAGTCAATCAAGTCGTTGACTATTAAGAAAAAAAATTGACCACCCTTTTGTCAGTTTGAGATTATGACGCCTCGAAACCTTATCCGTATCCTTTCAGGCTCGGTATGGCATGACTGTTTAATCTTGCCATGGGGAACCTTGCCATCACATTTGAACTTTTTGCGACCAACGTTTCTTGAGTTACAAATCCGGACAGGACAGAGGGACAGCAATACTTATTAATGTAGTCGTCTACTGAGACAGCCACACAATAAAGCGGAAACAGTGTAAACAAACAAGATCTGTCGGCGATAAATCAACTGCACGAATGAGTTCGTGATCACCGTCGCTGATTGTATATTGACAGCTGGGCTTCCCTCGTTCAACGTCGACAGGCTTACATCGCGTGACATCTGGTTAAAAGAAACGGGTTCGGTTTATCGGAGACGGCGAGGCTCTCGAGTGGCAGTGTCGCGGGCTCCCGGCGGGCCGCAGCGAGCAGTACCGGCCGCGAAGTTGATTTGATACAGTTGGAACGTCGTGTAAAAACTGATCTTATTGCAACGATGTTGGCGCTCGGACGAAATATGGAGGTCGAAGCGACAAAAGCCTGTACACCTGCAGATTCCTGGACCGTGATCTCTTAATCTAGGAAACGTCTTCGGACTACACAGTTTCCGACCTTGGCGTTAAAACCGCTGGTAAACTTGCTTTTATAGCGACAATTTTTCACCTAATTAGAGATTTAAGGCGTTACCGTCAGAGTTGTCGACAGACAGGTCGATAATTCGACACTAACGAATAACTATGACGCGGTGCTGCGACCAATAGCACGCGCGCCGAGTTATATGGCGCTAATAAAGGCATTGCGTGTCTTGACAGCATCGAGAACTTAATTTTACATGATGCGAGGCTCATCAGCGCGCGTTGGCTACAGCGAGCACGGCGGCGGGTGTAAACTTGGAAGCAGCCTCTAAAGCTTCATTAAAACACGCACATACATTCCACCCTCCCGAACTATCAAAATTTGTCCACAACTCTTCGAGTTATGTTGCTGGCAGACAGACGGACAGACAAGTACTCAAAGGTAAACCATAACGTCGTTTGCGATGTAATTATAAAGTTTGGACATAGCAATTTTCACACAAAATATGTCCAGTGGACAAGTAAGGAGCGAAGATTCAAAATATATGGCTATTTCTAATCTCCAAGTACAGGCAGTCTTAAAATTCTCAAATTTGTTGGATGGTTTGACCATGAAGACTGAGTCATCAAGGTCAAAAAGTCAAAAGCCAAAGTCACAAGATCGCGCAACTTTTAGCATCAGACGTCTCATAACTTGCTAACGAATTGTCGTGTGAACTTTAAACTTGCTAATGGTATCAATCATGCATTTTCATCGTGTAAAATGCTTTTAGGTCATTAGTTAAAACGCGGAAGTCTGCCGCGAACATCCTTTAGTCGTCAAAATGTCCCTAATATGAAATCACACACACTGCAGGGCTGTGATGTCAGAATTTCCACCGAAAGCTGAAAAACAAAAATGTTTCTGCGCACGCGCGGTGGTTACAATCATTACAGAGCTAAATATCTCCCGAAATGTTGTGAAATCGTCGAAATTTGAATACCTTTGTAGTAAATCAGGGTCGCTGAAATCGAGGTGGGAGACGACGTGATAGTAGAAATCTGCATCAGAAGTAGAAATACTATTCTCTTCTCACGCGCAAAGAAATATTGCCAAAAACACAGGCAAGTGTTACAAGCAATGTTATTTTAGTTATGACTTTTTAATTATTGTTGTAGTTATAGTTATACATTTTCTATCTTTTTAGTTATAGTTTTAGTTTTGGTCAAACTCAGCCGTTGCAGAGACAGTGTACTGAGTAACTACTGAATAATACATTACAAATGTTAACCAGTGTTAGACTGCTGTAAGTTAAAAAAACTAAACGTTTCTCTCCTTCTCAACTTCTTTTCACCTCACAGTCTCACAGTCACATCTAGTA
>Ga0049107_10000719_pt1 | contig 10709 bp, 9 predicted proteins | sample WorMetilPIANOSA1_FD_61187 | JGI IMG/M metagenome (GOLD analysis project Ga0049107, IMG submission 61187) | Marine gutless worms symbiont microbial communities from Max Planck institute for Marine Microbiology, Germany - Olavius ilvae PIANOSA.1 | ecosystem: Host-associated > Annelida > Digestive... | reverse complement strand
TGCGCAGTTGACGCAAAACAGCAAAACAACCGGCAACGGATCGCTGAACATGGGACCGCATGCTAAGGTCAGCGTCAATGAAGATGCCAAGGTCACGCACCGTTGTTGTCGGAGTGATGTTACATGCATACATAAAACTATTAAAAATGATGACAAAACGCATCACAGTTTACAATAAAATACATGTTACAATACTATAATAGCCACACTAATGACGACAAATGACAATGTAATGTAGTACAAAGTACCAGGGCAGTGATATAGAAAAAATAGCATAAATAAAATTATGAAGCCTCAGTGAAAATTAGTGTTATGTGTTAGACAAGGCTACAGGGATTGCAAAAGAGCATTCGATCAATAAAATTTCTATTGTCATGATTGTAAGTTCAAAATTATGTGATGTGGGCCTAAGACTGTAACAGAAAAATAATACAGAAAAAGGTTGTTTATAAAATAGCCAGTAATTTTTAACGCTATGGTTAAATACACTTTGCAAAAGCTGTGACGTCATTTGTGACATAATCGATATTTACAAACATGGCAACTTTAACAAACGACGACTAAATTTTAATAAAAAACATTAAGATTAAAAAAGGATGGAGTGCATTAACAATGATGCGAGAATTTACGTCACAAAAATGGGAATGAAGCACTTTATGTTATTTAATCAAACATAACAATGACACTGGAAAAATTGATAGACGAAAAAGTGCGGCCGACCACGATCTGCAAGAATGGCAGCAAACATTCATTGAACTGGAAAACTGGCCACCAAACAGTCCGGATCTAAATCCGGTGGATTATTCTGTTTGGGGGGCATTGCGACAGATGGTGCATGGTCACACAATTGAAGGGCTTCCTGAAAGAACCGAACATCTCGATGTATTTCTTTTTTCCGCCCATCACTCAATGGTGTTCTATTTCTGATGTTCTGCTTACTGTTGGAAGGGGAGTGTCAGATTTTAGTGTTTTAAAATATTATTAGTTAAATATTAATTATTCGGTTAATATACTGAGTGAATGTCTACGTATTCTAATCGACTGCAGGCAGGTAGCTCTACAAAACCTATTATAATGTGTTGTTTGGTTCTTCCACCCGAGATCGTCATGCACGACGCATATATTGGCGGACGTTTTCGGCGAATGAAAATCACTCCTAAAGCAAGTGACGCAGTAGAAAACCTGAAATTATATAGAGTTGTTCGGTTCTTCCACCCGAGATCATCATGCATGACGCATATATCGGCAGACGTTCAGAGAATAACATTAAATGCTTCGTCGTGCATAATGATCCTCGGCGGAAGAACCGAACAACTGGATATAATTGCAGGTTTTCTTCCGCGTCACTGGCTTTACGAGTGATTTTCTCAGTTTCATAGTAGTGGAACATATTCGGTTCTTTCACGGATCCATTCAATTTCAGACATTGACCAGCTGAAATGTGTGCTAATCAACTGTTAGGCTCAGCTAAGCCAGGACACATTGAACCGAGCGATCGATCAGCTGCCAAAAAGACTGATGATGGTTATTAATGCAAAGGGTGCCCATGTTGAATTTTGACTAGACTAACCATATGTGCTAATGTTTCATCATTGTGTCACTGTATGTTGAGTGAAAATTGAGTAAAATCCATGCATTCTTGTCAAGTGCAACATAATTTCAGGTATAGTGATGATTTATGCAAATTAGGCAAAAAAATTAAACTCACTGACATGTAAATTTACCGTTTTTTTCTAGACAAAATTCGGAAACTTTTGACATGCTACACGCCTTTCTACCAATAGCCGTCGCAAAGTTAGCAACTCTGAAAAACAGTCCGGTTTATTTTGGCCCACCCTGTATGCAGTTCAGACAAACCCAGTCTGTAGTCCTTTTAACGCTAAACAGACATTCTCGGAATGCAACCTTAGTCCACATACTTTCTGGCCCTATGACCGTTGCCTTTGACTTTTTGGACCTAAAAGCACACCCATATTGTGGTGCTTCATGCCTTATGACATCAAGCATATCAAATTTGAATATCCCAGCTTTATTCTTTAGCCTTACCATGCAGAAGAGAAATATATACAAACAGATGGAGCCTACATCGTACCTTACTCTATGTGCATAGTTAAAAATACAAAGAAATTATAGAGTCACTGCTTAAGACAACTTGTAATGTGTTTGTATAGGGATAAAGTTGCTAATTGAGTTTATACCAAACCACACAAGTCGACGACACAAGTGGTTCATTCAGAGCAGACAAAGCGCCAGCAATCCTTTCAGTAACTTCTACATTTGGGATAATGGCAGAAGATTTGAAAATGGAACTCGTTGTCCTCCAAACAATTGGGTAACTGCATTCATTTCTGTCTTAGTATGCATGCAGTTCTTCAGTAATTCACATTAGGAGGGCATGTTGTCTTGCGATCACTACTGCAGCAATCCTGGAAACCTTTGGGGATCTGATATAACTACATTGTACCCTTACTCTATGTGCATAGTTAAAAATACAAAGAAATTATAGAGTCACTGCTTAAGACAACTTGTAATGTGTTTGTATATGAAATATAATGTAATGTGTTTGAATGTGAAATATAGGCTACTTAGACAAAAATGGATAACAGGTGTTTTAATGTGCTGTTTAACAAGTCTGACTTTCAACAGTGTCCGCATATAGTTACATGACATACAGTGACTGACAAGTCATTTGATGTTGCCAAACCGTGGGTCTAAAATAATTTGCTAGCTACTCTGCATATAACAGATGTAGTCAAGTACATTTGTTATGTCCCCACCCAGTGGGGCATTAAGTGATGATGTTGTCCGACGTCTGTCTGTCTAATGTCTTTCGCGTACATCCGGGTGGCGTGTGCGGCCGGCTGGCTGGATGGCGCGTATTGGCTGATTGGGCCCGGCTCGGCCGGCCTGGCTCAAGGCTGCCGCTGTGCGCTTCCGTTTCAGGCCTGGGCGGGGCATATCGTGGCGGCCGCCCGCCTACAGCTTGTTTTGTTGATGGATTGCAGTTGTGATGATTACTGGCTTTGTTTTTAGGTGCTGAACATAAATGTACTTACTTACTTTATTGGCTTTGTCTTGCTTATCTTTATGTTGCACTTAGTGGTGACAGTGCTTTTATATGTAACAAGAAACTCAGCTATCACTGAAATCTGCGCGATGCGTTTATAGGTCAGTCAAGGTCACCAAACATAGTACGATTCCATATGTTAGATATAGTTTCCTATTGTGCAATTGTAACTTTGTCTTTAGGACATGCCATTTTTACGATATTCCACTTAGAAAATGTCGTGACCTTGAAATCGGGGTCAGAGGTCACTCAAGGTCATTGAAAGTGGCACAATTCGATAGATTGTAAATGGTTTCCTATGAGTGTTCTATAGAAACTCTGTCCGTAAAATGCACGGTATTTGAGATATTCAACTTCAGAAATGCAGTGACCTCGAAAACCGGGTTAGGGGTCCGTCAAGGTCATTGGAAATGTCATCAAGTGATAGAGCGCATATGATTTCCTATTGATGTTCTATAGTAACTATGGCTCTATCTCGTGTCGTTTCTGATGTCGAAAAATGTTCTTGAAATGGGGGTCATAGGTCACTCAAGGTCATTGAGAGTGGTATCATTCGATAGATTGTGTATGGTTTCCTATTAGTGTTCTTTAGTAACTTTGTCCCATAAATGCACCGTTTTTGAGATATTAGACTTCAAAAATGCCGTGACCTTGAAAACCGGGTTAGGGGTCCATCAAGGTCATTGGAAATATCATTGGAAATGTCACCGTTCGATAGAGTGCATATGACTTTGTATTGACGTTCTACAGTAACTATGGCTCTATCTCGTGTCGTTTCTGAGATATTCAATGTCGAAAAATATTGTGACCTTGAAATTGGGGTCAGAGGTCACTCAAAGTCATTGAAAGTGGTACCATTCGGTAGATCGTGTATGGTTTCCTATTAGTGTTCTTTAGTAACTTTGTCCCTAAAATGCACCGTTTTTGATATATTCAACTTGTAAGTATACAGTGACCTTGAAACCCGGGTTAGGCTTAGGAGTCACTTAAGGTCATCGAAAATTATACCATTCAATCCGGCATCCATGACTTCCTATTAACATCCCATAGTAACCATCGGCCTATCTCACACCATTTCCGAGATAAACGGCGATTTCCGTCGAAAATTGCACAAAAATTGCCAATTTTCCTACCCCTGTGTATTTAATGCCCCACTGAAGGGGTTCCCCTTGGAATTGGGTATCATCGCAGGGGTCAGAAGAAACTAGAATGATGGGGCTACCAGATGGTCAAAAAGGTTTTAAGATAGGTTTAGCCGTTTTGATACAATACCGGCATGTGACGGACAGCCAGCCAGTCACCGAGCCACGTCGCCGTCGCTATGCATATATGCGTAGTGCAGTAAAAATGTCAAAAATTGTTTGTGCAGGTTAGCAAGTATGGAGGACCAGCATGGACATTTGATGAAACACGGCAGCAGTATTATTATCACTATTACCACAGTTCGATGCCAGACCTTAATATGAGAAATGCAGCTGTTCGCAAGGAAATTCTGGTATCAGTTATTGATGGTTGTATGTTTTAGCTAGCTTTAAATGCTGTTGACATTATGATCTTTGTCACAGTTTTAAAATATTATGATTATCTCCCTATTATTGCTGTAATTTTTGTAATCATTCGGTGTTATGTATGTTAACAGAATGTTTTCCAGTTTTGGCTCGACAAAGGTGTTGATGCGTTGTCAATTAACGATATACACGCACTGTTTGAGAGTGATGATACAGCACTTGATGAACCTGCAGAGGAGAATGAAGCCACACCAGTTAGTTTCTGTCTTTATGTGTAATTTTATTTGTGATTGCTTTCCTAAGATATCTGTCTGTATGCCAATGACTGCCTATTCAGTCCAATCCTATTTACAGGGTGGTTCAAAAAACTGGACATCTTTTGTGCACCATAACTCTGCAGCAGTTTTTGGTACAGTCTTTACTCAAATGCTTTGGAAATTCGGGAGACTGAAGATGCTGATGTGAATTTTATGCAGTAAAATATTCTTAGTAAATTATCTCAAAGTTATTATATTATTATACCATTGACACATCTTTTCTGACAGCTTTATGTCTGTACGTCTGAAATGCAACAAAAATTCTTATGTTTCTGTTGTGTGATTGTTTTGTTTGAGTATGTGCTCAGAGCTGTGTACCAGAATGACCATTTTGACACTTTTAGACCATTGGTCTGTTGCACTGTCAATCATGTCTTGACTGGTCCTGTCCCCACCTCTGTGCTTGAATATCAAGTTTCCCGTTATGCCCAAAAGCTATCTAAGGTCAAAGATGGTTACACATTGTTCATGTTCACGGTGTCATTGCGTATTCTTTGTGAAGTAAGTGGATATTTACTGCATCAAAGGTAACATTATTGGAACACGATCATCGGCAACTTGATTCACAGTCTAACGGACCATCTCTACCACCAAGCATCTAGCCACCACTCTGTCACCATATAAGTCCACCGGCGATCAGCTGTTACCTCTCACACCAGGGACCTTCCAGCATGTTATCAGAATTAGCATCATACGGCCACTTTCTATCCTGTCTGCTTGCCAGGATACTTCTTTAGTGGCTGGAGTGCATGCTGATCTGAAGGCACAGTGCCAGATGCTGTCATATAGTAATTGATGTCTGCTTCTGGCTTTCCCATGGTGTGTGCAGAGTCATTTAACATAGTACGGTAATGTTCGTAACAGTACCGTGAATAAGTAACTTTCGTAAAGAATAGCATTTTTTTGCAATACTGAAGAAGTCAAAAGATAACTCTGCATGTAATCTAACAGAATGTACAAATATGTACATAGTTCATTTACACTTATTACTTACTGGAACTATTGGTTAGTGTGAGAAAAGCTCAGAATGAGTAAATGTTGTAATTGATGTGAATTTGATGATCAGGATGAACATGGATCATTAAGGCATATCTACACAGAATGGCAGCCGGAAGTGCATGATTTTCTTGGCTCTTGGCGAGACTTCATTGAAACCTACTCACTGCAGTCTGGCCGGAGAATGTGAAGTTTCATGCCTCTTGTTCTTTATGCTAGCCATATGTTGTTAGATTTGTTCGTTTGTTTGGTTTTGAATTGCTTGCTGAAGTTTTTATTTCTGTATCTATTATTGTTTTGATTATATCGAAACCATGTCAGTCACAGTATTAGAAACAACAACAACCATTTTGGTGCCATTGTACGGGACAACCTTGGTAAACTGGTGCCAGAAATGATCACACATCATAACCCTCACTATCAGCAGTGTCCTTTTCCCAGAACATCCAAGATGGGCCGGAACATTATGGACACTGTATTTTCGCCGTGAGTATTCATTTATGCTGCATTGCTACTATGAGTCCTGAAAGGCATATAATGGCTGTTGCTACTAAACACAAGCTATATATTGCTGTGCAGAGGATTGTTGGTGAACACTGCCAACAGCGTTGTTGCGGAGGCAGTGAAGTACTACTTCACAGGCAGTGACATGCCGACAGCTCCCGCATTGCTCGGCATCAAGTCATCCTGCAGTTCGCGGTGTATTTACGAAGCTGTCGATGCGTGGCTGACACATGTGCCCGAGGACTACGACGCACTGTGGATGGTAGGCAGTCAGCATGCCTACAGTTTGTAGTTGCTGTGAAGCATGATACCTCTTAATAGACCTTTTAATATTGTACACTCCATCAAGGCTCATTCATACCCACCTAAAAATGGGACTTTTATGGTGCATGAGAGCAGATTTGGCTAGATGCATGTGGCAATGCTACCAGTAACTCATATGAGTGCCGAGGGGAATCAAATTCATTTTTGTTGAGCAAAAAAACTTATCATGCGGTGACCGTACTGTAAAATCTCAACTATTTTATGCATAGTTTTGAAATTTCCCAGACAGTGTTCACTAGATAAATTTCTGACGAAATATATTCGGCTGTTAATGAAATGACACCTTGTAACGTATTCGGGAGTGACAGACGTGGAATTGTTTCAGTGTGTCAATAAATCCCGTTGTTGCAGATGAGTAGTCCTGACGATCATCGTTCGTCGAACAGTAAAGGCCCCATGTACCAGTCAGCACTGAACATGCTCGCAATGCTGTTGCCTGGAGCTACACTGTCGTATTACGGTGAAGAGATAGGACTGCCTGAGATTGGCCCTAATGACGACGCCATTGCCCAATACGCAAGTCAGCTAGGACGAGCAGTATGTTATTTCTTTTGCTAATCTATCTCCATCCTGTGCTGTCATTGTGATAATTAGGCTAGTATAAGAAACTTCAGAGAATTTCTCTTTTGCAGTTATTACAGCAGTGATGACAGTAATTGTTAACAACCATTCCATGGATTTGCTCACCCCAGACTCACCTGGGGTTCTTCCAACTTTGTCTTTAACCACTAAAGGCCCCTGGTTACCTTGGGGAGGGTTGCCGAGCCTCTCATTAGCCCTCTGATGCCAGTACCTATATGCAGTTATTACAAGTTGAACAAAAACTGAAAGTGTAATAGTTACTACAAGTGATTTTGAATGGCAGTTGCCTGTTGTATTGTCAGCATAATGTGACTCGTGTACATATACAGCTATGTGAATTTGTTCATTTCATAGTCTTGAAGATTAGGATGCATTTATTTTGTGTGCCAGAAGATTGGGTAAAAACAATGAAGGTAGATTACTGTGTCATGTATTTATGAGCCAAACCTTAGCACACAGATTAGCCGTGAGTGGTTGAACTGGGTTTGAATGGCTAATGCAACATAAAGAACTGACTGGTGACACACAGACACACTCATAATTGCTCTTCTTCTGTTCATCCTTCCCATTCTTCCATGGTTCTCATCAGTTATTCTGGTTTCCCCACAGTTCTTCGTAGGAAAACCTTTGGAGATTGCTTGACAGAGATTTTGTCAAACTATGTGGTCTTATGTGGCCAAAAATTACACCATCAAGCACTGAATGCAATGCAGTGAACTGATATGGGTGCGTCATGTATTTTGGTTGTACGTGCATTCTCGTGATGATATATTGTCTGCAAATCTCTGTTTAATGGTGTGGCAGAATCGAGGGTCAGTAATACGTGCATTGTCTCGTGCACCGATGTTGTGGACATCGGCCAATCATGCTGGCTTTACCACTGCTACTTCACCATGGCTGCCTGTGCATCAGCTTTACCACACAGTTAATGTTGAGGTAATTCATGGTGTCTCCTTCTTTTATTGTACGTTTTCTACATTGTGTACTGGTAACTGTCTAGTGCACCTTTTAAAATAATAGTAATACTCAGGTTGATATTTATAGTGCTGTCATCATGACCACAAGGTAATTGTGAGAGTTCACTCGGTTCATTTTATGAATGTAGAACAGCGCCAAGCGGCCGCCGACCCTCCGACCAAGCCACCTGGCTTGGGCTGTGAGTCCGCTTGTAGGCTGCTATCGTACAATAATACAACTCTTTTATGATTGTCTGTTTATGACTGTCTTTTAGTTATGAAAGATCAGTATGTCGATTTTGTGTTGAATTTCGGTATTTGTGTAAGAATTTCATAAATTTAATTTTATAAAATATTGCTACATTGAAAAATGTCTTAATTTAGTGCTGTACAAATGTGTGGAGTGTGATTCTAGTCTAATTATGCAATCCTTCCTATAAGAATGGTACAGTCAATCAGTCTGTCTGGTTGTCCCGTTCCAGCCCATAAGTCCAGAACTGAAGTTCATAAAGACTTCACATTTGGGGGGAAATATTTCCCCTGTGAATGTAACTGACTTCCCCATTTTCAGACAGAAAGTGCAGAGTTCAGGGTCATATGTGCCCACTGAATTTTTGAATCGGAGTGCATTCTTACTGAAAGTCTGCAGTGCATGTATTGTCAGTGGGTTTTTAATAATGTGGCTTGGATTTGCTCAACACAGCTATACACATACACACACACACTCCATTTTCCAGGTGAACCTGGGTTAACTGGTTGCCCCTTAATTCTCCTTCTTCATTTATTCCTGGACTGCGCATCCTTTTGGGACAGGCCTAAACTTTCCATGTCATTCTTAACACAGTCCTACCAGGTCTTTTTTGGGCGTCCTCACTGTCTAATTCCTTCAACTTCCCACGTCATACAACGTTTGACCCAGTCATTATCATCTTTTCGTTCAACATGTCCAAACCATCTCAGTCTGCTCTTTATGATCATCAAACTGACTGGTTCCAATCCTAAGGCCTATTTCACACTGATGCGAATATTCGCAGCGAACATTCGCGGCAAACGACTGGTGCCTACGTTTACCATTGTGCGTTCACACTGGCGCGAATGAGAGCACTCGCGGAAATCACTCACGCGAATGTTCGCGTACACTCGCGCTGTCAACGAAGTGCTCGCGCATTCGCGCGAGTAGCTGAACAAGGGATAGGCTATTTTTCGATAGTCAGTATTAATTTTTTACTTAAATTATTATAATAATTAATAATTATTAATTATTATTAATCAATAATAATAATTATTATTATTGATTATTAATATCAATATTATTATTGATATTAATATCAATATTATTATTGATATTAATAATATCAATTATTAACAATTACTTGTATAGTTACATTTTCCGCATACCGGAACAGCGTGATACTGCACGAGGATGTCTGCCAAAGACGTGATGTCTGCTGATTATTGTGCAAAAGACAAGGAAACAGAACTTTGGGTAAATGAATAACGAAAAGAAAGAGAATTTAATTGGCGTCTGAAGTGCAGAAATGGCCGTTATTGTATGACAAAAGTGATAAAAATTATATTTAAAAAATAGAGTGTTGGTGGATCAGGCCTGGACGAATTTGCGAAGAACATGGGATGATGGGAATGGAAGGTTAGTTTTGCTTATTAAGCCATGTGCTGTGCATAGTAATGTAAAATTTCATGAATTTTTGCCGTGAAATATTTCATGAACTATTTCTGAAATATTTCAAAAATTTCACGATGTTTTTTTCCGGCTTTACACTCACCCGATTAATATTTTTTTATACGTCAAACATTACCTTTCACTCATTATGCATACTGCAGCTCCCTAAGCCTATATGTAGGCCTACTTGCTTGGTTTGCTTGTTTAAGTACGGATAGTAACAAAAGGAAGGCAGTGACTATTGAAAATTAAAAGTTTCATGAATTTTTTCAAAAAGGGGTCTTGAAATATTTCAAAATTTTCATGCAATTTTTAAATATTTCACAGTGAAATATTTCATCGTGCATCTCTAGCTGTGCAGCACGATGATGGAGGCCCAACTCAACTCCAACTACACGCCCTGAAAAAATGCCAATCGAAAACATTACTAAATGACCAAATTGTGCTAAGTGATTTTTTCTTCTTCTAGCCCTGATGAATGGAGGAGGCCGTGGTGCAGTGGCACACCCGGACCGTCAATACTGTTTTATTACAATCTGGCAGCCAGAAGCTCGATATGTTAATGCAATGATAACAAAACGTTCGTGCCTGCCGTGCGTTCAGTAACGCCAAATATACTGGATATCCAGTATATTTGGCGTTACTGAACGCACGTGTTGATTACAATTTACAATATACTGTAGTGCTGGATGTACAATAGTGTGTAATGTCTGTCTACTCTGTCATTTACATTTTTGCATACAGTGTCAGTCACCTGTACAAAGCCCTTTCCTT
>Ga0049107_10000718_pt1 | contig 10716 bp, 7 predicted proteins | sample WorMetilPIANOSA1_FD_61187 | JGI IMG/M metagenome (GOLD analysis project Ga0049107, IMG submission 61187) | Marine gutless worms symbiont microbial communities from Max Planck institute for Marine Microbiology, Germany - Olavius ilvae PIANOSA.1 | ecosystem: Host-associated > Annelida > Digestive... | reverse complement strand
CACCAGAATATAGGTCAACATAGAGTTATATTTCCAGGTTAATTCCGTAGGGAACGGGGTGGGGTTAAAAGAGGCCTGTACCCGCGAAGCGAGGACCAGCTGACGATCTAAATGTTTGTTACGCAATTAGTTGGCCGCCCGCAAGACGCCTGTGTTTGTTTGGTCCCGTCCCGTGACTCCGTGAGATACGTTGTTATAATTTTAAGTAGCGATTATGAAGACAGTTGCCGAGATAATATTTCTGTTGTACTTTGTATCGCATATTTTTATAACAGTTTTGTTTGATTCTCAGTTGCTATTGCCAAAATGGCTTTACCCAACTGCAGTAAGTTTCTATTCGCGAACAGCGGTCACCATTGATTATAGCCAAAATATCGGCCGTTCCTCGTAAACTCGTGTGATTGTATGGAATTACATGCACAGCCCTGTTGTAGAACGACTAAAGCCAGGGATGTCCATATGTGATTCTCCTCCCGTTCCGGTTATAGGCCTTTTATAACCCCACCCCCTGCCCTGTGATTTTCGCCTTTAGATATAACTCTATGTTGACTTTTATTCAGGTGTCGTTTTGTTTTCTTTTATTTTTAGGGTTAGGGTCAGTTATAGGGTTAGGGTTTAAGGTTAAGGTTCGGATTCGGGATCGATAACCTACAGTATATTTAAAAATATTGGATAGGTGGCACTGCAAACACATTGGACATTCCCTGTCGCTAGATGCCTGTCCCTGTTATAGGAAGTGTCTAGACGTCGGGAACCCGACGGCTAAAATTGAACACTTCCCTTCTAGCAAAACATCCAATAACTAGGCCCGAATTTCCTCTACGTCTATGTCTACATCTAGGGTTAGTTAGTTAGTTAACCCGAACCATAGGTTGCCGACGGGAAGTATTCAGTTTTAGCTGTCGGGTTCCCGACGTCTAGACACGGCCTGGCTCTGTCTACACGTCGCGAACCCGACGGCTAAAATCGAATATTTCTGGGTTAAAAATTGACATTTCCCGTCGAGAAGCCGACTGCTAGTTATGGTGCCACCTATCGAATATGGTTTAGGTTACCGGTTCCGAAATAAAGTTCAACCCTAACCTTAACCCTGGTTAAGTAAACTCGTGTGATTAGACTTTTCGCTCCTCGGTATTTTCGCTCCTCGGAGCGAAAGTTCCCAACTTCCCACTGAGAACTTTTGCTCCCGGGAGCGAAAGTTCTCGGGAACTTTCGCTCCCGGGAACGAAAGTTCTCCGGAACTTTCGCTCTCGGGAGCGAAAGTTCTCGAGAACTTTCGTTCCGGAGTAAGTAAGTTCGCTTTTTATTTTTAACCACCGTAATCGATATTTACAATACGCAGATGCTAGGTGCAGCAGTTAAGAAAGTGCGTAATTTCCAATAGGACTACGGAACACAGCCATACAGATTTGAAGTGTGCTAGAAACGTAATGAGTAGGCATCATAGAACGATTGTACAGAATCAGTGATGGGTTGATGCATGATATTGCTCGTGTGGCCTTGTACTTCAGGACTTCTTTCAATTATTTTTCCAAGAAGGCGTACATAACCCCGTTGGTTAAAAAGCCAGGCTTGGATGAGGACGAAGCCAGCAATTTCGGACCAGTGTCCAGCTTGTCTGTATTGTCTAAGACGCTGGAGAGGGCAGTCAGGCGTCAGCTAGAGTGCCACCTGAATAGTGCCTGTCTGTTTCCGTCACATCAGTCCGGCTACCGGTGGCATCATTCGACGGAGACTGTTCTTCTACGGGTGTGCTCCGACATCATCACACATCTGGACAAGGGTGAGTACACCCTGACGGCATTTCTAGATCTGTCGGCAGCGTTGGACACTGTCGACAGAGATATCCTTGTAGAACGTCTGTCGCGCACGTTTGGAATCCAGGGCACTGCCATTGAGTGGTTCCAGTCCTACCTTCCTACCTGAACGATCGGGTGGAACACGTTCTGTACAAATGGCCTGAAGTCTCCGGTGAGAACAGTGTTGTTTGGTGTGCCACAGGGGTCAGTACTTAATGGCCCTCTTCTATTTCTGCTCTATACTGCAGACCTAGAAATCATCGCTCGTCAGTTTGGAGTGCAGGTTCACTTGTTCGGCAGACCGCATGCCACGGAACTTGCGGACGAGCGTCTCCTGCATTATCTGGACGAGATCGCGCGCTGGATGCAGTCCAACTGTCTCAGTCTCAATCCTTCAAAGACACAGTTCATGCGCTGTGCTACTGCACGACGTCTGACAGCTGAGTAACTCCCCAATCACGTTCTGCGGCCAACAGATCATCCCGGTAACGTCAGTTCGCAATCTTGGTGTAAGTTGTGTAACTGTGGATTCTTCACTCAGTTTCCGCAGACATGTCAACCGTGTAGTCAGCAGCTGCTTCCACCAGCTCCGACGTATCAAGAGTTCCATCAAGGCCCTACCACAGGAGACAGCGAAGTCCTTAGTCAACTGTAAGGCTTCTGTAGCATACTTGGATCGTTTTCCGTCTTCTTGGTATTAAGGTAATTTTATCATTACTAGACTGTAATTGTCAGACAAAAATGCGAACTTTCGTTCCCGGGAGCGAAAGTTCTCAGTGGGAACTTTCGCTCCGAGGAGCGAAAATACCGAGGAGCGAAAAGTCCTGATACCTTAACCCTAACCCTAAAAGGAACAATAATGTATGCAGTACAAAATGACACCGAAATAAAGTTCAACATAGTGTTATATATAACTTATTTTCCTAGGGAAGGGGGTGGGTAGTTGCAAGAGATGCGGACTTAGAGGCATTCGCCTGCGTCCATAGTCGTCGATGATGATGATGATGATGTGGGTATTGTAGCAATATTTTGCCGTCGGGTTCCCGACGTGAAATGTCAATTTTTAACCATTGAATTCCCAACAGGAAGTATTCAATTTTTGCCGGATTGTATTGTCCGTCTGGTCCATATAAAATGCAACGGCGCCGATGTGCATCGAAATCTACCGAAAACTCGGTAATAATTACGGTATATGGTTTAGGGTTAGGGTTAGTGTTTAGATTTAGTGATACGCAATGGCACTATGGTGCCGTTGTGTGTTTTATATGGACCTTTTCCATCCCCAGGCATGGTCAGTTGGATGTGCTCCAGCCTATTTTCTGTTCCCAGGTTATGTTTGTGTTTAGGATTAGGGTTAGCGTTCGTGGTTGGGTCACGATCATGCACAGGCCATTTCCGTGCATCGTGTTTCCGCGCAGCTCGATACCGCGCATCTCGTTTACGCACAAACTACCCGCTGGCAGGACGCGGTCGTGCGCGCCTGCTCGACCGTGATGTCGCGGCCGGTGAAGAGTCGACTTGCAACATTGTATGCGATATAAGTTTGCTCCCGTCAATGGATCTAAGTTAAGATTATACTGTAAATGCTCAATTCTGTTGACTGGTTTTAACTGAGAATTCGCCAAACACAATTATCGTAGAAGCACATGCGAAAAGCTCTTTAAAAAACAATCAACAGATATCACATGTTGATTGTTGGATTCGTCTGCCTGCTATCATCTACGGGTCACATGTAGTGACAACACTCATCAGACAACACTCAACAGATATCACATGTTGCTTCTACAATGATGGTCTGTGGCGGAATGTTTCAGTTGCTATGTTCAATAAACAACACATCTGTTGTAACTATTGTATAAAAGTGTTTTTTTGAAGTTTGAATGTTATCATAACATTGCTTATACGAGCAGACGAGATGGGGATGCGTGTTTGTGCTGATTACACTCACCCTGATTCTTTAATAGACTTCGGTGCTATATAAGTTTTGTACTTACTTACTTACTTTTAGTGAGTAGAATTATTCGAGTTACAGGTTACCGGCGGAAAATGTGTCGCAGATGCAACTCCTTCCATTGATGGGATCAAACCCGTACCGCTTATGTTTCAAGTTAACTCCTCGCCAGCGTCAGGGTCGAGCGGGCACGCTGGACCGTGATGCTGCGGTCAGCCATTTGCGCAGAAACGAGATGCCTGGTCTCCAGCTGCTTGTATGACGGCTTGCACAGAAATGGCTTGCACGTGATATTGACCTGCCCGATGGTTCAGATGGCGGACAGAAAATAGCGCCAGTCATGCATATTTATCCGTCCCGCAGACAGAAAATAACACCAAGCAGCGGTCATGGGTAAAATGCGGAATAGGGCCTTCAGATGCAGAATGATTACTAACCCTAACTGTAATACTAACCCTAAGCCTAACCCTAGCCGTTGTTCCACAACTGCTGTTCTGCACCTGTATTCCAATTTACCTACCATACTTAGAAACGCTCAACATGTATTGCAGCCTTACCTGAAAGAGTGACGTCAACTACACTAGTAACACTACAACCTCAGAAACCGACCTGGAATCAACAACACTCTGATCGAGAAAACTGTGGACCTCAGTGACAGAGATTTTATAGTTGACAATTTGTATAAAGTCAGCTATTGAACTCACAGCTACATTTACATAATTACTGCATTTTTAAATTTCTGTTTTATGCTACTTTACATATTATGTCTTTCTGCAATTATTGTTCTGTAATTAAGTTACGTATGTCAACTTATCAGTAAACGGAAATGATGATGGCAATTTTCCACAATTCGTGTTCCGTATTTTGCCAGAGGCCGCAAATAACGTCACTGCCCACAAGTGGACTTGTTAAAAGGTTTGGATGTAAGTTGCATTTGGTCAATCTGCATGTTTGACCAAACGCACTGCTCATTTGGCCAATTGCGCAACCTAACCTTAACCCTAATCCTAACTCTTACCCTAGCCCTAACCTATTGCCAATTGGCCAAATGCGCAGCATGTTTGGTCAAACACGCAGATTGACCAAATGTGCGTCACATGGATAATGCGGATGAGGAACAGTCATCAGGCAGCATAATGAGTTGATCAGAGGAAGCTGGAGACTGAACAGTGTTTAAAAGTGTTTAGACGCAGTTACCGTGTTTACCCTTCCCTCTGGCACCTGATTATTTTCAGCTTGTCTGGTGCAGCATTTCCTCAATAGGCATATGGTAACTTATTCTGCACCAAGGGGTCTACCTAAAAATCGAAATCCATGAATTCCAACTGCTAAAAAAGCAAAAGCTGCGAAATCCGCTGTGACATTGCTGACAGCACTTGTATGGTTATTTTTTATTATTAACATTTCATATTTTCATTTTTTAGGGTTATTAAGACCGCCAGATTTTTTTTAACCGGCTAACTGTAATATTAATCTATATTAAAATACAGTGTTCTATGTAGTTCATTTTACTCTTGCTCGGGATGCTAATTGCATTATGTTCAGTATTTGTAACGTTTGTATTTTGATATGGGCCAAACTGCCCGAAACTAAATATGTTAATGGGTCAAGTAATTGAGTGATTGATTGATTGGGTTATGGCGTTTATGGTACATGCTAATTTCTGTACAAAAGGGTGGAAATTTCGTTATGTGACAACTTCGATATGTACAAGATCAATTTAGGTACATGTGACTTTTGGGATACGACTTAGATACTTCGGTAATTAGTACAATTTCAGTTACCATACAGGTCGGGAACGACCCGTCAGAATGAAATCCCATCAGACCGAAAGCATTTTTCGTTCTGACATTATGAAAATTTTCATTCTCATGGACTTTTGCTTTGCCGGGATTTTCATTCTACTTAACAGGATTTCGTTCTGGTATGAACAAGGTTATGGTTATGTTCGCTGCAAGTCCAGCCCTGCATGCCTTAGGCTAGACCACCAGCCTCCTTCTCGCAGGTTCGCTATAGGTCCAGCCCCACAGCCGCAACCGAGCATCATGTTACCTGAATCTGACACTCCTGGGAATCAGTTGAACCCATAAACATCGCTAATTTAAAGATCAACCAACGGTCACAGATTAATGAGGACACCATCGAACCCTCATGGCTGCCCAGGATATTAATCCTATAGCATACCTGCCTGGCCTATTTTCGCACGCCATGCCGGATTTGTACCCTGTTCAGACCGTCGGTACAGCCCATTTTTGGACTACCTATACGAACTTTTGGCAAATGCTGTCAGTGCTATACATCGACGTGTGGAAAAATTCGATAAATCTCGGCCCTAAACTACTGCAGTGGAAATTTCTTCAAATCTCTCATCTCAGTCATCTGTATGTATGAAGTTCTGTGCAACTTTTCCGCTGATTTTTGGACTTTTTGCAATTTTCGAACGCAGTTTGACGAAAATTGTGGCACCACCTGGCGACGGAAATGGGAACTCTCTAATGTATCTGAAAGGACAATCCCTTCTAGAAAATTGATGAAAACAGAGTCAAAATCGACCCATAAACGGCGACGCAATACTTGTTCAAAGAATGTCCCTTCAGATGAACAGCGCGTTGGCAGACTGAAGCTTGACAGAAAAACCAACAACATATTTTCACACCTACAGCCAGTGCGCATAGTACGATCTTCCCCAAACTTTGTATGGTGATAGAGGACGACGAGATCATTAAAATATGTGGGAATCGTTTATCGATCCAACACATAGTTTTTCCTACAGGGTGCATGGAAAAATTCGGGGTAAATGACTGCTGCACAGTTTCTCAGCAATAATTCCGTAACCAATGAAGCAAATCACCTCAAATGTAAAATACTAATGCAGGGTAGTTGGGCGGCTTGGGCCTATAAAAGCCCCTAAGAATTGTAGAAATCAGTCAAAGGGTTTGCCCCTGCGGAGCGAAGTTTTGGGGGCGCATTCCCACCCCATGCACCGATTAGCATGAATTTTTGCAAGGCCAAGCAGACCTATGTGCCCCTCGGCTGTGCCAACTTTCACTTGAGTTGGTGCAATGAGTTGCCGCTGCGGGGCGAAAATGCTGATTTTCGGCCTCTGAGTATATTTAATACCAGCAGTTTGCTGCTTCGTAGCAATCCTGCAAGTAATAATTTTGGCACATTTGGCACTCATTCAAGGCACTTAAGTGAGGCTGAGACTTTTGTGACTTTCGGTCCAAAAGGTGCATGGTCAAGGATGAAAAGCTCGTGTTGCACTCTAATTGCTTGTCTAGTTTTTTTCACAAAGTCAAGAAAAGAAAGTTCCGAGTTGGATTTGAAAGAAGTGACTGTGTGGTCGTGCTGTAGCAGTAGTGCTGATAGACAGATGTCACTGATGTGTTACTACAGTTGCATGAGTTGATGGTGACGTACAGTGAGACATTCAAAGATCCATTTCTGCTTGATCCACCAGCGTGGTTCCAGTCATTTGTTCTGTGTGAACTTCTGCTACAATTCCCTTTCTTCTTTGTTGCAACGTACGCTTTCTGGAAAGGTTGTACTGAACAGTTCATTGAATGCATTCCAGCTTGTAATGGAATACTGGCCAGATGTAGTGATTTTTGCATGTACATAGCATTTATGCACTGTTACATTTGGCAAGAAGTTTATGCTATAAAGTTGGTCGGTTTATTTGTTTGTTTTTGTGTAAGCAGCATATCTCACAAGGTTGTGGATGGATTTTGATGGAATTTTCTATGTCATTGTTGAAGAATGCAGAGCAGGTAGAATTGGTTACTGCGTGCGTGCGTGTGAACGAGATAACTCCAGAAGCTGTGGATGGATCTGGAACATTTTCAGGGTCAATAGGACAAGATTAGATTTTGAGTACTGCCGCCAAGGTGAGCAATGGTGAGTGGCTCCTGAGAGGGGCTTAGAGTGATCAAATTTGGCATGATAACCTGTCTTGGAAGGGGAGACTTATGCAGCATCACACACCTGGGATCACTGTGTTATGAATTGCTTTGTTATTGTCGAGAATATGCACCCTCCTGAGTACTCGTCCAGTTACCATATGTGTATAATGAAATATGTAGAAAAATTCATTAGTTGTCAACATTGTAGGTGAACCGATACATGAGTCAGTGCTGTATAGTTTGTATGTGTGCATGTAGGTGGCTGTCGGTGGATTCGTCTGCCTGCTATCATCTACGGGTCACATGTAGTGACAACACTCATCGCAATCCTCTATCACATCATGGCCACGGATTTCACTGTCGGTCACAGTCATCAGCTCACAGCTCATACTGACACTGTGCCTAGAGACACAGTGCCTGCTCCAGTCACTATGTCTGAACGGCTATGTCTGTCTGCCATCTATGCTCCTTACCTCATCATTCCATTAATGCTCATCTGTTACATGCTAACCTCTGTGCACTATCGACCTGTAGCCACCAGCAAGCCACATCAGTCTCTCAAACAGCACTAGTCTGTCTGCATGTTACAAATGTACTCATTATTATTATTATTATGCCCCCACCCAGGGGGCATTAAGCGATGATGCTGTCTGTCAGTCTGTCACATACGTCCGGTCGGCAGGCGGCCGGCCGGCTGGATGGCGCGTATTGGCTGATCGGGCCCGGCCTGCCTGGCTCAAGGCTGCCACTGAGCGCTTCAGTTGCAGGCCTGGGCGGGGGCATATTGTGGCGGCCTTGCACACAGCTTGTTATTATTACAGCAATAGTTCTGTACGTGCCATTACCAGTGGTCTATAGACCTGACTGCCCTCTGGCGTGTGCTTGATGTACTTTCAGTGATCAACTCTACTAACAGTCACTCAGCTGTCAGTAGATGTCGTAATCAGCATTCTTACGTCTAATACAAACTGCATATAGTGAACTCATAATTTTGTGTTTAAATTTAAAGAGCACTCCTTAGTGCACACAACTGCAATAAGGATTGATTAAGGTTAGGGTTACATGGTCTCCCTGAAGCCGTGATCCCTTTCATGAGGCGCAGTTTATCTGTAAATACCTCCTCTCCATAATGGGTTGTCTTGTCATGTCAGATTTGGTACCTGTGCTTTTTGAATGGGCATATGGGATACATAGGTTATTTTAACGTGTAATATTACACAAATTGTGTATCATTAAAATTAATCTGTGCATCATTAAATGTCAAATTGTGTATCTTTAAAAATCACTCGGCTGGGGAGGTGATGAAATTTTGTCAGTTGATTCTCAGGAGAATCGTTAAAATCGTTGCCACCAAATGTCTGATTTTAAGGCTAAAATGCACCAAATTAGATTTCAGCTGGGGCTCTGCCCCAGACCCCGCTGGGGGAGCTTACAGCGCTCCCCCAGACGCCCTAGCTGGATTTAAGGGGCCCTACTTCTAAGTGAAGGGGGATATAGGAACGGAGGGGAAGGGGGAAGAGGGAGGGGAAGGCAGGGGAGGGTAATGGAGGGGACCCCCGTGTGTATCTTTAAATTTTCCTTAAAATAACCTATGATGGGATAGGAAAAATTTGCTCACATCTGGCGTCCTTCCCTCGATGTGATGATGATCAAAGTTGATGCACTTTATAGCCTTGTCCCGTAGGCTGTCGACGCAGAAAAGTACGTCCAGTTTCGTCCACACATTTCTTAGTTATTCTGATAACAGACCGACACTAAGCGTGGCAAAAATCATTTAAATCATCCACGGTTGTAGTAGTAATTGTATTGACAACTTGTTGCTATGGTTTATCAGCTTATTAATACCTAGCCATCGATTATTCAATGATGTAAACAAGACCAACTTCTTTTAAAGAACGAGACCAAAATAACAAGACCAAGACCACCGGAAGTAAACAAAGGCGATTGGTGGACTTAACTTTTTAGTCAGGGACGAAAACGAACGGAACATTAATAAGTAAACTCCGTCTCTGACATTAATTGCCACAGCAGCTTCAGATTGCTATAAGCAACACAGTGGCTGGAAGACACACAATGCCAGATTCGTCACGATATTGCGTCTACAGTCAAGAAAGAGATCTCTCTATTCTCTGGAGGTGGAAGCAGAGGCTTTTCGCAGAATGATTCTAACTTTCTGCTAATTCCACCAGCAACCTTTAAGCCAGAGCGCGCCTTTTCATCAGCTGGCACTGAGATCTCGTATAAGCGATGCCGTACCGTAAAACGTGCTGTCCTTGGGCACCTATTTTGCCAAAAACAAATAGGCCTGTAGTTAATGCCATACAGTTTCCGCTGTGAAATTGATTATGATTTTTTTGGCTGCAATAATGCCGTTGTCAGCTACATTCATCAATATTTTTGGCACTAATGCTGATCTGGCCCAGATCTACCGAGATGTGATGACAGATTTACTCGACCATCACTGTCCCACGGTCACCAGTGGCGTCTATCCCCCTAGGAGCAGTGGTGCAATTCCCCCATCCGAATTCCCCATGCCCTCCTTCCTCCCCCTTTCTTCCGTCATGCCTTCTACATTTTCCTTTCCCTCTCCTCTGATCTCTACCCCTGCCCTTTCCCCTTTCTCGCTCCCTCCCCTGTTGAATCTGGGCACGTGGATACAACTCCGGAAAAATTTAGCTAATTTAGATGTTCGTACATGCATTTTAATGTGCATTATTTATGTTGATAACAATCATTGAGCATTATGTAAAACATGGATCTACTGTTACTATTTCTGCTTTGGACATATCTAAAGCATTTGATACAGTGGATCGTTATGCTCTTCTGAATTCTGTTAATGGATAGGCAGCTGCCAAGGAATTTCATTGCTGCTACAAAACTGGCTTGATATATGTTATGCTTGTGTTCGCTGGGGAGGCTCGTTATGCGGCCCTCCTCCCTAGGAGGGGCCGCATATTGCGTCGCACTCTGTCTGTCTGTCCGTCTGTCCGTCCGTCCCGTGCTTGTTTACATTAGAACCGTCTTACGAGCGCACATCCAAAATAGAAAAACTTCGGTTTTCGCT
>Ga0049107_10000717_pt1 | contig 10718 bp, 7 predicted proteins | sample WorMetilPIANOSA1_FD_61187 | JGI IMG/M metagenome (GOLD analysis project Ga0049107, IMG submission 61187) | Marine gutless worms symbiont microbial communities from Max Planck institute for Marine Microbiology, Germany - Olavius ilvae PIANOSA.1 | ecosystem: Host-associated > Annelida > Digestive... | reverse complement strand
CACGCAGTTCGGCGAGTTGTTCGGTTGACAGCGTACAGTCAAGCATGACGCCCATGATACAGAATTTTCACACGGTTACACGGACTTCTTCAATGAAAAAATCATATAAGAGTAGTATACATAGAGAGGAGTATCACGTTTGAGTGTCTCCATCCCGGCATTCATAGTCCCACCTTTTTCTCCAGCCTCAATGACAATCATTGCTTTGCTTAAACCAATGATCACCTGATTACGTGTCATAGCACGATAACCTTTCCATGCATCGTCAGGATTGAATTGACTGATTACGAGAGTACGTTCCCAATCCCAGACTGGTGCCAATGCACGCTTTACTCGGAAATGGTTAATGCCTTCTGGAAGAACGAGGATGGTCGTGCCATTCGCGGAGAGCGCATGATAATGCGCTTCAAAATCTATGCCTGCGGCATTACCGGAAACTACTGTGAGCCCGGCATTGGCAGCTTGCTCAGCACAATCTCTGACTGTATCTATTCCCTTTTGACTGGACTTTCTGGAGCCACAAAAGCCGATTCCATCCAGCTCCAGAAGGCTAATATTCCCCTGCAAATAAGCAGATCAAAATCCTTGTCTGGTCTTGGTGGTATTGCGCAAATCAGATCTGCCTTGTTGTAAAGCGGAATATCCATAATCGTATTGGCACAGTGTTCCGCGAGTGCTTCAACTGCTCCCATGTCATGGTTCTGCTTTGCCCGGTACTCCAGTTCGCCGAAATTTCTTCGAGGTCTTCCTCTGACTCGATTCCCAGCCAGTAAGAATCCTCATGGTAACGGTCTCGTGGATTTAGAAATAATGTATGCGGAAAAATCCTGTTAAACCCCTCGCCAAATGGGACATTAATAGTGCCAACAAATGGCGGAGGGGATTTCCGCTTTGGTTCCGATGCATGTGTCGTTGCAAAACAGATACGCTTTGGTTCCTTTGCTCTTGCCGCTCAACAGTCTCCTTTGTGATTTCCTTCATTTTGTCCATGTCCTTGAGAAGTGAGGCAAGATCAATCATAACTCACCTTCCCCCAACCCCGCATTGCTAAACCGGAGCACGTTGCAGTTTTCCTTGATTGTGTGCTGCATGGCTTCATCAATACACCCTAGAGGCTTAAAAACCAATCAGGTTGAACGGTCACTTTTTCAACCAGCTCGGTATTTATCCCCAATTCCAGTTCTTTCAGTTTGTTGGCAAGCTGGTCACCATCGACAAGGTCAATGGGTGCAGCGCCATCCCGATTGGCTTCTTCTATTGCAGCTTTAGTGAAACTGCCAGTGGTAATAAACATACCTCTATCAGCTCGACCTACTGTGGCACCGCGAAAATCACGGATCTCTGGAGCACCAACCGAGCCTTTGTATTTCTTGCATTGAAATGCGATATGAAAGCTCATCAAACCATTGATACGGGCAATGCCTTTGCCATCAATGCCACCATCACCAGTTCTACCGGTTACCTCAACATGAACAAAACCTGACTCACGTAATATACGCTGAGTCAGGCGTTCAAAGGCATCCGCGCTCATTTCTTCAGTCAGTATGTGGTGAAGGCGCTCGCGCCAAGCTAGCATCTCTTCTGGCGATTCTTCAATTGCTGTAGAAGGATCAGTCAAATCCTGATTGTTCTGGGTAGACTCCCGATCCAGCGAGCGAACATAAAACACAATTTCACGACTATCTATTTCATCTGCCTGTTTGGCTTTGTCGGTTAACGCCCAAACTCCACGGGAAGAATTTTCGAGATACCCGGCTTTCTTCAGATAAGTTCTAGCCCATGCCAAGCGATATCCGACTTCTGTTTGACTGCTTTTTTCGGGGTTATGAAGGACAGCAAGGGTTTCTTCATCGAAGTTTTCGAGCTCAACAACTTCATCGTAGATTTCATCAATGCTGCCAGACCCACCAAGGTTAACAAGCGCCTTCATCAATGGAAGCATAAGCTGATCAAATGTGACCATGAGATTCCCCTCTAAAACTATCTGAAAGCAATCGCAGTAACTGCTCCCTTATTTTTGTGGCTGTTTCGCCAAGATTAACAGTGCAAAATCTAATAGCATGGCCCTGTATCGTGACAGATTCGTCAACCGCTCTATCGACAGATGAGGGTGCACTGATGTTTCGCCATCCTTGTATAGCCACGCAGCCAATGACAGTTCCGGGAACGAGTGAACAGGATAAGCCTCTTCCTGAAAACGCAGTTCCAGTTCATCAAGAGCCTTTAAGTAATCAAGCGCATTACAACGGCCTTTGGGGCCATTCTTACCGATATCAATACCCAATTTCTTAGTGATATACAGCTGGGATTGCCCATCCAACGTCAGAAAATTCCAAGGTCGTATCCAGTACAGTGCCATGGTGAGGTTCCAGCCAACACCGTATTGACCGGCAACTTTGTCATACGCGGCACTGAAGTTCGTTCGGGCATCAGAATCGTCGCTGTCAGAAAAACTTAACGCCTTGCCGAAGAAATCCCATAGGGATGCAATATCGTCAGGATCGCGCTTCTCCTCAAAGCCAAAAAACCATGATTTCTGGTTATTCAGGATGGGAATACCTTCAAAGGAGTCTGGTACGGATTCATCAACATCTAGAAAAGCAGCCAGCTCCTTGGCAATCGCTTTTCTATTCTCGTCTGTTATTCCACGATTAAAGAGGCCCATCACTGTAAATGGATCGATGTCGTCCAGGTGTTTATCTTTTATATAGGAAAGCTCAAAACGATCAGCCAACTGCGTTACAAAGGTGATCAGGTCGCCGCGATCCTCGTTGTGTGCAATCAGTCCATCAGCAATAGCCGCATAGAAACGGCTCCACAGGAATCGCTTGTCGTCAGTAGTGGTATCACCGTAACGTTCTTTCCAGTATGGGGCATTACGGAAACGATCAATGTCTTGAATGCCTTCGCTGAAGGTAAAGTCGATAAGGGCATCAGTCATCCATTCCCCGGGCAGCACACGCCATACCGTGCTTCGGTTCGTGTAGAAATACCATTCTTTCACTGGGTCTAAACGAGGCTCCCAATCCACGTCGACAACCCGGCCATCACCATGGTTTTTCGTCACCACGCCAATCGCTTTGATACCCATCACGGAGACAGTCTGACCCTTGCTGTCGAAAGGTAAGTCACGCTTGCGGGTATAGGACGATTTGATGGCAATCTTGTCGCCAGGCTGCATGGAGCGAACGACATCAAGGTATTTGTCTTGGTAGCCGTTTTGCCAGACGCCTTCGGTCATGAAACGCTCGGTCTAATCCTCGCTACCTTTGCCGTAGGAAGCACCAACAAACCAGTAAGACTTCGGTGTGGATGAACTGCCAGCACGCCTTAAGATTTCATCAAACACTGAATCAAGAACCGGGAGACCATGCTTTTCAAGCACAGGGCGGAGTCGGACTTTCAATTCAGCCTGTGTACTGCTCTTTTTATGCCAGTCGGTAAACTTTTTTGACTCGTTAACTACCTGATTGATTTCAGAATCAACAATCTTTGCCTTATCGCTATCGAGAGCAATATCCTTTTTCGCGGCCTGATCTATCAGGAACTGTTCCAGGCTGCTCTGTTTTGATTCATTAATCATAATTGTTCACTTTTATATACAACAACCATCACGGTTGATTCAGTTAATCAATAAGGTTATTTACTCCAGGAATTCGAGAGTGTTTCAGCCTGCTTAAGCACAAGCTCAACGGCTTCCGCCGCTTTGTCGGGCGGGTATTTGTAACGCTGCAATGTACGCCGCACCAGAATCTTCAGCTTGGCTCTCACGCTGTCGCGTACTTGCCAGTCGACAGTGGTGGATTTGCGCAGCTTGTCGGTAATCTCAATAGCGATCTTCTTCAGGATCTCATCGCCAAGCTCACGAACCGCACTTTCGTTATTGGCCAGGGCATCATAAAAGGCAATCTCATCCGGGTTGAGTCCCAACTCGGCCTCACGCGCCATCTCCGCCTGAAACTCCTTGGCCATCTGGATAAGCTCCTCGATGACCTGTGCCGTCTCAATGGCTCGGTTGTTATATTTGCGCAGGGTCTCCTGCAGCCGCTCAGCGTACTTCTTCTCCTGAACCACGTTGTTGCGGGTCTTGGCCTTAATGTCGTCCTTGAGCAGTTTTTCCAGCAGTTCAACGGCCAGGTTCTGGTGCGGCATCTGCCGGACATCTTCCAGAAACTCATCGGAAAGCAGGCCGATATTGGGCTTATCCAAGCCACACAGGCTGAACACATCCGCCACACCTTCGGCAATGACAGCGTTATCCAATATCTGCTTAAGCGCGGAATTCTTCTCTTCCTGGGTGCGCTTCTTATCTACCGAGGTGAACTTGGATATGGCCGCCTTCACTGCCGAGTAGAAGGCGATCTCCTTGCGCAGCCCTTTGGCCTCGTCCAGCGTGCTGCATAGTGAATAGGCTTTGCTGGTGGCCAGTACCAGATCGAGAAAACGCTTCTTGCCATCTTCCAATCCCAGCACATAGTTGGCGGCAGGCACCAGCAGCTTGTGTGCGTCGGTCTCGAATCCGGCGATATCCAGACCATCCGATTGCGGTGTCTTTGCAAACATCCCGCGAATGGCATCCAGCTTTTCCAAAAGAATCGCCAGCGCCTCTTCAGCCCGCAGGGTCGGTTCGCCTTTGCCCTTGGAGTCGGTGTAGGTCTTGAGCGCCTGTTTCAGCTCATTGGCAATACCGATGTAGTCCACCACCAGTCCACCTGGCTTGTTCTTGAATACCCGATTCACCCGGGCAATGGCCTGCATCAGGTTGTGTCCCTTCATCGGCTTATCGACATACATCGTATGGCAACAAGGGGCATCAAAACCGGTCAGCCACATATCCCGCACAATCACCAGCTTTAGCGGGTCGTTTTCATCCTTAAAACGCTTCTCCAGTCGCTTCTTGGTTTTTTTGTTGTAGATGTGGGGTTGCAGCAATGGCTTATCAGAAGCGGACCCGGTCATCACGATTTTGATCGCACCTTTCTCCGGGTCTGGGTCGTGCCATTCGGGGCGCAAGGCGACAATCTCATTGTAGAGCTGGGCGCAGATGTCCCGGCTCATACCGACTATCATCGCCTTGCCATCCATGGTGGCGGTACGTGCTTCAAAATGGTCGATCAGATCAGCCGCCACCTGCTGCAAACGGGGTGTCGCACCCACAAGCTTTTCCAGTCGGCTCCATTCACCCTTGGTCTTTTCGCGCTGGCCGAGGTCCTCTTCATCCTCGACCACCTCATCGACTTGATCGGAGAGTGCCTCGATCTCCTCGTTGTTCAGCTCCAGCTTGGCCAGGCGGGACTCATAGTAAATGGGTACGGTCGCACCATCGTCCACGGCATCCTGAATGTCGTAGATGGAGACATAGCCACCGAAGACCGCCCGGGTATCTTTGTCCTCCTGCGATATAGGGGTGCCGGTGAAACCGATAAAAGAGGCAAACGGCAGCGCATCGCGCATGTGCTTGGCGTAACCGAATTTGTATTGGCCTTCAGCAGTCAGCACCGCCTTCAGGCCATACTGGCTGCGGTGTGCCTCATCGGAGATCACCACGATATTGTGGCGGTCATTGAGTATCGGGTGGCTGCTCTCCTCATCGAGTAGGGCAAACTTCTGTACCGTGGTAAAGATGATGCCGCCAGACTCTCGCTCGGCCAGCAGTTGACGCAGCTCGTCCCGATCATTGGCCTGTACCGGCGTCTGTTTCAATAACTCCACGGCATTGCTGAAGGTGGCAAATAACTGTCCGTCCAGATCATTACGATCCGTCACCACGATCAAGGTTGGGTTGTTCATCGCCGGTTGCTGTAACAGCTTCCCGGCATAGCAGCACATGGAGATGCTCTTGCCGGAGCCCTGGGTATGCCAGACCACCCCGGCCTTTTTACTGCCGGGCACCACTTCATCGGCATAGGTCGCTCGTTTTTCGGCGACCCCTTCAATCTCTTGCGCAGCAATCACCGTTGCATTTACCGCCTCGCGCACTGCATGGAACTGATGGTAACCGGCGATCTTTTTGATAATCGTCTCACCATCGGTTTCGAACAGCACAAAATAGCGGATGTAATCCAGAAACAGTTCCCGGTCAAAGAAACCGCGCACCAGCGTTTCCAGTTGCCACTCCAGCAGTGGCTTGTCATCCTCATGCTTGATGATGCGCCAGGGCATGAAGCGCTCCTGGTTGGCGGTGAGCGAACCGACACGGGCGGTATAGCCATCACTGACCACCAGCGCTTCATTGAAGATAAACAGGTCGCTGATCTCGTCCTTGTAGGTTTGCAGCTGGTTGAAGGCATCCCAGATGTCGGCGTTCTCGTCACTGGGGCTCTTTAGCTCCAGCACCGCAAAGGGCAGACCGTTGATAAAACAGATCACATCAGGGCGGCGCGGTTGCTTGGTGCCGCTGATGGTGAACTGATTGATGGCGACAAAGCGGTTATTGGTCAGCTGATCAAAATCGACTAGGAAGGCATGGTCGTTGTGCACCTCATCATCCTGCTTGTATTCGACAGGCACGCCTTCTAGCAGCAGGCGATGAAAGGCCCGGTTGTTGGTGACCAGATCCAGGCTTTCAGCCTGGGAGAGCTTGGAGACCACCTGATCGAAGCACTCATGCGGCAGGTGCGGGTTGATATGAGTAAACGCCACTTCCAGATCACGCTTTAGCATCACCTGGGCATAATCATCACGCTGAGGGTCCGTGCCATCCGGTGCAATGTCAGGTCCGTATAGCACATCCCAGCCGCCTTCGCGAAACCAGTCCAGACAGAGATTCTCAAGCTGATCTTCATTCAAAGCATCATCCCCATGGGATGCAGCCCCAAAACGATTTCTCAATTCAGAAACCTGGTGGACTAGACTGCTGCCGATTCTTTTAAAAATCTCGTCTGCTTCTTCGTTGCGATTCAGGAGCAAGTTGTCGCGAACGCTCCGGAACAGAGGATTCATGTCCTGATCAAGATTAGGATCAGCAAGCTTATCTACGAGGATGGTTTTAAAAACACTTTCCAAAAGGGACTTGGATGTGTCCAACACCAGAGGTGCATCACCAGAGATAACAGCCTGTTCAACTCGATCTTTCTGGCCTATGAGATGCCTGGCTTCGCCCATTCCTACTATGGCGCTGGTTACGCTTCCCCAATTAAAATCAGGGTCAATTATGAGTTGAGCTCCGTGATCTCAATATCGCCGGAAAGTAATGGCGGAAGAGTAGTATCCCGTATGCTGGATAATGTCTTCACCTCCTCTAACAGTGCATAAATCTTGTCGTAGATGATTTTCGCTTTGCTGCTGAAAGCTGAGACAATGTTTTCGGACGGCACGATCACAGGAATTGGCCTGAAGTTCTTCTTGCTGATTTCAGCAAATGTAGTGCCGCTAGCTCGTTGCTTTATTTCGTCCATGTTCGAACTCGCCCATTGCAAAACGAACTCAGGGGAGAGGCGTTTTTCACACTGCATAGCAATGTAGCCCTGATTAATTGCAACAGGTATTTTTGCGAGGGCCAAATAACCAACAGGCGCTCTGGAGGACATAAGGACAGTATTGACAGGCAGTAGGCCTGAACTTATCTTTCCTAATCCAGATTCAGTGATTTTTCTTTCTGTGTCCGTTAATACCTTATCCGTTAAATTGGATAAATCTTTTGGTGTGGTCCAGTGAATTGAGCCATTTTGCCAATATTCCTGATTCTTAGTGGATGGTGTTCCGCCGCCACTAATCTTTACTTCCTCACCAATCGTACTGACATCCCACCCCTCCGGAATCTCTCCCAACGCTGACTCTTCCATCGCCGATGGAAACAGCGCGGCGGTTTGTGCCAATTCGGCGTAGGCGTCTGGTTGCTCGGCTTGCAGCTGTTTAAGGGCGGCTTCGTCTTTGGCGGAGATCGTCGACATGGCGGCAAGCTCGGCTTGTTCAGCCGTGCCGCCTGCTTCCAATACCGCTATCTTGGCCTTGACCGGCTCAAAATCCACAAACCAACTCTTGAAAATGGCCTGGGCGATTTGTTCGAGGGTTTGGTTTAGTTGGTTATTGACTTGTATTTTGTCATCGATGGATTTCAGAATACGGCCAATTTCTTTTCTATCTTCCTTGTCGGGAAAGTCGAGTTCAAATTCAGCAAGGGACTGCCATGACACGCGTTGTCGCCCTGACGTACCTTCCATCCGTGACTGAGCATAAGATCGAAACTCAGGCATTCGCGCAAGGTAATAGACATAGTCTTCGTCGTACTCTGGCTCTTTGGCGGCCAAGACGATGAACTCCGTGGAGCCGTGTGCAATCACACCATCTCCTAGACCGGACGTCTTGGCTGTTTTTCCGTTTTCCAAGCAGGGGGTGATGCGTGCAAAGAGCGTATCACCATCTTGAAACCGTGAGCCCCCACCCTTGTAAGTGCGAGATCCTATTTCTGATATGTCGCGGCTATCAACAGGGAGCGCCGCCATTTCAACAAATGGCTTGGTTTCTCCCTTTTTGATGGTTCTTTTAGGGTTGAAAGAAACGAAGTCCGTGATCTTCTTAGTTGAAGTCATAACCCAGCCCCAACAAGTTATCCTTGATCTCACCCTCCAGACGATCTGACTCTTCAAACTGCGCTTTCAGCTGAGCGGTAAGGCGTGTCATCTTTTCGGTAAAGGGTTCGCTGTCTTCTTCCTGATCCGCTGCGCCCACATAACGCCCGGGTGTTAGCACGAAGTCGTGTTTTTTTTTGTCATCGAGCGATGCTGAATAACAAAATCCCTTTTCGTCTTCGTAGCCGTCATCCTCTTGCCAGGCATGGAAGGTGTCCGCGATTTTGGCGATGTCTTCCTGGGTGAAATCGCGCAGTACACGGTCTTTCATGTAGCCGAGGTTGCGGGCATCGATAAACAGGGTTTTGCCGCGCCGGTCGGTCTTCTTTTTGTCCAGCGACAGGCCGTTGGCTTTGTCCTTGGTCAGGAACCAGATGCAGGCGGGTATCTGGGTATTGGTGAACAGCTGCCCGGGCAGGGCCACCATGCACTCAACCAGGTCGGCTTCGATCAGCGCCTTGCGGATCTCACCCTCGTTGTTGGTATTGGAGCTCATGGAGCCGTTTGCGAGCAATAGCCCCATAGAGCCCTGGTCGTTGAGGTGGTGCAGCATGTGCTGTATCCAGCCGAAGTTGGCGTTACCCTGAGGCGGGGTGCCGTATTTCCAGCGTACGTCGCCTTCGAGCTTGGCGTGCCACCAGTCCTTGATGTTGAACGGCGGATTGGCCATGACGTAGTCGGCGCGAAGATCCGGGTGCTGGTCATCCAGAAAGCTGTCGGCGTTTTTCTTGCCGAAGTTGAAGTCGATGCCCCGGATGGCCATGTTCATCGCGGCCAGCTTCCAGGTGGTGGGGTTGCTCTCCTGGCCGTATACGGAGATGTGCTTTTTCTGCTCGCTGGCCTTGTAGTGCTTCTCGCCGGCATGATTCTCAATGAACTTGTCATTGGAGACAAAGAAGCCACCGGCACCCATGGCCGGGTCATAGACGCGGCCGTTGTAGGGGGCGAGCATCTCGATAATGAGGGTAACGATACTCTTGGGTGTGTAGTACTGACCGCCCTGTTTACCCTCTGCCAGGGCGAACTGGCCGAGGAAGTATTCGTAGACATGGCCGAGTATGTCTTTGCTGTGCAGATCCAGCTTTTCGCCGTTGTGTTCCGGCTTGCTGAAGCTGGTATCGGAGAACTTGTTGATCAGCTCTGATAGGTTGTGGTTTTCGACCTGGTACTGACTGACGCGGGGCAACACGCCCTTGAGCTTGGGGTTGACCAGTTTGTCATCAAGCTTGAAGTTTTCGATCTGCTCCAGTGCCTGGTCGATGAGCCAGGAGATGGAGCGCAGCTTCACGTCGTCGCCGGGCTTATCTGGATCTTTGGCTGAAGGCTCCTCCTGCCAGATGACTGAACCGATAGGCAGTGCAGCGGCTTGCTTCAAGGTGTTCCAGCGGGAGCGAACCGGTACCCAGAATACGTTCTTCTCCTGATAATACTCGTGCAGCTCCAACTCAGCATTGACAGCTTCCTCGTACTCCTCGTCGCTGTCGTAGTCATCACGCGGCATGTAGTAGATGTTTTCGTCGCTATCATCTGCGGTGAACAAGTGGCGCAGCTCGGTCTGGCGCTCTTCAAAGGCATCCGAGACATACTTCAGGAAGATCAAACCCAGCACGACATGCTTGTAATTGGCCGCGTCCAGGTTGTTGCGCAGCTTGTCGGCAGCCTTCCAGAGCTTGTCGTCAAGGGCTTTTAGGAATTCTTGGTCAGCTGTTTTCATAGGGTTTTCTCAAGTACATTGCTTTATATTCTGGCGTCAGTTACTTAGACTGATCCGTCTTCTGTTCTTGTTGGATGATCCAGCGGTCGATTTCACTTTTGCGAAACCGCCACGAGGCACCCACCTTGAATCCCGGGATCTTTCCATCAGCTGCCAGACGATAGGCCGTTTTCTCAGTTAATTTCAGATAACTGGCGACCTCTTTAATGGTCATAATCTCGCTAGTCATGGCATTCTCTAAATATAGGGACAGTGATGCTAATTTGAGAAAATACGGGAAAAATCGGCATCAATCAAGAAGAAAGGCGGGGAATTAAGCGCACTGCAGAGGTATCACCCATGCCTAACAAACGCAAGCTCCACACCCCGGAATTCAAGGCCAAAGTTTCCCTTGATGCGATCAAAGGGATGAAGACCGCCAGCGAGTTGGCCAG
>Ga0049107_10000715_pt1 | contig 10727 bp, 5 predicted proteins | sample WorMetilPIANOSA1_FD_61187 | JGI IMG/M metagenome (GOLD analysis project Ga0049107, IMG submission 61187) | Marine gutless worms symbiont microbial communities from Max Planck institute for Marine Microbiology, Germany - Olavius ilvae PIANOSA.1 | ecosystem: Host-associated > Annelida > Digestive... | reverse complement strand
AGTGGAAATGTCACTGGCCATGCGATGCCGGTACCGAATTAATACTGCTTGGTGACAGAGGCACATGTGGCCGCAGCGCATTCGGGTGCAGCCTTGGGCAAGTTGTTCACCCACATGCGAACAACTTGCATCCGAATGCGCCACGGTCGGGAGTCGAACCCGGGACCTACTGATTGCAAGTTCGGCGCCCTGAAACTACGCCATCGAGCGGTTCGAGCCACAGCATTAATGATAGTCCATAATAATAACAAAGTAGCAAGAAAACTGCGGAATTGCGGTATCGATAAAATGGATAGAAGTAGAAATGTCGCAGTATGATTGACGACCCACTTCAGATCCGACATCAGTATGACTGTCGTTTTCAGCGATCCTAAAACTATTGAAAGGTCGGGCAATTTTACATCGTAATCACTAATCACTGCGTATGTGCAGAAACTATTTATCAGCTTCGGTGGAAAATTCTTGTAGTACAGTTGAATGAAAATGAAAATCGCTAAAAATTTATGTTCTTTGTTGGTTGTGACTTTTGACTTCATCTTCTTGGAATCTCAACGTTTACCAAATGGACAACCATTCTACCAAATTTGAATATCGTACGACCATTCCTTATCGAGTTACGAGGTCGTTAAGTTCTACTGCCTTGGTCATATGACTCGAGACTGCAGGCCAGGAACAAAACAACTATACATTTGGAATCGACGATCCATCAGAGTTTTATCGTATACCGCGATGACGATTAGGGGCCGTTTATGTCCCAGCATTTGCACTGCAGAGCGAATTCTCTGTTTTTACGAACATTCTGAATCTAACGACTCGTTCTCCCGAAGATGCGATTCGTCATTACTAAATTGCCGACGTTGTACTGTTTGCAGGCAATGCTTGTGGTCGGGTTCGCGTTTTCACTCGACGGCGAAATGGCAGCCGGTCTTTTATTGGTCATCTGCGTACCGGGTGGCGGACTCGGCTACCTTGTGGCAACTCTGCAATCGTCTACAACTGCTCGCACCGTCAGTGCCGCAGTCAACCTGATGTCCACCTATCTCGTACTCCGTATGGTCTATTTTTTACGTTATCTACATATGTTTATGGACTATTTTATATATCGTGTCATTTTACTGTAGGTTACAACATAGTCTACAGTGGATTGTACGAGTGTAACGAGTATAATTGCACAGAAAAAAAATTGTACAAAGTTTATTGCACCATAACTTTGCAACCGCGAGTAATCGATTCACGCTGTTTTCACCAAAATGTTCAGAAATTAATCGGTAATACGAGAAAAAGGACAATTTGAATATTATCACTGTTCTAAAGTACTTCACTAGTAAGTGATATACTTTAAAACATCAATATCGGCAACTGTTTCAAGTCATAGCTTAACAGAAATAAAGCAAACGTCACAGAATTAATGTAAACAATGTTCAATTTGTCCATCCACCTTGAGAACGAACGACCAACAACAATCGTGTAGACCACTGGTCACTCTTGGCTGATCAGCCCCGTGCGGGCTCCGGGCTTGTAAGAATAGACCCGCTCCGTTTCCTGGCCGGATGTCGTACAAGGCGACTAAACCAGGCTCGGTCTGTCCTGTCTCTTAGCGAGGTTTCTTTTGATGTATGTGTCGTGCTGTTAACTGTGGACTCTTTTTAGGTTGTGTTATTTTTAAAATGTTATTTGTGTGTTCTGTCGCTTGGTTGTTCTTCTTAGGTTGTCAGTACCAGTGCAAATGATTGACTGGAAGATTCGTCTCCGAAATGACCTATAACGTGTTGATGGGGACGTTAAACCCTACTCACTCACTCACTCTTGGCTGATCATGTCCCAACCACTGTTCAGGACCTATTTCAGGTGGTCAATGGCCTTGATCTTCTGACGATATACCAGAGCTCCCCAAATTGAGTCATCCATGAGATTTAGATTGGGTGTGTCAGACGGCCAGTTTGGTGGTTCAACGAAGTTAGGAACATTTGTCTGCAGGAAGGCCACTATAAGTTTCGATGTTTGCGACGGCACATCGTCAGTGTGATGTGTTATTGTGCCCCCACCCCTAATAGGCAGGGCATTAAGCGATGATGCTGTCTGACGTTTGTCTGTCTGAGTCCGACGTCTGTCGCGTACATCGGGCCTAAGTCGAGAACAGAGAGGCCTAGGAAGACTAAAATTGGCACAGAGGTAGCCCAAATCACACGTGACTCGGACACCACCTTTAAGGTCAAAAGGTCAAATGTCAAGGTCACCAGGCCGCTTTACTCACCGCGGCGTTAAAGCGTCAGGCAGCTGCAGCGGTGAGCGTGGGAACGTATTGACCGTGGTAACCTACTGTTACGTCTGCAGGCGCGGTCGGCTCGGCGGTGCGATCCGCTTAGGCGCCCACAGAGGAAGGAGAGGGGCGGGGCATATTGTGCGGCTTCCCCACAGCTTGTTACTTTCAGCTACTCAGCAAAAATGTTTAATCCATTTACAAATTTTGCACTGATTGGCAGACAGTAATCTTTTCCGAACATTTTGGCGCGAACAACGCGATTCTACGGTGAATGGTTGAAAAAGTGCAAACGTTTGTACATTTTATTCTTAAACACCCTGTATTAAAGCGAATGTGGCTAGAAAGAAGTTTGAAGGTTAGTTACAAAATAGTTTTGCTGCACAAAATGTTTGTGTGTCATGCAGTGTAGGAAATTAGAACGCTGAAGTTGTATTAAGTCTAGTAAGTTTTCTAACAATGCTTCGTTGCATCATAGCATTGATTTCTCCTAACGACGCTCTGTGAGTCGTTGAAATGTGTGCCTACGTGTAGTAACATGTCCCGTGTGGGCCAGCCTAGCTGAATGGCTCTACTCCGTCACTTCGCCAGTGGCTGATCATCCGCCGATCTCCGTGACCAGACTGATGGTGTTCGAGGCGTGGCTGGCGATCGTCGCCATGGTCCATCTACTCGGCGTTACACTGCAGCTCACCTGCCCCGAGGCAGCCGCCGGCGCCGTCGATTGGCTCTGCCGACCGTTTCTACTGCTGTACGCGATCGTTTTCTCCACGATCGGATTCTACGTCAACGTCTACTCGCTGGATCTGCGTCCGCTGTGGACCACCGTCGTCGTCGGGTTCGCTCCGCCGATGACGGGGCTCGGAGTGGGGGCACTGGCGGCGGCGGTCAGCGGGAGATTGGCGGCCGCCGGCGGTGGAGGTGAGTGGGTGGGCGTTGTGACGGAGACGGCGGTGGTGAACTTCGGCGCGGTGCTGACGATGGTGCGTCTCGGGGTGGCGTCGGACGTCGACGCGGACGTTCTGTCGTCGCCAGCGCTGTGGACGGCGTTCACCACTCCTCTGACGCTGTTACTGGTGGCCGCCTCACACCAGCTGCTCTGCACCGCCGGACGTCAGCTGCAGCTGATCGGCGACGACAGGCATCAGAACGTCATCTACCGTCATCCGTCGTCCAAGCCACCGAGACGACCCACCGACGACTCCGCTCAGACCATCATGGCGCCTGGCATCAGCAACGGTCACCAACGTTCAGCCGTCTAGTTACGTGCGATCTCATCTCTCCTCTCACACGCAAGCGCCTTCAATCACGGTCTCTCGACGCCGGAGATTCAAACCGATCTCAGATTAACTGTTGTAATACGACTGACAACGTAAAGGCACACTCTTATAGCAATTCGGCGGTGGACATTATTCAGTTTTCGGCAACTTAATTCACCAGTATATGCACAGATTCTGCACCTGTTATCTCTGTTGTGTGATTGTTTCAGTATTCTTGCTATCACTGACAAGCTGCCGTGTAAGCCACTTTTGTAAATTTGCTTAATATAATAACCGATAACGTTTTCCTATACCTTATTTATGTACAGCTATACCACAAAACTCTTAACAGTATTAAGCGTTCTGTTTGAAACGATAAGATGCATGGTCCAGACAGCTCACATAATATGCGGCTTTTGACGTTTAAAACTTGAAAGCTCATGTAACATATTACCAACAGGTGGCCGTGCCATCCTAGCTTCACCTAAATAGTCCTGAAAAAATATCTCGAGAATTACAGGCACTATTTCTACAAAAGTAACATCCAAATTAAAGCCATAACTTTGACAGAATCATCTTATATTACAAGTATCAAGTAGGCTTGCTACATTTCCCACCAATTGTCCTAATTTTTCAAGCATTACGTTACTTCGCTGTTTCAAAGTAAATAGTTGCATAGAATGTTTGCAGGTAGTACTGCCATACTTCCGTGTCGGATTTTGTGACTGCAATACACTACATGTGGTATTTCCATTTTTATCGCGCGTCAGCATGCAGAGCGCGATTCTGTCCGACCGTCTGTCCGTCTGTCTGTCCAATGCCGGTATCGAGTCTGTACGAATTCACGCATGAAAGTGACGCATTGTCACATTTTTATTTATTTATTTATTTATTTATTTATTATGCAAAATCGTACTCGAAGTACAACACACACATACTGGTAGGGGCATAGTACTGTTGTTTGAGCAAATCGCCGCTACAAAATTCCAGTGCCTTAGCTCCCTTAGCGGGAGCGATGAATAAATACACAACGGTGGGGAAACTATGAGATTTTCGAACGAAATCGCCGTTTATCTAGGAAACGGTGCTAGATAGGTACATGGTCACTAAAATGGATCATTAATAGGATGTCATAGGTGACCGATCGATCTGTGTCGGTCCTGACGACCTTGAGTGACCTTAAAAGGTGGGATGTGAGGAGTCAATTTTTTTTCCGGCGGATGTCCGTAATTACACTCGTACCGTTTGACCTAGAACGATTAAATCTGGCAGAATAACATGTGAGAAGGAAGTATTTCCACAGACAGCCATACGCCCATCACAAGGGCGGGGCTCCAGCTTCCCCCAAATTTTGGAACCCCACCTACGCCCACACAGTTTGACCTAGAGGGACCAAATTTGGCACGGTAACACATGGAAAAGAGGCGTGTTCTAGGGGTTAGCCATGCCCCAATCACGGGGGATGAGCCCCAGTATCTTCAAAAATTTCGGACCCTTATATGCGCGTAGACGGTATGTGAAACAGTAACCAAATTTTGCATGGTAATCAAACTATAAGAGAGGAACATAGTTGACCACGCTCCCACTGCCATGGTTAGTTCCTTCTCCCCGACAGACAGCCTGAAAAGGCTAACGAGCTCTGTCTGCCCGGGTTTAGAATCAGAGTTTTCTTCTAAGTACAGTTGGTCCGCGGTGCATTTTTCCCTATTATTCGGAACAACCCCTCGGAGCCGCCTCGCGAATGTTTTCTTCCATCCGCCGCTCGGAGGACGCGTCTCTACGCCGTTGTACCCAAACAGCTGCGGCTTCTTAATATAATCTTTGGTTATACCTCAGCGCCGAGTGAGACACATGATAGATCGATAAACAGGAAGCATCTTTGACCTTTGACCTTTTGACCTTGAAAGTAGTGTACGAGTAGTGTCTGAGGTAGCCCACGTGTGATGTGGGCTAGCTCTGTGCCAATTTTAGTCTTCCTAGGCCTCTCTGTTCTCGAGTTAGGCCCGATGTACGCGACAGACGTCAGACAGACGTCAGACAGACAGACGTCAGACAAAAGCATCGCTTAATGCCTCCGCCCATTAGAGGCGGGGCATAACAAAAAAGCTTTAAGTCTGCATTTAAGAACAGACAGAGAATCACTGATGAGAATTGTTCCAGACAAATGGTGCTGACAACTGGAAAGTGTGCCTAGAGAAGTCCGTTCTCGTGTGTTATGGTAAGGGGAAACTCAGGAAACTTAATAGTCCATAATCCGTAGCCCGGCGGAACCCAAACAACCCAGAAAGGGGCGTGGCTTCCATGCATGTCTGGCCAGTAGCGGAGCGCAGTTAGCAGTTGATGCGCGGATCACTGTAGGCCTATATAGGCCTATAGGCGGGTGTATAAAATTGGGATTAACGATAGCTGCAGGGATTATCGACACGGTTTGGGAGAGGATTGTCTACGGGATTACGGACCTGATTTTCGGTATAGTTAAATATATATGTCGCTCGGCAAGATGTCACGATGTGATCGTTGGATTGAATTACTGCTGGATGACGTGTAACGTGTGTATCATCCTAATGAAGCGTCAGAAGTTCATTGTCGTAATCCCGTGTGCGCAATCATAAACATCGATAACAATCTCGACTACGCTACCAAGAACCAACTATGCACACGTTAAACCACGGGGCGAAGGAACCCAGCGCCAACGAGGACTGTTTCGCCCCGAACGGTTGGTCCAGTAACAGCGGGATGGCAGATGAACGTAAAGTTGGGCTGCAAGCAACGTTCTGCGATTCGGCAGTATAGGTAAACCGGAGTGGATGTGCTCCGAACCTTGTAAGTCAGAACTGCCAACTTGTATGTGATCAGCTGCTCGCCTGGCAACCAATGCAGCTGGTGTAGTAACTGCTTAGCACCGGATTGCCTCGACATCCGGGCTGCATTGTTCTGAACTCGCTACAGTTTCTGGATAGTGCCTGTCAGGTGCGCCGTGAAGCACAGCGTTGCAATAATCGATCCTGGACAGGATCAGGCTACATGCTATCGTCTGCTGGCATCGGAATAGAAACCTTGCATTAGCCAGAAGCGGCGTTGGGCAGACATAAAACTAAAGATATGACTAGGCTGAGAGAGCTGCTACCGCAGTAGTGCATTCACTTGTAGTACGTCCAGTTTACAGTGGTTATCGTGCAAAGGCGGTGGAAGGAGGTTTGGGATAAGGGGCAAAACCACAGGGGGTGTAGGGGACGGGAGTCCCCCAGCGTGGTCCAGGGGCGGAGCCCCGTTATGGGGTCTGGGGACGAAGTCCCCCAGAAGCTGAATTTTTTTTAAAGTAGTTACCAGCAAATTTTACGTATTTTTGGTATCACACATTTTCACCAACATATGCCTATGTTTTCCGTGCTTGCAGGCATCATTCCACTAAGTCTGCGAAATGGTGGGGGCATTTAATACCGTTTGCCCCCTGTCTGCAAGTGGGGGAGCAACTGCTCCCCTCTGCCCCCCGGCTCCGCCGCCTATGATATCGTGTTACGAATTTCGACGACGTGTTTAATGCGAGAGCGACCTACTGTACCATAACGCGGCCTTAATGACTGCAGATCATAAATAGTTATCTTTATGTCAGTTTCAGCTGCAGAAATTCACTGATATGAATGCTCTCTGACACTCATATCAGTGAATCAGTGTTTCAAGCTTCAAACTAACGAAATGTTTCTTTGTGTGAAAAAGTCCGACTTTATATAGCGACGAATTTATTTGCGAATTTATGTAGCGCCATACGGTCCTAACTTCGGCGTCAAATCACAAAGATAACTTTAATTGGGGCAAAAAAATTAAGCCTGTGTAAAGAACGAATAAGCAGCAGCGCAGACAGTTCAAGAGAAATATGATACATACAACTTGTGCAATTTCCTCACGAGCGTGTTAGTACAAGAGAGCCATTTACAGATAAAACCGTAGTTTGGATTCACTAAAGATATACACAGAATAGGTAACGCGGACTAATATCAATCAGCATGCCAGTTATACAGTCACTTGAGTCGATAATGCCAGCATCTGCCGCTGTCGCTGGGTAGACACAGCAGTATATTATTTCGCCGGCAGCATTAACAGAAGTTTGCAAGTGCTGATTGCTGGCGTTATCTGCCGCGATCAAGCTCTCAGTGGCTGACCGCGAACGTTCGAAAGGCTCCATGCAGCGCGTGCATAATACGAATTCCAGGACTCGTCGACGTTCGACGAACGCATGTTGTGTGATGCCGACATTGAGTTTGAACTAGAATGTCAGCATGATGCACACCTATCTCCTCAGTGATGTGCAATATACTATTTTGAAAATAGTATTTTTATTTTGAAAATAAATACAATGTAGTATTTTATCTTCTATTTTGAAATAGTTTATTGAAAGTATTTCATTTTGTATTTAAAAAAAATACTTTAAAAAAGTATTTTGCACATCACTGAATCACCTGGTAAATCTGTCGCATTTTCATCAACTACCACTTGTCTCAGAAATATCTGCTAGGTTTTCTTGTATAGCTTAAAGCAGCATAAAATGATCTTGATAGTGTTTGGTACTCAAAATCCTGAAATCCTGCCTTCTAAACGCATGCATAATTTCCCAAATCACCTTAGTTATGTCGCTGCATAGGCACATTGTTTACCTCTGGGTGGCTGGCTGTAGAAAGATCATGAATGATGCGTCCAACTGACGACCGACCAATTTGAAATTTCAAATACTGATTGGTGTGTCTGTGGCTTACCTTCCTAGTTGAACAATAGGTCAAAACATCACATTCACCGCAGTAGCCGCTCCCTATAGCCTGTCAAACGAACTGGTGTCAAAGTTTTTAGCACCATCCGAGGACTTCGCTCGTTCCAACTCTTACTTGAAAATTCTTTCATCAACTTGTGTACAGTGTATCCTTTAAGCAGATACTATTTTCTTTATCAAAATACGGTCTTCTTTAGGCCTGTTGAACAACGGCACGTTGAAAAACATAGCAGTGACATGTGAAAATATTTCCACTGACCTGAAAAATTGCAAAGTAAAGTAAGTATGAAGTTTGACATGAAATTATAAATGCTTTTAGAAGCGAAATTTATTAGGATATTGCACGCCAAAAATTATGAATATTGGTTCAGGTTTCTTCAAGTTAGAGAAGATTAAACAGGAAACATCTTTGAGACACGGTGTACAAATGCTGCAATGCAGTTGATAACCTAATGACAGCTCGCTTCTGTACAATTCGGCTGCTGTAGACATTATTCAGTTTTGCGCCGTTTAGTTTACCAGCATATGCACACTGCATAGGCAGCGATATTGAGCACGCTTCTGCAGCCGATATCCATCAATCTCACTGCGCGCACACATGCCGTTACAATCGCCCATGTCACAATAATAATTCTTCGCAGTACGCACGTGCCTACGATCATTTATTATGCCCCGCCCCTAGGGTAGGGGGCATTAAGCGATGATGCGCGTCTGACGTCTGTCTGTCGCGTACATCGGGCCTAAGTCGAGAACAGAGAGGCCTAGGAAGAATAAAGTTGGCACAGACTCGGACACCACTTTCAAGGTCAGAAGGTCAAGGTCAAAAGGTCAAGGTCAACTTGCAGGGGGCGAGGGCATATTGTGGCGGCCTCCCGCACAGCTTGTTTTATTTATTATGCCGCACAAGCACTGGTCACCCTTTGCATAGGCTTGTAACGTATCACCTGTTACCATTATCATGTTGTGATGATTTTGCTGCTAAAACGTTGCCTGACCTTGCGACATTTTCTTTGACTTTTTGCTTGGAAATCCCTCCGCCTAATTTGGAGTCTCACGATCAGAGGTGGGCAAAATACTCACAATATGGGTATTTCAAATACTAAAATACAAATACTTTAGCTAAGGTATTTAAAATACCAACATACCAAATACTTTCTCATGAGTATTTAAAATACAAAATACAAAATAGTATTTTAAAATACTAATGAAAATACAAATACTGACGACATGCAGAATTTTATTGTACATAAAAACAGTGAATCAGCACACACATCTAACATCATGTGGTACTCGTAAGTTACATCAGTGTTCGTGAGTAGCCTAAATTGCAAAGTAATTGCTATTTAAAAAAAACCGTACACGGAATCTTGAAGATAAAAAATTGCTCCAACTGTTGTGCACAGTGCAGTAAATTCACAACACAATAAATTCACAACATTATTGCAGTGAAATCTGACACACAAAACTTCAGCACAATTCTATGATCTAAGCACCAGATGCCTGTTGGCTTTCAACAGCAACTGCTGTTCGAATTTCTCATCGGTCGTACAGCCACGCTTCTTAGTCAGCACCATACCAGCATAGGAAAAAAGACGTTCGACGGGTGTCAAAGAGGGTATAGCTGAGTTGTATTTCATGAACATTTTCTTAATTGTTTGGAATTTGTGAAGGGAATCAAGGGAGCTGTTCTTATCTTCTAGATATTGGCAATTGCAGACACTCCATGTTTATTGACATCAGGACATTGCACGAAAGAAGCAGGCTTTATGGACAAAAGTATTTTAAAGTCAAGTATTTTACAACAGTATTTTACAAATACTTTGTAATGAAAAAAAGTATTTAAAATACCAATACACTTCAGTATTTAAAATACAAATTACTAAAATACTTGAGTATTTGAAATACCTTTTAAATACTTGTATTTTAGATACTGCCCACCTCTGCTTACGATTGTCCCTTGTCCGTACTCGAGTTATGAGAGCTTCAATCTGACCGCCTTTGTCCCACGCACCGACAAGTGCCGGACGAGATAATATTCTATGTGAAAAAGAAAAGAAAGCACGTTATTTAGCGTATTTGCAGTTCGAACTTTGCGTAATGTCAGCTCCATCTGTAGTCTTTTTCATTTGGCAATAAAGCTTTGCTTCTACACATGTTTTAGCCAAATTAAGCAGTTCTACGACTTTCGCTGTTTATACCAAGAATAAGAACGTGACAAAAATTCAGTCTAATGCAGTGCATGAACAAAGAAGCCCTTCAAGAAAACCACATATAGTTGACCAGTCAAATAGACCACGCGGAAATGTGTACAACAGGGCTTATATATTAGAATAAATGTAAAAAACTGTAGTTTATCTACAACTTATAACGGCGAAATGACACATCGAAAACAGCAAAAATAATGAACGGTGATATTACTTTAGAAGCACTTCGCCGGTGTCAACGT
>Ga0049107_10000714_pt1 | contig 10729 bp, 7 predicted proteins | sample WorMetilPIANOSA1_FD_61187 | JGI IMG/M metagenome (GOLD analysis project Ga0049107, IMG submission 61187) | Marine gutless worms symbiont microbial communities from Max Planck institute for Marine Microbiology, Germany - Olavius ilvae PIANOSA.1 | ecosystem: Host-associated > Annelida > Digestive... | reverse complement strand
GTCCATCAGACGTTAACGTCCCTGTGAAACACAAGATGTGCGGCGCCAAAATTTCCACCCCGACAAGTGTTTGACTTTTCGATTCTAAATGAATCACGGGTCATGTCATGGGCTTCCTTCCTGCCTATTTTCAGCGTGCTACACCCTTCTATTGTCGACTTAGGGTCAGGTACGGGACAGACAGACAGACAGACAGACAGACGGACGGACAGACAACGGCCATCAATGCAAAGGGGGTGGGGCACAATAATTGCTCCAGCACTCAGACTCGGGTATGTGAAACACTGCGTAGCAGGCTGAGCATTAACAAGAAACTCAGCTACTGACAAATCACGCCATGTGCAATATTATGCATCGGCGTTGTTGTATATGTATGGATATTATAAATTCCCGCCGTTATAATAGTGCTGTGCTACCACGACGGACCACAAGAGAAATCTAGCAGAAGGGACGCAAAGTCACTAAATACGACCTTGGGACCTTGGCCTGGGCGTGGCTAACCCCCTAAACGCCCCTTACCCCTTTGTGTTACCACGCCTTTATTGGTCATTTTACGACAAAGGCAACGGACATAAGTATAGCAGGTACCACTGAAATTGGGGCGAGCTGGGGCCCTCCTCTTGGGAGGGGGAACGCCTGACACCTTATAAACACGCCTCGCCTCGCGTGGGTTATCATGCCAAATTTGATTGCTCTTGGTCAGACGGTACCAGCGTAGGTATGGAGATCCGCCGAACTGGGCTTGTCACATCGCGCCTTTCAAGGTCATCGGAACTAACACTGATCGATGGGATATCTATGACTTCCTATTAACGTTCCATAGTAACCACGGCCCTATCTTGTACAGTTTCCACGACACAGTGAAATGTTTGCCGAAAATTGCGATTTTTTGAACCCACGTTTATTAAACGCCCTTCGGCGGGGGTTCCGTTGGAATTGGATAACACAGGATGGGTAGACTCACAAAACTAGGATGATGCGACTACCGGAAGGAGAAAAGAGTTCGATGATATCTTTAGCCGTTTGGATGAAATATACATTACATGAAAATGACAGAAAGACGGACGGACACCGGCCGACGACTAACACGCTCATGCATAACGTCGCAAGATAAAAAGCAGTGTTTTCATTTGCGTAATATTTACAGCAACTTTATTTGTGATTGACGCAATACATTTAACGAATGTTTTCGTGGTGCCTCTGTGCCTCTGTGCACGACGCTCTCGATAATTTGTGTATAATATTGTATATTCTATTGTATTGTACCGTACCGACACCACTTGGTGTTCGTCGAATTCTACCAGAACGTCCTAACCGAGGATTAACGGGAAGGAACCATATCGTCAGACACCGGCGCACGCCCGCGGTGGCCTCTCGGCGTCTGCTTCCGTCTCCGCCCCCCCCCTCCCCCACTCCCACTCGCTCGTCTGCTCCTCTTGTCTCCGCAGCCGGCCGCCCAGCCACCCGGCCGGGCAGGGCCGCCCTGTCACCCGGCAACCGCTGAAAGCATCACGCGGCGTGTGGCAAGCGATGCAGACGCGCGCTGTCGTCGACGTCGTCACATCGTCGTGACGACTCGCTCCAACTGGCTTCTGTTGTTGCTGCTGCTGCTGCTGCAACAGGCGCTCCTCCGTCCGTCCAGTCCGCGCTGATCGTTACCTGCCGCATCGCTGGACACTCATCCTCTGTCTTCTACAGGTAAACCCATCTCTTACATCTTTCGTCTTCTTCTAGGCTTCCTGCTTCGAACCGATCATCGAATCGTCTTTGTATGCTGACCATCCGTCTTGTACAAAAATGAAAACCTATGAGATTTTTTGTAAAGAAGAATTCAAGCTAAAACGGCACGACTGTAACAGATGTAATTTTTTGTGGATCATACGAAAAGTCTAATTCGACGTATTACATTATCTTCTGCAGGTAAACCACATCCTGTACAGCTGGGCTGGGATTTAAAACTTAGGTTCCTTTCGGCTGATGTTGTCGTACGAGGTATAGGAGCGCATAAAGCTAAGCGACTCATCAACGACGGCGTTAACTCGTTAATTGGAAGTTATTAGTAAAATAAATCCGTGACAAATTTTAGTGGCCCCTTAATATGCGGTGTCTATGTTTCCTGAAATATATCAAATCATGCCGAAATGCCTACCCGTTGCAGTTTCTTCAAGTCTTTTTTCGAACCCATCATTCGATTGTAGATTATTCAACTGTCTATAAAAACACAAACGTAGAATTTTTCTTTTTCGTTTATAAAATTTAAGATGGGTGGGTATCACGCGTGTAAGTTATCGTTGAATTAAACGACAAATACCTTTAACGTCATTTTATATCGTCGTTGTGATGAGCGCGCGATCATCGTCTAGCTGTTGGCTTCTGTCAGCATTCTTTCCTCATACAGACGTCGTATCGTCCAGTGTTGTTAGTATTTAGATACCCAAGTATTTAAATACAATTTAAATACCGTGACTGGTACCCTAAAATTTGGGTGAAAACCGGTGTATTGTATTTAGTATTTGTTTTTTTCAAATACTTCCCCAACTGACCTGGTGCAACTTTCAGTAAATTATTTTACTCTACATTACTTACTGGTCAATCCCTAGATACTGTATACTGATAAACTTACATTCATTTGGGTCTCAACCGCGTATTGTAAACTGTCAAAAAGATTTTAGACATGTGTCTTTGATCTTCTGATAATTCCGCAATGTCACGTAGGCCTAAAATGTGCACAGTAATTAATGACAATGCATATTTTTCACTGGATGATTGTACGCAATGGTCAAGTATTTAAATACTCCCAGAAGGTATTTAAATACCATCAGTATTTGGGTATTTAAATAGTATTTAAATACTGATATAAACTGCAGTATTTGGAAAAGTATTTAAATACTGAAGTTGAGGTATTTGTTACTTCTGATGCAATATTCAGTCGGCATGAATGGCACTGTGCACATAGTCCAGCTGCCACAAAGATTATTCGACGTTCTGCGTAACTCTGTTCAAGCTGCATGGGTTGGGACGTCATGCATAGCATTCGGGGTCGGGTGAAGCGGCACTGGGCAGCGCATCCATCGTTAATCTCTCCCTCAACTCAAGTCTTGGTTGTTATACACGTCTCAGATATACATACATTTTGTTCGAAATTCACTGCGCTGTTCACTTCATCCATTATGTTTGTGGCGACTGAATTTCGCTGTACGTTTAATGAATTCTACGTGGGTCTTTATAGGCAGTCGGGACGAGTAAATTACGTTCATGCTGCACGTTTGAGATTCGCTTGTTGAGTAGGATTTTTCATTGGGGGCAAGACCGAAGGGACGAAGGCCGACACAGGGGGCGGAGTTATTGGGAGGGGGCAGCAACCCCCTCCCCACCAGCTAAGGGGTCTGTGGGCGCGCTGCGAGCTCCCCAGCGGGGTGCGGGGCGGAACACCGACCGCCCAAAGGTTTTCCATTATTTTCAGCACTCAGGATGGCCTATCCCGACACTGTAATATTGTTGATTTTTTGTGGACTATCATGCAGCCATTGGGGGCCAAGACCCCCGTGCCCCTTGCGTCCATTTGGCACAGTGCATATTTCGTCCCACTACAGCCACAAAGAAAAAAAATCGAAACGAAGAAAAATGCATTGAGTTTAATTTAGAAGCTGCGTTGAAATGTCACTTGTTATTTATTTCAACTAAAACTTTAAAATAAAAACTTTAACTCAGATACGTAGTATTGTTTTGTAAATAAAAACTCAGAGTCGTCTGGCATTTTATTCCAGCGACTTTGTACATGCGTCGTCGGCAGCAACTGGTTGTAATACGTCGACGCTGTGGCATAACTCTACAAAACTATATACACAGTTGCGTGTAGAGATAGGATTAAATCGATTCTATTGTGCAAGCTGTTAAATGGATTAAATTAGCGAAGTTATTTGTCCATTTGTAACCATCAGGACGCTTCGTATCTAAAAGCTTTCATACCGTAAACCTTTCCCGATAAAATACTCCATCGGCCCACTCAGAGAAGGGAGCAGTAATGATGACGGTAGTGGTAATGGTAAAATGGGATTTGTACAGTACATACGTCAACTGGGCTACATAAAGATCACGTGCGCGTGCGTGACACGGTCAATTAGTAACGCAAAATTTTCAAATCGAGCTAGATTATTTTGCAGTCGTTCTTGGGGAATCGTGGCTCTCGTAAAAGCTACTCGCAAAGAGCATTCATAGTTTCAGATGAAAAAGTGCACGGCGTCGTAAATAAATCACAGAAACGTCAATAGTAAATGCATATTGATAAACTTTATTCACCATCATATGATAGACAGATATGTGTTTGTTTGTGTGTTTGTGGGTCTGTTATCACGATAACTCGAAATTGCGTGCATCGATCTTCACCAAACTGGGTTTGTAGGTAAAGCTAGTGACCATCTCCAGCTTATTAAATTTTGGCCGTTCTGCGCCTCCGGGAAGAGGGTCTGGTCTGCGGTGGGGCGAAAATTTTTGGCTCTGCCTTAAGCCAGCGCGCAGTGTTTGCGTCTCTCCGAGCGCTTTTTTCATTACTGTCCAGTTATTAACTATGGTAGAAAAAGAACCGTTGTGACTGTCGAATTCATTGTGTCTAATGCGGCGGTTACAACTAAGGTTCGACTCCCATTCGACTGCAATTCGACCGCGCTACGACCATTCGACGACCTACGTTACAACCGTCGGCCTACCGGTGTGTGTGTGTGTGTGTGTGTGTGTGTGTGGCCTGCACTGCGGCCTAAATAAATACATCAGCGTGGCTGCGGATAGCAGGTTACGTCACGGTGACCTTAATGGCCTTTGATAAGCAGTCGAATGGCCGTCGAATCGAAGTCGAATCGTACTTACAAGTAACCGCCGCATGAGAATAAACACGACTGCCGACTGCGGTCAATCTCGGCATTTCGGCGGCAGCCCTGCTAAAGAGTCGTCTGTCTGGCCGGCGGCAGCAATATTAACGACGGCGAGATAAATGTTATCAACGTGTGTTAGCCCACTGCCGCCGCCGCTGCCGCCGCCGCCGCTAAAATGATGCACCGTCGAAGTCGAAATCGATGCTGTGGAGTACGACCAGCGCGTAGGCGAGTAACAGACTTGGCCTTCTCGCGACCAGCCCGAATCTACCCCGTCGAGTTACCTCTCCCGTCCGTCCGGCCGGCCGGCCGGCCGACGGCCCGGGCGCCCAATACTCGATAATGGCCGTCGATAATTGAAAATAGCGGCGCAAGCGGCGTGTTCGACATGGAAGGCGCGACGACCTTTACGCGCCATCGAGTCGACGCAGCGGCACGCGGCCTCCCATCGCGTCAGAACCGCGTTCGTCTCTAAACATCGATGTAATGTGACGTTATGGGGAGGCTGGAGTGGAGTGGTGGCCTGCACGCGTGGACATGTACTGCTCCGCCTGTCATCGCCAGGACATTGATTACTCGTCCAACTTCATTGTGTTAGCATCATCGTCATCACTCAGCCGCCCCATACGGAACAGTCATGTATGCAACATATAAAAACATATAAATGCCAGCATATGCTAGCGTATATAGCTAAAGCTATATGGCACACACATGTTGAAATACATGCTAAACATATGACAATATATGAAATTGGGGAAAAAAGTATATGCTCTCCCCTATCAAATTCATCGGTCCGTCCCCTCTTCTTCCTCTGCCCTCCCTTGTTAGTATGTATGTACTTTCGTGAATGTGGTACTCATCTACTCATCTTAAAGTAGTTACACCACAGGATACACTATGAACCAAATTGTTGGTTATGGTGTATGAAGGAGTTAAAGCCCGGTAGCTAACTACCTCGTCTCGTAATCAGTGAACGTGTAGTTCGCTGTGGGTCCTAAAGGTCAATACGCACTAGAAAGTTTCTTTCGAAAGTTGGGCTCAACTTTCAAAAATTGCTTTCAAAACTAATAAAAAGTAGTGTTAATAATAAAAAAAATTTCCGAAGTGTATGATACACTCTTCGAAAGTTTTTCGCTTTCAAAAACCACCTTCGCGACATAAACTAGAAGGAAAGTGCACTCTGAGGAGATGCAAATCCGCGCCGCAGTACTACGTCGCCGGCGTGAACAAATATTGGCAAATGGCAAAGGCTGTTCGTCGTGCGTTCATCAACAGTCTAAACATACGTAGGCTAGCACACCTTGTGCCCGCGTGAACTTTGGCCTGTTAAACCCAAAATCAACAGGCTTCGACACAGTGTCGAGGAATACTATTATGCCAAGTTTTAAGTCATTCCCTTCAGGGGTTTTCGTTTTATCGTGCTAACACACCCACCCACCCACATACACACATTCATCGTGACAAAGTGATCGCAATATCCGCGCCGCACGTCATCGGTGCAGATAAACACGTTCTATTTTGCCAGAGTGCATTTCGAAAGCGAGAAACGTTCGAAAGTACGCTGTAAGGAAACATTGCTTTCGAAAGCCATTTTCGAAATTAAACTCTCGAATGTGCACTGGTAGCGCTGCGTCATTGCTGAGCGATGGTTCGCTGTGACATTGAACCAATCCAACAAATCCTTCACATGGTAGACTGTCTTAAGGATTATTTTTTTTCGGAATTCTCACGCTCTTGGATTTTTAGCTTTCTTCATTTTCGTTAATTTTCCAATGGATTCCGCGCGCTAGACAACAAACTCGCTGCCAGCCAGTTTTGATGTCTCATCAAACTCCGTTTATCGCACCGTATCAATTAGCAAGCTGTGCGGGAGGCCGACACAATATGCCCCGCCCAGGCCTGCAAGTTGACAATATATTTGTATTTATTCGACAGGTGGCACCTGTTCCGGCATGTTGACTATTTAAGACACTAGCAACAAGTTGACCTTTGACCTTTTGACGTTGAAAGTGGTATCCGAGTCACGTGTGACGTGGGCTACCTCTGTGCCAATTTTAGTCTTCCTATGCCTCTCTGTTCTCGACTTAGGCCCGATGTACGCGACAGACGTCAGACGCCAGACGTCAGACAGCATCATCGCTTAATGCCCCCTGGGCGGGGGCATAACAAGCATGTGCGCTAGATGGTCCTGTGTGGAGGTGTGCCCATTAGGGCATCCCCATATACAAGCTGCTGACGCTGAAATGATACTGACGAATATAGGATCATATGCAATAGAGCACACAGAATGCTTGTATGAGGCGAGCTAACCAGAGACAGTGGAGAATGCAGGCCGCAGCGGCTGTTCGTCCTTTGTTCCAGCCCTGCTGTGTATAGTCCGTCATTTTCCATAGTCCCACTTGGCCATTGCCAGTAGCGTGCTTAATGACCTCGCGATTATCTCGTAGGAGGGGGCTTGCTCACACAGTTGATTCAAGGCCAGACCCAGCACTATTTGGCTACTCTATGAGGCCCCGGTAATTGGGTCAAGTCCCATCACGCCCCTGTCTGGATAAGGCGCTTAACTTGCAGACGTTTCCGATAATCCGATTGTCACAGACGAGTGGCGTAATGTACTGTGGCTTTGTCTTTTTCCTAGTTTATAATATGCGTAATACGCACGCGTTCTATATACCGCTCGGTGTTATCTTGTCACCAAACTGAGCTTGTTAGATTATATGCTATAAAAATGGAGGCAACTTATTGGAGGCCAGCCGAAATTCTGGGCGACCATGGCCGTCCTGGCTGCCCCACCGTAGGAACGGAACGTCACTGACCGGAACGTCTGGACTTAACTGGCGAACGCGATCAAAAGGTCACTGACATCGTTGACCAATGACCACGACGGAATGTTGTCGTGCGATATGATTGATACACAGTGTCCGTCTGGTGCTGTACAACGCCAGTGGAGTCGTCGACACTGGTATGTTGTCTCTGGACCAGTGGCGTATATATGTCGTAAAAATGGGGGCAGGTCAGTCAGGTCTAGCCAGGCGCCTCGAAAAATTAGTTTTTCCTTCCGTTTTTGACGCCTTTCATCCTTGGCGTTGCGAAACTTGCAGAGTTATACAACAACAGTTTTGAATGAAAGAATGTGACATTGTAGGCGGGTCAAAACATACTCTGACCCCTCCTACATATTTTCGAGTGTAAAGAGCCACAGCCCCCAGGATCTACGCCCCTGCTCTGGACAATCCAGTCAACGACTCTGACAGCACACGTAATTCTTGTCACTGGTTGGCTCTCTTATTTCTAACATCACCTAAGCGTCTAACTCATGCCGTAGCGTACGGCGATCCACCTATTTGACACAGTGCATCGGAGGCACTTGCGACGATGCGCTGTATAAATTGATGTTTTACTTACTTACTTACTTACTTTCTGCGTGTGCACTCAACACCGCATCAGCACGGCGTTTATCGACGGCTTTCGATCTCTCATTCGTACTTCTCGCCATTGTGAGAACATTTTGTGAGAACAGTCTCTATCGTGCCGCCAACGCCACAGCCAAAGCCATAGGATCACACTCCGGGACCAGTCGCAGTATTCACAACGTTACACGACCGGCGCGGGACCAGCCAACTTCGTGTGGGGTCGATTAGATAGTGCACCTGCCAGACAGACCCCCTGCCAGGTACAAACTACTGATCGGAAACAGCAACGTGACATGTTAACTAACGTCTGTGAAGTTCACTTATTAATTTTATTGGTCCACACTTTACCGTAGGTCGTCGGTAAATGAGTACCAGCCATGGCTGCGATGTAAATAGGCGAAGCTTGCTGTTTCCATCTGTTCGCCATACGACGTGACTGTGGTCGCAGGGTTCAACTGAACATTCTTCAGGCCGTCCTAGGTGACTGACAGATCAGAAATGTATCGACGGATTGATGCTCCATTAAAACATCATTGAACGAAATACAGTGCGAATACTGGATTTAATATGCAGTGCTATCAAACATTTCGTACTGCGGAGGCAAAGTCACACATTATCAGACACACATTAAAACTGTTAAAAATTTGAAGTTCTTAGAACACGCACTGTCAACTGCTGGCTGCAGATTGGCCCTACAGCATACCTTTAATACTTTACATCGTACAAGTTAATTTAACTGCACAAAATTATGTAGGTAATCCATCTTTTGTGTTTATTTTTTGTTTTCTTCACGCGTCCGCACCTATAGCATGCATAGCGCGATATTGTTTTACCAATTCTGTCTGTCCGTCCGTCCATTGCTGGTATTGTGTCGAATTATTGATATCGTTACGAAATTCCAACTGGAAGGGGACCTGTAACACAGGTGAACTGAAAATTAGCCATTTTCGCCATGTGACAACGGTTAACAACGGCAGTGCGCGAGAGTAAACGACCCTTAATTGTCATCGTAACGCGATAAAGCTGTACAGTTAATAGGAAACTGTGGGTCCGGGATTCCGAATATTTTTGTTGTTTTATACCCACCACCTACGGGTCACGTGGTAACGCGCAAGCACATTGTGAATTTTACTATTAAATCTATCTACGCCTATACAGTTTGACGTACAGTGACACTTCACATTAATCTATCTACCCACACCGCCGTACGCGAAACCACTGAAGTTTTGACCTCAATGCAAGCTGCACAGTCGGCTTTCTTACGCTCATTCTGTTTCTTTTTTCTTTTTTCCTCCGCCAAGGAGGGTATGTTTTACCAGCAGTCTGTCTGTCTGTCTATTAGCAGGAAAACTCAAAAAGTTGTTGACGAATTTTGATGAATTTTGGAGGGGTGGAACGTGATACTAAACGAGCTGATTAGATGGCGGCGATACGGATCACAGTCTGTTATGGCTACGGTTGGGGTTACAGCTGCCTTGGGGGAGTTTTGCGCCCTCTCAGTGCTCTTGTTTTCATTTATCGCAAATCTTCTGTTTTGGCCTCGTGCGATTATTATTATTAAGAATATTTATGTAGCGCGAAGTCGCTAGAAAGCTGCAAATGCGATGGACTACAAGTGGGTCTACTCGTGTATGTTGCATAATGAGAGCCGTAAGCAATGTTCTTCGCATTTCTGCTTGTTTCATTTTTGTCGTATCGACGGACGCCATTAGTCGGACGTACGGACGGAGTGCGTTGCGTAACGCGGCCTCCTCTCAAGGGCACCGCAGCACAAAGCCATGACCTACACGGCTAGAAAGTGCACGCGGCCAGATGTCACCATTACCAGTCTACATCAGCACACACACACACACACACACACACACACACACACACACATCCTGGCGCGCAGTTTCAGCAACCTCACGAGTGCTTACTTCGCTATATATCAGCAATATCTCTGTGTGTACGCCAACCCAAGAACAGTCTAGATAGTAGCAAATAGGGGTTCGTAGCCAACCCGTGTTCTATTATGTACAGCTTCGTGAAACACTGTCGCTAGACACTGAATTTATTGCGAAATTTAACTAAATTTAACGCGTCGAAATCGTTATTATGTCGCGCGAATTATCGTCGTCAGTGTTCCACAGAGCTGGCACTCCAGTGTTCACTGAAGCCATCGAACTCTGATTATTGCACTTTTCTGTTTTCGATCATAAGACAGGTAGACGTTAAACGTTCATCTGACTATAAAACGTGTCGGTATTTAGTCAAAATGGCACCGAACAAACTCCGATTTCTACTGAATATATTCTGTTCTCGAGCACTTATAATCGTGTAAATCGTTTACATGAGACACTTGTTCATAATAAACAATGCAACAACTAGAGTGACACTCAGTAGAGCGCATACCTCCACCAAGGCCGCTGATGTCGCAAAATTATTACTATAGAACAAACGTCGGACAGT
>Ga0049107_10000713_pt1 | contig 10737 bp, 9 predicted proteins | sample WorMetilPIANOSA1_FD_61187 | JGI IMG/M metagenome (GOLD analysis project Ga0049107, IMG submission 61187) | Marine gutless worms symbiont microbial communities from Max Planck institute for Marine Microbiology, Germany - Olavius ilvae PIANOSA.1 | ecosystem: Host-associated > Annelida > Digestive... | reverse complement strand
TGATATGATATGATATGATATGATATGATATGATATGATAAAATGTTTTAGTGCCCAGTCATACTAGATAAAATCCGGCCGACCATGCATTACATAGTCAAAAAATGGTAAAATAACAAAATAGAAACAGTTAATATTGTCAAGCGCAAGCTGAAACAGATGAGTTTTGAGAGCACGGTGGAAGGACGAGTTGGAGTCGACGGTGCGGACAGATGGAGGAAGACTGTTCCACACGCCGGGACCGCAGACAGAGAAAGCCCGTCTTCCGAACTGGGTTCGAGTTCTCTGTATCGCGGCTGCTCTGGTCGTAGCGGAGCTGCCGACGAGAGTTACGACCAGAGCAGCCGACGAGAGTTGGTTGAGCTGAACGCGACGAGGTCAGCCAAGTACGCTGGACAGCGACGACGAAAACACATGGCGAGCGTGTTCTTAGGGGACAGCCATGCCTCCATCTCAAAGGGGCGGAGGCCCAGCGCAGCTCTCACAAATTTTTGGGACCCCACAGGGTCGACCAGGGTTCCTCTCAAAAATTTTTGTGACACGAATGCTGACGCGCGATCTATTTGCGGAAGCAAACCTTCTAGTTTGTTATATGCTAAACTCGTTTTATTCTTTATCAATATATTTCCCCGTTGTCTTGTTCGTTACTTTATATAAATTAATGTAGGCTATCATTTGATAAACTTCCGAGCTTTCCGGAGGGCTTCTCTGGTCGTGCCTACATACTGCAGTGTTGTGTGTTTGCTGCACTGTTATATTGCTGCGCGCAATTATTAGCGAACTAAATTCATATAAACGTCGCTCTGTCAGTCCAAATGATGTTACTAATTAATATATCATGTACGTGTATCTGCCGTGCGCTCAATGGATGACTATACAATGACGATCCATTCTGTCAATGTTCCCACATGACGTACTGTAAGCTGCTTCCGCAGCCAGTGCAGTGCATTAGTCGAGAGCTGCGCTGGTTGCTAACATCTGTCTCACGTCCCGGCCAAACTTTGTACAGTGCGTCCCAAAACTGGGCCGCTTTTATATAGATATGGGAGAGAACCCGAATCGAGCAAGAATATAGAACCCAGAACCGGTTCTTTCACTGAATGAAATTGTAGGTACATTCACACATTTCACAGCAAACGAGGTACTGTACTCTACTTAGGCTAACCAAGTTCAAGTACCAGCCTAATGATAAATAACACAATTTATGACCCATGTCTTCAGTCAATTAGCAAGTACTTACAATTACAGTTAATCCACAAAAAGATGACCACCACAGAAACATCTTTCCAATTCCATCGATGAAGGGACAATTTAGGGACAAAGTTACTATAGAACACTAATAGGAAACCATACACAGTCTATCGAATGGTACCACATTCAATGACATTGATAGACTCTTGACCGGGATTTCAAGGTCGCGATATTTTTCGACAATGAGTATCTCAGAAAAGATACAAGATATAGCCGTAGCTGCTATAGAACATCAATAGAAAGTTATTGGTTTTCTGTCGAATGGTGACATTTTCAATGACCTTTACGGACCCCTTACCCGGTCTTCAAGGTCGCGGCATTTTTGAAGTCGAATCTCTAAATCTGTCTTACGGTCAAAGTTGCTACAGGACAGTTATAGGAAACCATGCCTAACATATGGAATGGTACCATGTTTGGTGACCTTGACTGACCTCTAAACGCGTCGCGCGGTTTGTCAGCGATAGCTGAGTTTCTTGTTTAAAGTACTCAGAATTCGAACAGAACCGAACCCTTATCATCAAAGAACCCGAACAGAACACGAGCCCAAATTGTGGTTTCTTTCTCATCTTTAATTTTATACAGGGTGGGCCAAAAGACTGTTTTACGCATTGTAATTCTGAAAGCGTTCAAAATCGAGTGAAACGGTTTCACTATAATGTTCCGGTAATTGAAGAAACTGAAGACACAGAATGTAATTTTATCCACGGGGCATCTGGGAAACTCATCATTTGTTTCAGCTGTAATTACCTCCGCCAAGGAGGTTATGTTTTCATTGGCTTCAGTTGGTTCGTTATTTTGTTTGTTTGTTAGCAGGATATCGCAAAAAATACTCAACCATTTCTTTCCACAAAATTCGGTAGACAGGTGGCACATTGGCCACGGAAGAAACCATTAGATTTCGGTGGTGATCCGGATCTATATCAGGTTCCAGGAATATTTTAACGGAATTTTTGCCACTTTGGTCCCACTGCCATACTCCGGGTGGGTGGGTAAAATTTTAATGAATTTAACCTACAAGCGCGACTGCCGGCAATTGCCTGCTTCAGGTAGGTTGTAAGTTATATAGGATAGCTTTCGCGAAGGTCTGAGCTGTCCGAGTGGTTGTTCTTTTCTAGATGAAACTCTGAAAAGTAAACATCGGAAAGGTTTTATCAGTGTCGTACATACAGCGATGTGACTGTAACTGAATGAACAACTTGTTAGCACGAATCACACACTGGAGGCGATGTTGGAGATGTGAACAGTGACAGATCGTCCGCGAGGGAGAGAGGCAGACGTCGGACTGAATGGAAGTGTGCCTGCCACCGCGAGTTCCACAGACAGAGGCAGCAATGCCAGCCAGCAGCGTACAGACAGCATTGTTTCACGACCGGACCGGCGTGTCGTGGAATATTAATAGTTTTACAAGCATGCCCCATCACGCCTGTGTACAATGCAGCTAATCAGTCAAGCGCGTCGGCATTGTCGCCTGGTCCACGTGCGCCACCGTGTGGCCTGGGCGGGGACAGATAATGTGTTGATTACACATGTACATTCGGTAACAGTTCACTTGTCCGAAGGGTCATTTGTCCGAAAAGTATGGGATGAGGTAGGGTTATGGCTATGGCTAGGGTTAATGCTCTGCCAGATGAGCTACGAGATCCCGCAGTCAGCATACATGAAACAACATTCGGACAATCGATGAAGAGTGAAGATACACCTTTTCTCTGCCTATCAGCACGTTTATCGCATTAGGGGTGTTTCACATAATGCGCTATATAAATTACGATACTTACTCACTTACTTACTTAGGGTTAGGGTTTGAGTTAGGGTTAGGGCTAGGTTAGGGTTAGGGTTAGAGTTAGTTAGGGTTAGAGTTATGGTTAGGGCTATGGTTAGGGTTAGGGTTACGTTTAGGGTTAGGTTTAGCGTCAAATTTAAGAACCTGCACAACTACATTTCGGTCAAATGACCCTTCGGACAAGACTTCCCGTAACCAAATATACTGGATAAAATCCAGTATATTTGCCGTAACCGTACATTCTGTTATTAGCAAGGTTACGGCGGCCGGACAGGTTATTTAGACACGCTCTCCAGTTTGCACTACTTGTTGCATTACGAACATAATGCCAGCCAGTTCACATCTTCACAGCTGTGAAGAAGGACTGGACCGACAAGGACAAGGACAAGTACAAACACAAAGCTTTCGATGACAAATATAAGGACAACTGATAAGCCTACAAGGACTTCACCTACAACGTTAAGGATCTGCAAGTTGCAATATAAACGTTACAGATAGCTGCGCATACAAGATTATAAGTACCACTGCAAAGAGTGAAATTAGCGCCGCCACGGAGGGGAAGGGGCAAATGGAGGCAATTGCCCCCAACCGACGCCAGACTTGATCCTGAGATTTGCGTAAATCCGATGAGAAACATGCAGGGAGAAATTGGGGGCGGGGTGCACCGGCTGCTGGCCGGATCAGGATTCCACTGTACTGCATATAACGTGGGCATTATTTACACGTTCCTCTGCCTTGCAGTCATGAACTACGGAACTACAGCTGATCCATTGTATTCCTCGTTGTCCACTGCCGTCTATACGAACATGTTGCACTTTTTCAGGATCAAAAACGTCAAAATTGTAAAGTGATTTAACGAAAATGCTTCAACTTCTGGGAAATTTCGTCCCCCAGACTCCCTACAGGGGTAACACCCCTAGACCCATCTGGGGACTTCCGTTCCCCATACCCCCTGACAAATCTCTTTCCACTTCGCCCCTAACCTCTGCGGGCTGGCGACGCCACTGAAAATTGATAACAGGTATAACGCGAAAGTGTAACTCAAAGCACAAGTCAAATAAGTAAATGACAAAGAAATATCATTTCAATCGTCTACAATATAGAACTGCGAAGATGCGTTGCATTTTAATCGCACAAATAAGGACTCACCAAGGACAGAGTCACAAGGCCAAGGTAGACCAAACCATTAAGGTCAAGGACCAGGACTAGAATTGCGAGGAGCCATCAAGGATAATGACCAGGATTAAATCATTAAATTAACATCAGTGTGATTCGCAGTGAATAAAAACGACTTTCGTAGTGTTCGTCTCGGCCAGTGCCAGAAAACCCAACGCGCAGGCGGTCATCACAGCCAGTTCCCTAAAGTTGGGTGGCCCTTAGACCAGCAAAACTGAAAAATTAAAATTAAAACGTACGGCACGGTAAATGCGATAAAAGGTTTTCAAGCCGACATTAGTCGATTGTATGTCGACTTACAAATCGACTTGAAAATTTCCGCCCGTTTCGCGTTTAACATCGTTGAAGACAGACCAGTCTTGTTCCTTACTGTTTGTCGTTAAAATAAATTACTGAGTGGCAGCAGCTTAACGGCGAGTTTCGCAATATGACACGTAGGCCTAAATCGTCCTGTTCCGTTCTTATGAGGGTAATGAGCGAGAAAGGGGACACGACAAAATGCGGAGTGGGACGGATCTTCGGAGCTGATCGACATTGGTCAGTTTTAATCACGTGATAGATCCGCATTATGTCATTTTCTCCAGGGCAATTGAAACAGTAGACATACCCGAATCCTAACCCTAACCCTAACCCTAACCCTACTATTGATCACTGATACGCAGATCCGCAACTTGTCACCGTTCAGATACGCCCCGCAGATCCAACCCGCTCCGCATCTTGTCGCGTGCCGCGAGAAAGCGGCATGGGATGGGCAGGAGAGAACATGGCGGATTGCATGGGAATCCCGTAGGATGGAAACCGATGTTGCGCAGCCACGCGGGGACGGAAGCAGCTGGTGTCGCGGGACTCGCGCGGAGATGCAAAAGAGATGCGGACAAAAAGACGCATTTTACTGTCATGCTGCTATTTCTCTGACTGCAGTGCATGGTAAAAAAGAATCCGCCGGAAACTTCTTTCGAATCCCATTCCCGTGACAGTGCATGTAAAGTAGAACAATAAAGCCAAACAGCTATCTCAAGAATCTTACAATAATTATTGCCAATATCCTTCAACGGTAAGAGTTCCGTTAAAACTTCCCGGATCCGGAACCTGGTCCATATCAGCATCAAAATGGAGATAGTTTGTTGCCCGTGAGACATCCCGCCCCTAAAAAAAAATTCAAAAAAATTCGCATGTATGTACTATATTGTGAATCGAAAACAGGTTTTTCGGCCGCCGTTCTCGCAAAATGTTGACCGATCTGGACGAAATTTGACAGAGATCTGTTGCTGCACGGAATACACTCGTGAGTACAGTTTTGACACTGATCTGTGCGTGGGCGGCTCCAGGCCAAACGAAAAGACTTAATCTTTTCTGTCGTATCTAAAATGCACCATAACTCCCTGTTATATACAACGGATTTCCACGACCTCGGTGGCAAAGCGCCAGCCAGTACATTACGGTAATCTATCCGGATAATGATCAAGGCATGCACCAGAACCGTCGTGGTTTCGTCGTCACGGTTTGTCTGATCGAACGCAACTGCTTTAGCCAGTAGAAACAAAGCAAGGGTCATGCATCGTTTCGGTCAACACCGCCACAGGTTTCTCGTTTTAACGTTCCCATATAAAAACAGCGCGGTTCGGTTGACAGTTCTGTCGTTAATGCTGCGGACATCGTCTATACACTATTCGCCAGCAGTACAGTACTGTAAACTGTCGTGTTGACTGCTGAGTCAATGATATCAGAGCGTTTCGTTTCCAATACGTCGTCAATCGCTCTCCTCTGTTCAGGGAAACATTCCGTAACGTATGGATTAATGGGATATAGCGCGGCACAGAACGGCTAGGATTTTCGCCACAGCATGAGATTAGCGGCAGCGTTCGATAATTTTGTCTGACTGCATCAGAAAACCTTGGGATCAGTGGTGAAACCTTGGGATCAGTAGTGACAGTGAGCGGGCCGAGTGTTCGACCACCTGCTAGACTCGCGTCTGAAAAAAAACTAGAAACACTGGGAGACCGCAAACCTCCGCTAAAGCACCTCGGAAAAATTCCGTTAGTAATTCCCGGATCCGGATCGTGATCCCGATGAGTACCAAAATCTATTGGTTTGTTGCTAGTAAGACTTTCAAAAACAATCATTTGTCGACACCTTCTCGGGTTATCAGCAGCATTCGTACACTCCGCTGTCTCGCAACTGTATGTTCATTGATTCTTGTACGTTGTAATTATGTCCGATTTTGTGCTGCCTTCTGATATAATAAATAATGTATGCATAAATAAACCAGAAGGCAAACTACCGCAAACAGATTGCGCTTCAGCATCCGTCTCAGAAAAATTTTGGCCAGGACAGAGTGATCCACCCTGTAAAACTTTTATCTCATCTAGTTTCATTACTGTTCACAATTTGGTTGTTTTTATACCGTGTACAGTGCACGCATAAGAGGTCAAAAAAGTTGGGGGACACTATCGCCCTGCACCCTTGTTATGGGGGCGTAGCTGACCCCCAGACACACGTCCCTTCCCTACCGAGCTGAATTTGGTCGCTCTATAGGTTAAACTGTGTGGGCATATAGTCGTAGGTAAGTTTAAAAGTAAAATTCAAAGGCACATGCGCGCTACCAGGTAACCTGTAGGCAGTGGGTATAAAATTACCACATATTTGGAATCCTAAAGAAACCTACAGGGTGGGTAGGCCAAAAAGCAGGGTCACTTTGTTCTACGGCTTGCAACTTTAGAAATATTGATAAGGTCTGCATCAAATTTGGCAGAAATCAAATTCATTTCATGCTCAGCATTAAGTCGTAATTTATTTGAATCAACTTGGCCAGATGAGTTGAGTTGAGTCGTAAAAGCGCCCGATCCGACTCAATTCAACTGAACCAAGCAACCTTCAGTTGTGACCAAAGAGCCTATAGAGGCCGCGCGTAGGGACACATGGTGAAAATGTTACTTCGTTACAACTTACAACTTTAAAGTAAAGTACTTGGGTTTTGTAATTGCATGTTACCGTTATTTCAGTAATATAACGCGTAGCCCCCTCCCCATACTTGTTGCCACGTCAGATTTATCCTGCCGAATTTTGTCGTTCTAGGTCAAACATTATGAGCGTTATTAAGTAGATCCGCCTGAAAATTTTTGAGCCCTCGTGTTTCGACTTTCAAGGTAACTCAAGGTCTTCGGATTTTTCGGAACCGACACGGATCGATCCGTCGCCTATGACTTTCTATTAACGTTTCATAGCAACCATGGACCTATCTCGTACCGTTTCCGAGATAAACGGCAATCTCAGTCGAAGATCACAATTTTCCCTCACTCCCGTGTATTGTACGCCCTCGCTGAACGGGTTCTTATTGAGTATCGGCGCCTGGGTTAAAAAAACAGAATGATGGGACTATCGGGCCGAGGGTGAAGTTTGGCGATATCTTTAGCCGTCTGGATACAATATACGAACGTGACAGACAGACGGACGGCGGACGGACAGACAGACGGACACCGGGCAACAGCAAAGACCACGCTTACGCGTAGCGTCGCGCGGTAAAAAGCCTACAACTTGAATTACAACTATAGTGCGATTACCGTGACATGTGAAGGATGACAGTTTTATAATTCATGAATGTAAGTCTGTAACTATTAAGCACTCATCCTCGCAATCGCATTTGCGGTTCATGTAGTCGAAGTCAAATGTTCGAACGTGTACGATTTGACATTTAGAATTCCAAAATTTTTCGCGGTGCTACCCCGGACTCCACCGTGGTAGAGGGCGGCCTTCGGCAGTGCGCCGGGCTGTCCCCGGTGCTGTGACCCAGACTGCTACAATATTTTGGACAAGTTCACGCCTATGAGCCCGTAGGTGAATAAACTACCGCGACGCGTCGCCAGTGCAACGCCAGACCTACGATTGCCGTCCCAGTCGTAGAGCGTCACCTCTCATTGGCCGGTATCAAATTATACTGCTTGGTGACAGAGGCACATGTGCGTGGACAATTCGCCCAGGGTTGTCCCGCAAAGCGCGGCGGCCAGGAATCGAACCTGCGACCTGTCGATCGCAAGTCCAGCGCCGTGATGCGGTGGTTACAAGTACGATTCGACTTCGATTCGACGGTCGTTCGACGGCCGTTCGACTGCTTATGAAAGGTCGTTAAGGTAACGGTGACGTAACCCGCTAGTCGCATTTCACGCTGACCTATTTAGGCCTATTTATATATTTTATTTAGGCTACAATGTAGCAGCCCGGTCGTCACGTAGGTTGTCGAGTGGTCGTGGCGGGCAGTCGAATCGAAGTTCAGTCGTGGTTGCCACCGCCGCCTAAGCGCCAAGTCACCGTGTCAGTTGAGAAGCCGTTTACCCGTATACATCCGTGCTGAACCAGACATTACGCGTTTCAAGAACATTCTTATGACATACATACATTTTTAGACTCGCATTTGACTTATTAGACTAGTTTGTCTACTTTAGCCCAGTTGTTAGGTTTATAGTAATTTTTTGTTCTTAATTTTTTACTGTAGCACCCATGTTCTTTCTTTGTAATCGGCGCTATACAAATTCGAAATGATGATGATGATGATGACGATGAAGCAAACGTTCACGAACCGAGCGTAGGACCTACCCGAGCGTAGTCATGGTGACGATGGTGTACCAGAAGGCCTCCGGGATGCTGGTGAACGTTGTTTCGAGTTCGTTCTTCTCCGTGTAGAACATGATCGTCGCGAAGACGACTATCGCCATCGTGAGCGAGAAGAGCAGGAAGCCGAGCTCGCTGGCGCACGACTTGAGCGTGTAGCCGAGGATGCGCAGTCCCTGCGAGTGGCGCGAGAACTTGAACACGCGAAACACTCGAAACACTCGCAGCGTCACGAACGCCCCGCTCAAGTTCTTGTTGTCGGTCATCATCAGGCTGACGTAGTACGGCAGGATGACCTCATTTCGAGTTCCGCTAGACGTTGTAGGTCAGGGCGGCTATGTAGGTCATTGCAGGGTCAGCACGAGGTCACGAAAAGACCAGTGGCGCGTGACGTAGTACGGCAGGATGAAATTACTTCAAGGTCATCTTGAGGTCGTAGGTCAGGTCGGCTATGTAGGTCATCGCAGGGTCAGGGTCATCACGAGGTCACTTCACGAAAAGGCCAGTGGCGTGTGATGTAGTACGGCAGGATGAGGACAATTCGAGGTCACCTCGAAGTCTTCTATGTGGGTCACTTCCGGGTCACTACGAGGCCGATACAAGGTCGGCGCATGCAGAATGAGGTCATTTCAAGGGCATCTCGAGATCAGGTCAGGTCGGATATATAGGTCACTGCAGGGTCATGTGAGGTCAAGAAAAAATGCCACTATACCGTGCGACGGATGAGAATGAGCACATTTCCACGTCACATCGAGGTCTTCTATGTGGGTCATTTCAGGGTCACTACGAGACTGAGACAAGGTCGGCATGCGTCGTAGTACGGCAGGATGGCAACGACATCGATGACGCTCATGACGCTGGTCATATAGCGACATCTGTCGGGCGACGCATACAACCGCAGCAGGTACTCCACGGTGAAGATGATGACGCAGGCGGTGTCCAGACAGAAAAACTCGAGTCCGTAGCGCTCGCCGCACGACTGCGATCTGCCGGTTCCGCTGTCGGTGCCGCACGGGACCGTCTCGACAACGTTGGCGCACACGGAGACGGCGATAAAGAACCCGGTGACGTAGTAGAACACCAGAGCCGGCGTGCTGGTGTGCGGGAACTCGAACGCCCGCCACATCCGTTCGCGGACGGTCAGCTCCACGCCGGCAGCGGCCGCCAGCGCCACGATGTTGTCACCGTTGTCCGTCTCGTCGGGGTCGTCCGCCTGGCGCTCCACGTTCTCCAACTTGCGGTCGCGGTAGTCTTCCAGGCAGCAGTCGGCCACGGCCTCGACGTGGATGCCGAAGAACGACAGCTCCTCGTCGAACGCGGCGACGCAGTCGTGGCGCGGGAAGTGTACCCGTCCGGTGCGGTAGTAGGCCAGCACGTGCCGGAACAGTTCCGGGTCGCGGTCGAAGAAGTACTCGGCGGTCGCCGGGTCGTAGAAGTAGTCGCGTTCGTCGGAGCCGAGCAGCGTCGTCGGGAACTTGTCGAGCACGTGACGCCACGTCTCGAACACGTGACCGGAAACGTTGATGCGCACGCGGTCGCTTCCGGCGCCGCCAGCACCGGCGGCGGCCCGGCTGAAGCCGGCGGCGTCCTGGAGGTAGGACGGAAGAGGGTTGGCGGCGATCGGGATCCAACCCACGGCGGCCGCGCGAACGAACGGAAGCCACGATGCCATCGACGCCATGACGCACGCGTAACGGTTTTCTATTTCCGGTTAGCACTAGTAAATCGCAGTCCACAGGTGGGCAACGTAACGTGACATGTCGCCGTAACGAGTATGGCGCTGAAATCACCCAAACAAGAACGTAACATGCCTACTACTACTACTACTACTACTACTACTACTACTACTACTACTACTACTACTACTACTATTACTAGTAATATCATATACTATTGTAAAATCGATGTTTTCTTGCAGATCATTC
>Ga0049107_10000712_pt1 | contig 10738 bp, 3 predicted proteins | sample WorMetilPIANOSA1_FD_61187 | JGI IMG/M metagenome (GOLD analysis project Ga0049107, IMG submission 61187) | Marine gutless worms symbiont microbial communities from Max Planck institute for Marine Microbiology, Germany - Olavius ilvae PIANOSA.1 | ecosystem: Host-associated > Annelida > Digestive... | reverse complement strand
CCCCCTCGGCGCCTTCGGCGCCTCGCTTCTCGGTGCCTTCGGCACCTCGAACTTAGCCACCCCCCAATTCTTCCTATTCCCCCCCAAACCTAGGGTGTCTGGATAAAACACTGGCCGGTGCGCAAAAATCCGAGACCTTCCACCCCATGCAATATATGGCGACGAATTGAAAATGGTACGAAACGGGGACAAAATTTCCTTAACTTTGTCTTCAGCCGTAAACTAAAATGAATTAACGCCTCCGTTCATTCGCTTTCATTGGAAACAGTGGCAGTATGGAGTAGTTGTAATAATTGTTGCGCTTTCTTCGGATAGGCATACTTTTCGGTACCTATACTACGGCGTAGTTAGCACGCCTGCGGAGTGAAGCACGGACATAGCGGTCCGACTATTATAATAACTACCAGTACGTTATTAATTAATTTAATTAATAACTACTATCAGCTACATACATAAATAATTCTGTCTTCCTGTCTTGTCTCACTGTCTGTCTGCAGTTGCGTTATGTCAACTTGTACATTAAACGAATATGAATGAATGAATGATACGTAATAACTATAGGTGTAAACCTGTCTTTATGCGCGACACGTCAAAAACGACTGAATCAGATTTATACACGAGGCACGATCCAGGTCTGGATTGATTTTTGGCTCTATAAAGGTCACAAAGCCAAGGTCACATACGAAAGTGTCTGCATGCCTGTAGCGACACCGCAGTTTATCGCAATTCGTCATCGCGACACCTAGAGAGAACGGTCGGAGGAAGAAAACGACGAAGTCGTGAGAACTTCAGCGGTAAGTTATTATTCGCTCGCTTGCAAAGTTCGCATTTATTGACATTAGAAGACAGCCAGCCACTTTGTCGTATGTTACTATTGTTTGAAGTATTGACTGATATATACAATACAGAAAACTATACAAAATAATATATTTGTTAACTTGTTTGTATTATGAACTGCATCTCAGTACCACGGTTGTATAATAACTAGTAAATCGAGCTAGAATCATAAACCCATAGACTAGTGAACCGCCCATACAGAGAGATGTGTATATGCTGAACAGTAGAGGACCGAGGACAAAACCTTGGGGTCACCGCATAAAAAGGCACGTGGAGGAAATTGTCACATTTGCAACGGAAGGTTCAAGATTTGAAGCAACTTAAGACAGATCCGTGAACTCCAAACCAAGAAGACAGGCGAGTAGTCAGAATGTTATGGTCAACGGTATCGAAAGCAGCGGAAAGGTCGAGAAGACAGACAGAATGTTTGAAACATAAGCACGTTTTTTGAGGAGCCATGGGTCTGAATCAGACTGTTTATTAGGACAGTCGAACAGGATCTTAGAGATTTCAGTTTCTGATGCAATCAACTTTCACCGACATACTGAAAATCGATACAGAGCGTGAACAGTAAGAAGTTAATATAACAGTTGTGTGTGTGTGTGTGTGTGTGTGTGGCAGCGTGCCTGGGATGGACTGTCGCCGAACGCACGATAAAGAGCCTTTACCATTGCCAATATTTATCCACGATGACGACGTACGGCGGCGTATAGAGTTGCATCTCGAGGGAGTGCACAGTCCTTCTATATAGTTCTCATTTGTTTCTACACAATAAGCATTCACCCGTGCCATTGACAGCGGTATCATTGCCATGCCGCACGATCGCGTGCATGGATCATATAACACGACGACTGGAAAAACAATTCCGAACTATTCTGTTTGTACAATCAACAATACTGATATACAGAATACAGAGACACATACTGTAGACCAAGAAATTGTAGTATACGTAACGTGATATGCGAACCAGAATGATAAACAAAAAAAATTGATCAGCGCTAAGAAAGACTGAAACAAAGTATAGAAAATACAAGTTAAACATACTAGCATAAATTGCCTCAATATCTCGATACTATACTGTTCCTTATCACATGTCCAACTTGCAGAGTTTCGCTGTATATAAATATGATTACCGTTAAATAACTGTATGAGTATTTTACACGCTACTTAGCGCGTAACAATCAATCACGTAAATCAAAACATGCCGTGTAATGTTCATTAAACGGTAGGCCTATATAGCAACAGTTCATATGTTATATCGATCAGAAACTGAAACCCACACGTATAGGCCTATACTTGTACGTTTCTTCAGTATTTATATACGATGAGCATCGTCTCCGTTTAAACAGCTGTATTTAGTTGTATTTTATGACTTATGTCCACGCAGTATATAGATCAACAGCATATAGCGTTAATGTAATACCAACTTGACAAGACAATTACGTTACTCTGGCTAGCAGACACAAATTATGTACACAAAATGGTTTTTCGTGTAAAAATGTATACCTCACGTGTTTATAGAATGTTAATGTCTTATACACACATCGCACTGCAACAAATCTCTATCGCGCCGAATAAAAAAACTCCATATCAATTCATTACTAGAACGAATGATTCCCGTCGATTTTCTTAGGCCTAAAAGTGTGAAACTGTGAGCTACAGACAGCGTACGGCCGGATTAATATTCGGTGAAACCCACAGTAATTCAGTAATGCGATATGTGCATGCATGGGGTGCAGTAGTTCTGAAATGCGTTATTTTAAAAATTCACGCACCGACTGTATACTTCCCGTTTCAAAAACTTGAGTCGACAACGTAAATCATTCACAGCTCGTCAGCTGTATGGTGTTTGGTGTACAATTAGTATAATTTAACTTTTTTGTAGTCATGCTGTTGGAAATTGTGTAAAACAGCGTGACGTTTAAAGGCGTTTAAATAATGTTGGAAGTAAGTAAGTAAGTAAGTAACTATATTAAAGTGCGCCCAAAAGCCAGCAGAGCTGGCTTAATCTGCCGCACTGGCCAATATTTTCAACGCCAGAGACTTCCATGCAGGATAAAAACCGTGAAATCAGTCCGTTAGAGAGAGAGAGAGAGGAAGGTTACGGGGGAAAGGATCTGGATAAAAGGTGAGTTTTAAGACGAGAATGGAAGACCCTGTGAGACACGCCAACCACCGATTTAGGAGCAGAGTCGGAGCCTGGCAATGGAGGAAGTAACGTTATACTTGCTAAAATTTTCATCAGTCTAGCTCCATAACATTGTCTTCTATATGAATTCGTGAAAACAGCATTATGAAACCCTATAGGCCTCAAATCGCGAGGCCATAGAAAAGGGCGTACGCCAATATGCAGGAAACTGACAGTATCCTCTGGTTCTGTATACTTTAAATGTATACGGGCAGACGTGTCTGACATACTGTATGTATACTCAAAGCGACCTAAGGGAAGTCAATGAATGACCTGCTAATTAGTGAAAACTACACAGATACTAGAAGCAACGGACAGCGCAAACCTCCATCAACGGAGCCGATCCCGCTGTGGCAAAAATTGCGTTAAACCTTTCCGAATACGGATCAGCACCAAAATGAAATGCTGCGTTGCTATAGTGTATCGTCTCACCTCTGCGAAAAGTTAATAAGAATTCTTCGACAACTTCTTGAGTTATCGGCGAAAATCGTACAATTGCCTTATCCCGCGCAACGGTATAAATTCCCTTTAAAAGTTATTACATTCCCATCCTGATCCGGATCAACACCAGAATATAAAAGCTTGTCTTTCTAGCCACACACCCGACTCCTCCGATAAACTTCACCAAAATACGTCGATAACTTTTTGAGTTATCCTGCTGACACACAAAGGCAAAATCATAACTTCCTTGGCGGAAGTAAAAAAAAAACTTATTTGAGGGGCCATCTAAACCTCCGGGTCTTGGGACTGGGTCTGGTTGGGTAATCCGTTCGCGCTCCGCGCGCTGACTGTCTGTGCGGACACAACTAATCAGAAGCAAGTTGAGCAGCCAAATGCAATGCAGAGAGCCATTCACTCGGCACATACCGTACACAACAAACCTGTAGTCAACAGTACTGAAGTGGCTGTAAATTTCAAATGCCAATCCAGGACGCCTGCAAGCCGGCAAGCTGATTGGGAAGAGAAGTGCACGCCCCTGCATACTCCAACAGGAAATGCAGTATGGCGAATTTAGTGACATTTTATGCCCTCTAAAGACTAAAACTTTGTCCTAATCCAATAAAACGGACAAAAAGAACAAATCCTAGAAATCCAGGACAGATCTATCCACAGATCTATCCACTGTACAGTGAGCATTTCAGTTATCTGAACACGTCACATTTACATCTAAAATTATTCCGGCAAAATCTGCTCCAGAGATTGACTGCAATGTAACAAGTCTGGCGTCTCTCGACATCTCAAGCACGAACAAGATTTTCCCAGAAACAGACAGTGAAGTAAAAAGGTGATCTGGAAATTCAGGACGAATCACAGTGCATTGACAGCAGTAGGAGCGCCCGCTCACAAAGCGTCGCTATTAGGCTACTTATTTGCATGCCAGGTGACAAAAGTGAATGTCGTAGGCGCAATGAACGTATGGGACCTACGTGCGGCTTGTTCTATGAAAGTACAACGCCCTCTGCCAAAAAACTGCGCCAACAATAATTTAAACACAAACGTCGTCGTCACAAATGTTCATTATTCTGCAGAGCGGAAAATGTTGGAATACATCGATTGCCAGTTGCTGATGCTGCTGCTGTAAGCGAAAATGACGTCACAATCACGATACTGATCGGGCACTCAACATCGAGGGGCGGCCAACGTATAGTTTTAGGCACCAACACAGAAAATCAACGAAATGAGAAGACGAAAATAAACTAGAAAAACACTCGGTAGAGCGCATTCCTCCAACAATAGGACAGAGCGACTCCCGCTAACCAGACCGGATTAGTCGTCTCCAGGTTTAGCATGCGCACTCAAATCCGGTTCTCGACTGCTTAATCACACACATCTTGCCCAAAATGTTACCCGACGTATAATCTCATCTAATCAAACGCAACCGCGATCAGATGATCCAAATTAGTCTCTATCGGATTCAGTCTGCGGAATACGATCGGATCACTGTCAAAAGTTGACCGTCGCTTTCCAGTCCCATGGATACAGAAGATCTCTAACATAAATCCATCCAAAATTTTTGTTATCGTGCAAACGCACAGACGGACTCGACTGTAAAACCATTAACCAACAACCTGCTCCTTTGTCGGACGCAAATCAAAATGACGTCATCGGCGTCAGGAATGGCATTCTCCGACGCTGAACAGATATGCTAACCATTGAAGCGCCATCCGGCTGATATAATTTACGGATATGCCCTATACGCACGGTATCTGTACAAATATGATATATGATGACCAGAAGCGCCACTCGTTTACTATCTTTAGTTCAGTGAAACGCTCCACAACTACATGCATGGCGATTAACAACTTCAGTGGCAGATACGGCCCGCTGCAAAGTAACCTAGTGCCCCGCACTGCGATTCACGCGGTGGTTACAACTACGATTCAACTTCGATTCGACTATCCTATAGGAGTTTTAGGCAGCGCAAAGGCGTGGCTTTGGCTATGACTTCGAAATGACGTCGTTGCATCTTTGAATACTTGACATTCGACTATGTGCTGACAATGGACGACTGCTGAAAAAAATGAACATGTCAATTTGTCGTCGTCGTTCGTCGAACGCGCGGTCGAACTGCAGTCAAATCGCGTCGAATGGTCAGACGGGAGTTGAATGACGTCGAAAGGTATCGCGAATCGAAATCGAATACGCAGGCAATACGACAATCTGTACATCTGACCGTCGCCCGAAACCCAGCTGTAGCCAACGCAGCGGGTACAACTGCGACGCGACGCGATTCGACAGCCGCGCGACTTCCCGACGTCTACTGCGAGTCGAGTCGCATGAAAGTCGTACGGGAGTTGTGCGGCGGTCGAACGCAGTCAGTCGTTTTGCAGTTGCAACCACTGCATAAAGTGACAGCCCATCCAGCGACAAAGCGCCAGCTTGAGTCTACCCAGTGGCGGATTCAGAAGTACTAAAACAGCAGGCGGTATAGCCAGTACGGAGCGCAAGCACATATACGGAAGCACGGGGCATGTCCCGCGAAGCTGAAAAATTTATGGACACTGCATTTTTAAACTTAGATAATTGGTCTGAAATTTCTCAGCGCTCCTTCCCTTATTCCGCCTGCTCTGAATCCGCCACCGAGCCTACCAATTATAGTACATCCGTTGCACGGCACAGCTGTTTGACACAATCCAACGTTTAAGCCGTCTAAGCCAACGTTTGAACGATGTTCGTCACTGAAATGTTAAAAACGTTGTCATCACAGTCCACCGTGCGGTGGACTGGCACCGCCAGCTTCAGTTAGAAGGCGCGGGTTGTTGTGAGTTCAGGCATCACAGAGCGGCGGCACTGTGCCGTCTGTACTCGGCAGCGTGTCGACTTGCGTCAACAGTCTCTGAGAGTCGTCGACGTCGTCGTCGTCTGCTGCGCTGACGGTGACAGTGACCGGTGAAGTCCGCTGACACAGGGGTTCGTCGCCGTCGTCGCCGGCGGTGTCCGCTCGCTCGCCGAGGCCGGGGTCGGCGTCGTCCGCGGGGCGGTTTGTCGGCGTGGACGCTCGACACACGCCGTAGTCGGTCACGATGAGCGGCGGCGGGTCGCAGTACGACGGCGGCCAGCACTTGGAGCGCGGAGTCACAGGCTTGTCGCACTCGCCGTTCGGTTCTTCTCGTGATTTCCTGCGTGCACGAAACACCACCAGGCTGCAGCAAACATGGAGCCTTAACCAGGACCTCAAGTCACCTCCCCAAAAATGCCAAACATGTCTCGAATTATAAATGCTAAGATGTCTTCAGGTTGCATTATTTAACCTAACTTTTGAAACTCTCCATGTGTAGCACTCCATGCCCCATTTTTGACTGCAGGAGCCTAGAAGCTCTCTCTGTTTTTATTTTCTCTATGCCACTTTACTGGCGAATAAGCATCTTCCTTTGGCATCTTCTCATTAAATCTTGATAGGTCCCTATAATCGATCATTGTCACACATGTATAGTACTCAGTGCATCTACAAGCCATTGAATCTGCATCTCTAATTTTAAGGACAGTTAAAACGTATAACAACTACGACTTTACAATTATCACTCCTGAATGAACGTAATTAAATCTTCAAAAAAAAACAACAGAAGCAGGCACTGTCAGATGGACAGACAATATACAGTGTACACGTTCGTAAATAGCGTCAAAACTTGTCAAAACTAATGATTAGAATTTTAAGAAACTTGAACGACAGACGGAGGAGACACGTGACTGACTGACTGTAGCGCCGGGGTTTGTTCTCCGTCGTCGTCGGTGCCCTGTTCATCGTCATCGGCAGTTCTGGCGCGACACAGTCGACGCCGCCACGCCTTGAAGCTGTGCGTGCGCACCATCAGACACCAGAACGCGCCGGGCAGCATCAGCAGGAAGCCGAACCCGACGAAGCCCATGCCGATGATGGTTGCCGACGACCGCGTGCCGAGCGAGAAGGTGACGGCGACCGGCACGGCGCCGACCGCCGCGAAGCCGACGCCGACGGCGACGATGACGAGCGGGCCGCGGTAGGCGGACGAAATGAGCGGCGGCATATTGACGGGTGGTCCGCCGGGTCAATCAGTGCAACAGCCGCCGCCGCATTACGTCATCGACTACGGTATGACGCGTGCAAGGTCACGCCGGCTGTAGAACACGTGGTCAGCAGCGGGAATGACGTCAGAGTGTCGCGGCAAGATTAATGGCGTGCCGACGTAAGGATCAATCTGCGACGAAACGCAATTAACAAGTTACCGGGCGACGTTCCAGGCTTTTATCTCTGGCAAGGAGGTGTAATGGGAGACGAGGGAGTCTAAGCCTGAAGGACGGAGACTCGGAGTCAAGGGGCAGAATTCCGGTGGGGTCTGTGGGCGAAGCCCCCAGAAACTGTCGGTATAGTGTAATATCATGCCTCTGTAAACCTTGTTTCTGTACGTCATTTGCTTGTAGAATGACAAAAACTCCAGGACTTATTAGGCTATTAGGTCATACCATGCCAGCGAAGGTCTGTCGTGGTGTGACATCAGGGGGTGTCATCTTAAGTCAGGGGGTTTACATCCCCTTCGGGGAGTTGGATACAAAAAAAACCTGCGACGTTCGCAACGCGCACTATGATATAGCGCTTTTTTCTTGAACTGGAGTACGCGTAAAGCTCAGCCAACAGCATCTAGACGGACCGTCGAGTCGCCGAGTCTAGGCGGTGTAGAAACGCCTTAAGAAACTCGAAAACATCGAGAGAAACAGACCTATATCATGTACTCCGTTACTGTCATGGCCTACTATCTATGTGAATTTAGGTTTGGGACTTATTTATAGACAACATGATAACAATGGAATAGATTTAGTTCAAACACGGTACAATGTTAATAGTCCTCAATAACATTTTGCAATGTATAGTTATTACACTGCGCGCTAAGCTTAGCGGCGCAGTATATTGTTATCGGTCCTGTCTGTGGCGGGCGGGCGGCGTGTTTATGGGTTTGTGGGTCTGTTACCACGATAACTCGACATTGCGTCCATCGATCTTCACCAAACTGGGTCTGTAGGTAAAGGTAGTGACCATCTCCAGCTGATTAAATTATGGCCATCCTACGCCCTGGGAAGGGGGTCTGCGGCGGAGCGAAAATTTTTGGATCCGCCTTACTACAGCCAGCGCGCAGTGTTTGCGTCTCTCCGAGCGCTTTTTCATTCCCTCTACAATTGAAGGTCAGATTTTAATTTTTAAACTAAAATTAGCGTAGCTTAGGCCTGATTAAATTGCTATAGCGCCGTACGGTCGTAACTTCAGAGGCGCTGGGCCTGAGAGGAGCACTTGCCCAAGGTAATGCGGCAGCCGGGAGTGAACCCGCGACCTATTGATCGCAAATCCAGTGTCATATAATCACAACGCTACCGAGCCACATAAGGACATACAAATGCACCAGTTACTCACCTTGGTGCACATCCTGCCGGTTTCTGTTGTTGCGGTTTCACAAATTGTACCAGGGAATAAGGCAATCTGAATATCAGGCGCAGAATGACATCGCCATCTTCAATTTCCTTCATTTCTCTACATCCCTTCTCTTTTTTACATAGCCATTCTCGGTTTGTCTTTGGAGCAGCTCTGGATCAATTTGCAGGGCAATTTCCGGTAGAGTCAAGGATTAAGCAAAGCAGCGAGGTCTTCTAATAAATTTGAAAAAATTCCGACATCACAGATATCGCCACCACCTCATCAAGTCCTACACTGAAGCTACGTCGCCGTGCCTTCATCACTGTCTGAAAATAATCTGTTGTATCGCTTCTAGGAATGAAGTTTATTTTAGGAGACTGGAAACGATGGCAATGTTTTTCCTGTCATTGTCAACAAGCAAGCAATAGTGCTAATTACTAAATTTTAATTCATGAACCTCGATTTGACATCCCGGCATCTAGTGACCAGAGGCATGGATTATGTGCCGTTTCAGTCAGAGGACGATTACGACATTTTGGCAATGCGCGCCAGTCCGCCAAATAATGCTAAGCACAAAGCACGTTATGCTTACCTGAACTGTCGCTGATAGGTGACACAGTAGGATTATTGCGCGCGTCACCGCGGTAGTTGCCGGTTTATCAACGTGATGATGACGGATTTGCCGTCACCGTTGACAATGATATGTAGTCAGTGATAACTAATCGCCTACGCGCACACTACGCGCACGAAGCTCTCGGTGCCAGTTCCGTATGTCCTTCAGCTCTCTTTGTCGTCATCTCCGCTCGGCGTAAAAACTGGCAACTTGGCCAACGACAGCGACAGCAGCTGCAGGCAGTCCTCTCGACCGCCGCCCGGCCATGCCTCCCTTCCCCCCTCTGTCTCATCCCGGCCCGTTGTTGCGATGAGCCGCAGAGGCAACCTGCAGTTCGGTCCTGCCGTATTGATTATGCTGTCGGCAGCTGCTGCAGCCGGGCAGCCGCTCTCGTCAACACGCCGATACTGTAACCAGCAGCCGCCACCGGCTGAAGCGGCTACCAGGCATCGTCTGCGTGATAACTTAAAATATTAAACGTAAACGACACGGATTACTTTTTAGCGTTGGGGTTATTTAGCAAGACTCATATTCGAACGGTTGGCCAATATACCGGGATAGCAACGACTGGTTTTATCGGGGTAATTCAATCAATCAATCAATTTATTTACATCAGACCACATGTCACAATAAAAGAAAATACAAGGAAATGATAGAATAATAATAAAAAATATTAAAAAGAAAAGACAAGAAAAATAAAAAATAAAAAATAATTTCTAAAAAAACACACGAACGATTGTTCGTGTATTTTTTAGAAATTAGTTTTTATTTTTAAATTTTTCTTGTCATTATCAACAGCACATACGCAAGAATTAAAAACAACCTTGGCGTTGTGTCAAATCGTATCACAACTTGGCAGCCCCAGCACCAACAACATATTAGTGACACTGTCATATTTTCTATACCCGAAGAATGCCTTCAAACACTTATAGTAACACATACTGAATTTCTTACGTACACTACAACTAAAATTACACCACAAAGCAATGTCATAAAAACACAGACAATATGATCTAAACAATTTAATTCAGTTTAACCAATTGGCTGCATTTGTTACATCTTAGTTCTGATGAGTAATTTTTTTTATCTCCCGCTCAATATCTAAGGCCGTAATCGATTTGCCAAACCGAACTGAAACCGGTTAGGGATTTTCCGGTTTAGCACGATCTGTTTGTCGAATCCGAATCCAGTTTCATGAAACCTAACAAACCGTTTTCGA
>Ga0049107_10000711_pt1 | contig 10746 bp, 5 predicted proteins | sample WorMetilPIANOSA1_FD_61187 | JGI IMG/M metagenome (GOLD analysis project Ga0049107, IMG submission 61187) | Marine gutless worms symbiont microbial communities from Max Planck institute for Marine Microbiology, Germany - Olavius ilvae PIANOSA.1 | ecosystem: Host-associated > Annelida > Digestive... | reverse complement strand
ATTGTTAGTTTTCGTTGCTATGTGTTCTGTCTTTTGGTTGTTCTGGTTAAGTTGTCATTACTTGCCAAGTGATTGGCTAGAAAGACCCCTCTGAGGAAGCCTAATCGTGGCGAGGGGATCGTCTCCAGAAAGCCAGGGCCGAAGAGTGTGCATGATTTTCTTGGTTTATTGTATTGCTTCATTGTTTTATTATGTATATGTGTTGTCTCCTGCCCCTCCGTGATATATTACCTACTGTTATGGCGCCATATAGCCTATTTGTGCTGAAAGTGCCGTTAAACCCCAAGCAAACAAACAAACAATCAAAAACTGTCCAGGACCTTGACATCAAATTTCCAGAACTTACAAGAACTTTCCAGGTGGCGTGGGAACCATGCTTAAACAGTAAACATAAGCCCTGGAGTCCACTCCTGATGGCACAACAAAGGAAGCACCCATGGCCACTTCTGTACTCGCAGACCCACATAAGTATAGTCTTACCTACTTTATTTATTTACTTACACTCAGCTCCACGGCACCGTACTACCGAGTACTGTGTTTTTCTTTCATGGTATGTACTGCCCCGTGCGGGCTCCGGGGTTGTAAGAATAGACCCGCTCCGTTTCCTGGCCGATGTCGTAAAAGGCGACTAAACCAGGCCTAGCTCTGTCCACTGGTTAGTGGTTTTGTGAAGCAGGGGAGGGGGCTCACCTGACGAAGCCAGATTGGAGCAAACCCCATACCCATTCCAACCCCACTAATTTGGCGTTATATGGGCATAAAATAACAGTTTATAGATTCAATCGGGGGCTCATACTATTGCAGGGGGCTCAAATCGGAGCAGGGGGCTGAGTCCCCCTGGCCCCCTCACTTTAACCACTGGCTCTGTCGTATATCTTAGCATGCTTTACATTGTATTATCGTTTATTAGGGCCCCTTTTTATGTATTGTTAGTCTGTGTGATTTTCGTTAACGAAAACGAAAATTACCAGAAAAGAAAAAATAACGATTCCGTTAACGAAAACTAAAACGAAAAAATACTGAAAACTGAAACTAAACTAAAACGAAATAATAGAAAACGATTGAAAACTAAAACGAAACAATCTGCAACTAAAACAGCATACTTCAAGACTAAAATGCAACACTTGCGATTGCGAATAGCACACGCTGTGACGCTACTTCCTACAGGCGGAATTGCATTCTGAACTGAACTGAACTGAACAGAACTGTGATGAGCCTGTAGACTGTACTGAGTTAGTGACTATTGTGACAGACTGAGTGTAAGAGTGTTGCTGGTGATGATGACATTGAGTGACAATGATTATGATAATGATGAGTCATGCTATGTACTGTAAAAGTGTTACTTCAACATGATAACATCGAAAACGAAAACTGAAATGAAAAAATAGTGCAGAACTGAAACTAAACTAAAACTAAGAAATAACTGGAAAACTAAAACTAAAAAATGATGAAAACTAAAACGAAACTAAAACTAAAAAATATTTCAAAAACTGCAATTAAAACTAAAACTAAAAAATAAGTCAAAACGAAAATCACACTGTTGTTAGTTTTCGTAGGTTTGTGTTCTGTCTTAGTTGTTCTGGTTAAGTCGTCATTACTTGCCAAGCAGTTGGCTAGAAATACTCCTCTGGGGAAGCCTAACTGTGGTGAGGGGATCATCTCTATAAAGCCGAGGCCGAAGAGTGGTTGATTGTCTTAGTTTATTGTATTCTTTCTTTATTTAATTGCAGGATATTATTGTATTATCCCCGGCCCTATGTGATGTGCTTCTTACCTCTATGGCAGGATATACCCTGTTTGTGCTGAAAGTGCCGTTAAACATGAAGCGAACAAACAAACAAACATGGTATGTACTGTGGAGCAAAATCGTTAGTACCTCCCAATACTATATGATGCAGTGATGTTGCTAATCAGTTTTTAACTAGGTTCCCACCATCTTGGTGAATTCTACAGAGTTTTGCCCGTCATTATCATGTATTTTGCATTGTATTATTACTCGTTAATGTTTTTTTTGATAAATGTTGTATATGTTGTTATCAACTTGGTATCTATGAACACTTGTGACTTAACGTACTGTGATCTGTTTAAAACAATTAAGTTATTACTTCTCTGAACATGTTATGGTATTTTAATATATGTTTTATATGATGATTATTATCGTGTGTACACAAAGGTTTACTTAGTTATCATTTTCAACTCCGTCTTTTACATTTCATCAGTAAGTCGCCGTTTATTTCAGGAGGATCAGCCGTAACTCGGTGGTTAAGGCAACAGATTTGCACCCAGAAAACCTGGGTTCAACTCCCGTTGATACCCATAGGACTCACTGGTAGTGACAAGAGAAGCATCTGGTAAATTGAACCCGTGCACCAGTAAAAGTACTACCTACGGTACGAGCCTTGAACAAGGGAGACAATGACATCAAATTTAAATTATGACTGACATTCATTTACTTCAGATACAGTATTTTGATAAATATTTTCTGTTCAGTGCCTAACAGACACTATGCTTATTGGAGACTTAATGAAAATTATTATGTCCCCGCCCCTTGGGTAGGGGGCATTAAGCGATGATATGCGTCTGACGTCTGTCTATCGCATACATTGGGCCTAAGTCGAGAACAGAGAGGCCTAGGAAGACTAAAATTGGCACAGAGGTAGCCCACATCACACGTGACTCGGACACCACTTTTAAGATCAAAAGGTTATCTTGCAGGGGCGGGGGCATATTATGGCGGCCTCCCACACAGCTTGTTAATTGAAGTTTGTAACCAAGTGCTCTACGATGTTAACCAGTTTCTTTCACTGCTAACCTTTAAGTGAACTGTCATTATCACAATACATACCGTCTTGCAAAATGTTCAACAGGAGACTGAAACCTTGCATAGAGGTTGCAAAACTATTGAGCTCGAGATGATTCACCCCGTCACTGAATGCAAGGACAATAAGAAAACGACAAGAAAGCAATGCAAATCAGACTTGCACGTCGGTGTTGCTGGAACGACCTTTAAAAAGGTCATTCATCGTTAATCCACAAAAGCCTGGTACACTTGTTCAACGGCCATTTTTCAGTACAACTTTTCAACATTTCTTACTAGGCATCACCAGCTTATGACCTACAATGTGTTGATGGGGACGTTAAACCCTACTCATTCATTTACTCACTCACTCATTCACTCACTCTGCTGAAAGCCAACTTCAGTCACCTGAGGATTATCTGCGTTCCAAAAAATTTACATTTCTCGAATCGATAACAACACTGGCTAACAAGTGTTTTAACAACAACAGTTGAAGCAGGTTTCTTTCAACGAAAGCAAAAGGACTTCAAACGTTGGCGACGTGTTGCAACTCGCAACTCGTGAATGAAGCGTAATTAACGACATACGAATAAACATTAATGGACGCCCAGAAATTCTTAGTACAGTTAGCAACATTCGGTGTTCACAGATGTTGAACTCCATAATACAGTCCTAAATAATGATGACAATAACAACCTGTAATAATTTACCGCTGTAGTGATCACAGTAATGAAAGTAACTACATTATGCAGCTCTTTAGCACACACGGCAACAATTCACAATGACATTCATCAACAACAAATAAAGCAGTTAATTGAATTTAAATTCTACAACACTGATAAACTACCAATACCAAAATTTGTAATTTTCAGTTTTAAAATTAACAAATAATATAAGAACCAACACAAAAATGGTAACAGCAGAAAGTTGCAGATACCAAATTATCATGGTAAACTGCACAGTGTATTTAATTAAAAATTGACACCCTCTTGTGTTTAAACTAACTGTAACAAACCTGGTCCATATCTCCATTTTTGGAACACAGCATAGCCATTAAATCTTCTTATGTTTGCATTTACCAGTTAAAGATTTGATGACAACAAAGTACAGGCACAGTACTATTTCAATGACAAACAAAAAGACGCTATTGTGATGTAAATTATACAAGTGTCTCGAGCCAAGATTGCCCGGTCATAGATTAATTTCAAAAGCTTAGCAGCATTCTACTTCTGTTATGCGGTTGTATTTTCTGCTTATGTTTCAAAAACAAAAAGTCTGGACTTCCCTAGCTGATACTGCTGCCCTACTCTTCAGGAGTTAACTCCAGGATCGATTTGATCTTCACAGGTCTCACAAAGAACCTGCAGGGACTGATGCTCTGAAAACTTTTACACGCAGGGTTCCTTTCCTGTCAAACCGAGTTAAAGCACTGAAGTAGGAAACAGGGTTTGTACAAACCACGGACAGTTCTTGAATTTGAACCACAAACTTTCCAGGCCTGGAAAGTCTGGGAAAACGGCCTTGGTCTTGAATATCCTGGAAAAGTCCTGGAAGTGTGATGCAGAAGTCCTGGTATTTTAATGTGATAAGTGTGCGGCTTGACCAGCAAGTTTTTTTGAGTTCCTACGACATTTAGTCGATGGGTAATCAACTTTAGCACATTTACTGGCAGTGAAGAGTTGCTGTAGCAACGACCATTTGTGCTATTAAGTACTGCTGCAGGTGCATAAAGCAATAAAAATTTTAACTGCATTAATTTTCTGTGTCAACGGGTTATAAGTCGACAAAATTAATCACACAGCGCTACTTTTATCACAACACACAAGAGAGTAACTGTAAGTAAAGAACATAGTAAAAATTACTAGTACTGGATGAGGCTTGTTGGGAACATTTAAAAACAAGAATTGTCTGTTTTCTTTTCAAGCAGTGTAGACTACAAAGACCAGATAAGAAGCATAATTTGGATAGTATAACATTCTCTCTAGCTAGGCAAAAACAGTTTGGCAAGAGAGACAGACATGGACACAAATGAGCCTCAACTTCATTACACACAATGATTATGACAAACATTGCACAGTAATGACAACAATAATGCAATAATAATAATTACAACAACAAAACAACAACACTAATAATAATAATAAATAATAATAATACTGTGTCTCAAAAAACAGACCTTTACAATATTTCAGAACAACCTCACCAAACAGTCCGGTTGTCAACACTTTCTGGCACAGAGGATTGTTATTTAAGTACCTATAAATTGTGAATGAAATGTTGAATATGGCTCGAGAACCACCTGCACAGTTTCTACAGGAGCAGTAGCCACTGCAGACAACAAAGAAAGAAACTTGTGCTGAATCACTCTTAAAACAATTTCAGGAAATTGGAAACTGCACACAGGACTTGTCAGATGTGAATCGGTCGACTCACTGAACCATACCAAACAGCTGTGGAGTACATTTCAAGCGATGACAAGAGTCAGTTAGTTAGTTGGTGTTTTACGGCACTTTCAGCATAAACAGGCTATATCATGCCATAGAAGTAGGATGGTATGGTATAGTAGCGTTTAACGTCCCATTCGAAGTAGGAAATGTATCACAAAGGCCGGGGAGAACATAAATATCATGCAATAAAACAACGAAAGAATACAACCAACACAATCATAAGCTCTCTTCGGCCTGGGCTTTATGGAGATGATCCCCTCGCCACAGTTAGGCTTCCTCAGAGGGGTCTTTCTAGCCAATCACCTGGCAAGTAATGACAACTTAACTAGAGCAACCAAAAGACAGAACACATACCAACTAAAATTAACAATACATAAAAAGGGGCCCTAATAAGCAACAATACAATTAAAGCACGCTAAGATATAAAACAAAACTAGACCTGGTTTAGTTGCCTTGTACGACATCTGGCCAGGAAACGGAGCGGGTGTGTTCTTACAACCTTGGAGCCCGCACGGGGCAAGCGATGACAAGATGCTTGCTTATGACTGCCTCCCCTGTTAACCTGCAGAACGGTTGTGTTTATGAGCCATATGGTGTCCAGTAACGCGACACTGCCCGTGAATGTCTTTTCCACACACATCCGACATCAATACAGCAGAGTATTTCATAATGTGACGGTTGCCATGGCAATGGTTTCAGCCGGTATCAACACAGTTTTCGTACAATGTTTAATTTAGTTAAGAATCATATGCAGAATCTCAACACTAAATATTATTAATATTAAAGCAGTACTGGTGAAGTTATATGCCAGAAAGTGACATGGGTCCAGCTTTTTTGAGACACAGCATAGAAACTGCTATCAAAATGCAGCAGTAATAACATAACACCATTACACTGGACAGACAAGTGCACTACGGTGAAGTGTTAGTTGTTAATGAATGCCACGCATTTAACCCTCATTATCATCAAGCCGGTCGTTCTACGACAACTATACATCATTATCACACATACATACATACACAGTTACATACATATACAAAGTTTTACAAATAGTAAGTTCAGACATCAGCAAAATATCACCAAACATCAATCACACTCGACTGTGCCACTGTATAATTACTTACAACAGCACAAAATACATAACGTGAATCAAAACTAAGCATTCACTAATTTCAATTAAATTCAAACTATTATATGCAAATTATTAAAATGGTGATAAAGCAAAACAGTGGAAAACCATGCTTCTAGAAAAGTTGCCACAAAAGACTCACCCCTACATAAAATACGATTGTTATTAAATGCAACAAGACATTGTCGAGGTAAAGACAAAACCAATCACAGTTAACTAGACCTAATTCACACCAGCTATTTGTAATTGTGTTTGTGAATTCCAATACTGCTAGGGGTGAAGAAGAATGTATATGAAATGAAATACTGAAACATCTGCAATTTGCCTGCACTGCGAGTAACAATGGTAAAATATTCATATTAATACTTATCTCAGCCAGGCATGTCAGCAGAGAACTTTCAAGGCCCTGATGCTGTTGGTTGAGTGACAGGAAGAACATAAGGCCGCAAACATATTCCAGCAAATGCCAGCTTGGTTGGGGGGGGGGGTTAACTGTTACAATTCATCACCAACATATCAAACCTGCCATGACAACTCACTACATTTATAAATGAAGTTAAGGCAAAGTTCAAACCATTAATCTATTTATCAGTGACATTATTAAAAATTTTAAACACCTATTTTTAAACTCAATTCTAGTGAGATAACTGTTAAATAAAGACATCCTGAATTTTGAGATGAATCACACAATTTTTTGTAAACAATTATGCTACTTTTATAACCTAATTTGCCCGCATGGATTTACCTTTTTATTCATATAAATTTTCTTAACAAGTGACATTATTCAACAGTAATTTGCAACTACATGCATGTTTCAAAGACATTGATACATTCCACTGTAAAGTGCTGCATTATGGTGCTATACGAGACAGACAGTGCACATCAGCAGCAGACTGATAAATAATGCAGGAAAAGACAAATTATCCCAAAAGATGGCAGTCATGTGACCATCTTTAGCACTGAATTCATTGTCATATAATGAACAGTCAACCTCCCCTTCCCCGATGTAACAAGTTTCATTGAAACTGGACATGAAAAAGATTCAGAAGTTTGAGTAAAAATGTTCACATAAAGACGGACAATTGGACATCACAAACGTATTTTATGTTTTTGATATCAGACACACAATTAACTAGAAACAAAAGCATCACCTCGAAGGCAATGCAGTACCGGCAGGATATAGTCACACGAATGCCCATTACCCGTGTGGAGTTAATACTATCTCAATAGTAACCATACGAAGTATTTGGCACAACTCTGCATCCGATTTTTTTGCATTTTGGAAAATTTCTGCCACAAGTTTGTGAATCTTGTGGCGCCACCTACAAACGGAAGTACGAAACTTTTAGTGTGTTGTAAAGCACATCCAGTCCTCTAACAGTCGGCAAAAACAGCGTCCGAATTCATGCATAATTGGCGACGATATCCTTTGGTAAAAAAATTGACCAAAAAATGCGGTCCTGAATTTGACGGTTTGCTGTGGCGCCATTTGACGCCACATAGAAAAACCACAATATAGGTGCACAACTACAATCCCTCACGTGCATAACAGCCCCAAAGAAGTTTTGAAAAATTTACTTCCTGTATGACTTTTGGTGCTCACAAACTGGTTTATTCCGAGCCTTTTTTGGACTATCTATACGGATTTTGACAGTTGCTGTCTGCGCTATATAGCGACGTGCAGAAAAAAATTTGATATAGGTGCACATCTACATTCTGGGCCCAAACTATTGTGGTGGAATTTTCAAACCTCTCACTTATCTATAAGGAGTGGTGCGCACAAACTTTTCCATCGATTTTTTTGACTTTTCGCAATTTTTGACCACAATTTCGCGAAAATTCTGAAAATACGCTGAAAACCTCGTCGAAATCGGCCTATAAACGGCAATGCAATGTTCGAACTATGCACCCCTCGAACGCACAGTGCTCCGGACTCTGAGAATGATAAAAAACAAACAAAAAAAAACTAGAAACCACCATATTTTCGGATCTACAGCTGGCGCATGTTTAAGATCTTCCCAAAACTTTGCATGGTGATAGAGCTCGTCGAGACCATCAAAAAAGGTGGCAATCATTTTTTTGATCCAACGCATGGTTTTTCCTACAGGGTGCACGGCATAATTGACTGATGCGTGGTTTCTCAGCAATAACTCTGTAACCTCTGAAGCGAATCACGACAAATTTGAAACACTAACGTAGGATAGTTATGTGTATAAAAGCCCGTAAAATTTTTAGAAAACGGTCAAGGGGTTCGCCCCTATGAGGTGACTCTTTACCAAAAAGTGGAAATTTTTGATATTTTTGAGGCCGTATTCCCACCCACCCCCTGTGCTGATTGAGGTGAAATTTTGCACAGCCAAGCGGGCCTAGGTGCCCGTCGGCCATGCCAAGTTTGACATGAATCGGTGCAACGAGTCAACTCTGCGGATTTTTGGTGTGTGAGTAAATTTAATACCGGCAGTTTGCCGCTTCGTGGGATCCTGCCGGTAATAAAAATGTGGGTAAAACAAGCAGAGATGGAAAACAGTTTGCTTTTCCCATTCGTGCATTCTCTTTTCCTGCAATTTCAGCAGTATCTGACATGCAAGCAGTTATATATATATCAGCCAAACAACAGCCTCTGCAGGTTAAGTCATATAAAAATATGGAACAGCTACACAATCTAATGTGGCTACAAATTTCCGTGGTTGAACTGCCATGAAAGCACTGCAGAATCAGACGCAAGTCTTGTTCTGCTAAGACTTGTCACAGGTGGATGCCAGTCTTTCACCTGTGTTAATGAGCCCTTCACCTGTGGCAGAGTGCCGTTCACGAAGCTCGTAGGTATTACTGGAGACGAGCTCTTCTGTGTAAGTGATATGCACTTGTCACTAACCAACAGCTGACAGCATTTGAGTCGATAGCGCTGCAGCGTTCTTTCAGGGGAGCATGATGACCAGCCACGATTGTAGACAAAGAATGGATGTTCCACAGTTGATTCCACTTCAATCTAAACAGCAAAACTGCTCAGCCTGCCACCAAAATAGAAGAAGAAGAAGAAGATTTTGCATAGATACCGAGGTCTGTTGCGTGGGAGCTCATCCCCCTTTTTGGCCCTTTGAGCCGGCGAGGGTTAAACCCAATTAAGCCAGTATATGACCCAAATTTACAGAGAAACAGCAGCTGTTAATAACAGCAGTGAATAAGGTCTTTAAAGGGTTATTACCCACTCTATGCAGACAGATAATGTTCGTAATTCTGTAACTGAAAACATACGAAAGGGTAATGCAAATTTGAAATTGCAAATTCAAGAACTGGCTCAATTTGACAGCCAGCACCTTTAACCAACTAGGTCAATACAGTAAAACAGCAGTCCTGGTCGCAGGGGCTACTGCTACGCAGAACTTGCCATTTTCTTCCCTAGCGATGGCCGTAACCACCGCCAGTACTCATTGCACCTACCCACGGAGCGATGGCCAGGCTGAGTTGGCCTGGGTGGCTGGTTACGTAGTGAGATAGTTTACCTACCCGAAGGCAGTCACCGATCCCAGTACTAGGGGCTCGATGTAGAGCAACTGCATTGATCAAGACCAACGAATTACCGCTTCACCAAACCGCCACCAAAATAGAAGACTGACAAAAACATAAAGTGAGTTCATGTTTATACAATAAATGCCACAGATGGCCACACCATATAATAAATTTAATCAACCAGTTCAATGTAAACAAAACTAGCCGGTGTCTCAAAAAAAACCCAGACTCCTAAGCTAAGATATTCCACAAAACCTCACCATAACAGCACATTTGTTATGATTTTTGCCGTGACACGTTATGCGTAAGCATGGTCTTTGCTGTCACCCGGTGTCCCGTCTGTCACACTGGTGCATTGTACCCACACGGCTGAAGATATTATCAAACTTCTTGTTCGGCCTGACAGCACCATCAGTCAAACGTCGGCGACCAGCGAGCGCCGCCGCTGGTCGCCGGCGTTCGACTGCACACGAAGAAAGGAGACGCTCTGGATGCTGCTGCACTACTACGAACAGTTTCACGCCGTAACTAAGTAAACACGGTTAATGGGCTAACTGGTCTTTTTCGTCACGGTTGGTTAACCAGTTTTAAAAAATCTGGCGGTCTTAACAACCCTAGGTGGAACACAGAAAACTTTCTGCTGCATGTCAAAATACTGTGTTGAGTGAGCAAAGATCGATGCTTATTTTATAATAAAAGACTTTAACGTACAGGACCAAGACAAGGTTCTTGACAACATAACTGTGTGCGCGCTTCGGCGTGAGTCACACGTACGCTTGTGCTCTGATTGTTTTTAGTTTTTAGTGCGTCCATAGTCGTTTTCTCGACGTCTGTTAGCGGTCTGTACATTGCTAGTGACTTAG
>Ga0049107_10000710_pt1 | contig 10748 bp, 13 predicted proteins | sample WorMetilPIANOSA1_FD_61187 | JGI IMG/M metagenome (GOLD analysis project Ga0049107, IMG submission 61187) | Marine gutless worms symbiont microbial communities from Max Planck institute for Marine Microbiology, Germany - Olavius ilvae PIANOSA.1 | ecosystem: Host-associated > Annelida > Digestive... | reverse complement strand
TTGGAAAATAGTCTTTATTTGTAATGATTGTAAATGGCAAAAAAGTTTCTTCTGTATTGATTTTTCTAAATATCGTCTTATAACAAATCTGGGAATTCTTTGCCTATGATCTTTAAGGAACATGTCGGAGTCTCCCACTCATAAGCAATACACTTATGATTCTTCTATTGAATGACACTAAGTGCGTCAACAGCCGTATAATAATAATAATAATAATTTTTAAACCTCCCTCGGGAATAGATACCGAGGGTTTGAAAAAAGCAAAAAAAAATAATAATAATAATAAAATAATAATAATAATGAGCCTATAGTTGGGTAAATCAATCGCCATTGTCTGTGACAAATGTCAGTGCAGCACGAGTCCTACAGCTGCAGAGCATTACCACCAATTTATACTGCCTGGTGACAGATGCAGTGTATGAACAGCTTGTCCGGGGTTGCACCCTGAAAGCGAGGTGGATGAGAATCTAAACTGACCTGTTGATCGCAAGTCCAGTGCCTTAACCGCTACGTCGCCTAGCCACGCAGTGAAGGATGGCTGACAGGAAAACTAATGAGTCTGTGCAAATGTTGTCGGTTGTTGTATGTATCTAGTGTGCAGTCTGTGTGTGATGTTAACAAAATTTGTTACTACTTGCATTTGTACTGTTATTTTCGTGTAAATGTTTCCATTAACGTTATTTATCTGCTTGTTTGACAGGCATGCTGATGGCAAGGTGTGTTTCTGGGATATGAATTTATCTGCAGCAACGAATTTGCTGTGCTGTCTCAACACTGCAAGTATCTTTGTCATAGACAAAGATGAGAAGGAGTTGGCCAGTATACCGGCTGATGAGGATTGGCCTCCATTCAGAAAGGTACTATACGTCTCCTATGTTTAACTGTGTTTGTTGTAAAAGTTACATTGTAGTGCCACAACAACAATAACACTTGTGTAATGGGCATTTTCCAGGATACCCTGGGTAAGCTGATAACAAAATGCCACCATTCTAGATTTTATTAAAGCACGGATGATAGAGGTGGTAGTGATAACTGGAGCTTTAAGACTGACCAAGATCCTGTCAGATTGTCACCGCCAAACCACCACCAATCTTTTTTTTTGCAGGCAGGATGCCCTTCCTGTTGCCCAACCAACAAGCATCGGACTACTGGAGGGAGAAAGTGATTGGATGTGATCATCTCAAGCTCACTTGATAGTTGTTCCATCCTTGCCGTTACCACTAAAGGATCCTGGTCATTTTGGGCAAGGGTTGCCAAGCCTCTCATCAGCTGTCTGATGCCAGTACCCCATAAAGACTACTTTACTGTGTCCCACAATAAACTGCGTCTTTAATTTCTGCAGTATCTTTGGTTTCTGTTGACCAGTTTTCGTTAAACAAACCACCCAAAGATGTTATTGTTGTTGATATGTATATATATTAAAGTAACACCAACAGAAAATAATAGATGGAAAACTAAAGTAGAAATCAGTTGAGCATGAAAGTCCATACTCCTGCAAAAAAAGTCCTGTGTCTGTGAACACATCTTATTAGGTTATTGGATAGAATGTGGCATAGTTCAGAAGTGTATTTTTCTTCAGTAATTGCTTTCAGTTCTTGTTGATACATGGTTGTTAGTAATGTAGGTTGACGGCTGTTTAGTATTCAGAGATGCTTAGTTGTTCACTGTGTTATTGATGCATTTTCATACATTTCCTGTGAACAGTGAAATTCACCACCATTATTGATATAGTTGGGGGCACTGCTAATCTCCATTTACAATTTCATTTGTTGTCTGTATGTTTTTTTTTGTATCAGGTTGGCAGTTTGCGTTCATCAGATGAAGAGAAGCGAGTTGGGATACAGAAGCTGCTATTCTGCCCGTCATCTGGGAAACTGTTGGTGGGAGGAGCTGGCGGCCATGTGACTTTGTTTACATTCGAGTCTGAAGGTGGAGAGCGCCATATTGAAACATCGATGATGGATTTCACAGCTGGCCGGGAGGGATACGTGTGGAATGGGCCGGACGCATTGTCGGTGAAAGCCGATGTGACTTGGTCCAAGGCAAGCTATCAGCCTTCGTGCGTTGTCGTGGCAAATCCACCAGTTGCGTGTACTGGTCTTGCTGCCAGTCACAACCAGCTGTAAGTTCTATTGATGCTTACCCGTTCTGTTGTTTGTGGTGGTATAACTGTCGGTCTTTGTGCGATAGCAGTCTTTCCCATCTACCGCTTGATGCAGATGCTGTTGACCATGTTCGTATGCTTCCCGTCGGACCTTAATCTTGAGAAGCGTGCTTCTAACATGAGTGCTACATTTTAGGTCCCATGTTGGCTCAATGCCTGGGCCACATGTCGGCTCTGGAGTTGAAGTAATAGACCTGATCTGTTTCCTGGCTGGTTGTAGTAAAGGGCAACTAAACCAGGCTCTGTCTGTCCTCTATCTTAGGTTTCTTTTGAGTGTGTATTGTGTTGTGCTGTTCACTACATCCACGTTGATTGTTTTGTATAATTTTGTGTTAATTTTGCGTCCTGTCAATGCTGAAGAGGTGCTTAACTGGTGTAGAAGTGGGCAGCGATGTATTGTAATTCAGAAACGTAGAACAAACATTGCTGTAGCTCGAAACAGTCTAACATTCCTTTAATCTGAAAATTAAATACTTCTGCTCTGGTGTGATTTGCACATGTTTGAAGGAGTGTGTCACCAACATTCCCTATGGCAGCATGTTTGCCTGAACTCTAGCTTAGTATTACAGTGTCCCACAACCAATTATTTTGTAAAATTTACAATGTATGGCATTTACCAAATCTAGTGAATATTTTTAGATTCTCAAGTCAGAAGTTTAAGGCTAAGACACGAAATGGTTTTCTCTTAAAATGGCATAAATCAACATCAGTCATTTAATGATTTGAAATGAAAATCAAAAATCACTCACTTTGAATGTGATTTAAATCAGAATCAGAAGAACTCCTAATTGATCTTACATCACATTTTCAAATCATATGATTTTAAATCATTCCCAACAGTGCCTGCTACTATGGCCTCTTGTGTATTTTTATGCATTGCAGTGTACAGTAATAAACTTATTATTAGTGATGGCAGAAGCCTGTGGTGATGAAGACAGGGATGGAAGACCCTAGGTGATCTCGGGGTGAGCAAGTCTGTGGATGTGATTTAGCCCTTCAGTACTCTGATGCTGTTTGGTTGGGTGACAGGAAGGGCATCTGGCCTGTAAGGAGTTGGGTGTTGTTATGGTGACTGGTATTTTGCATGTCTTAATAGCTCCAGTTGTCACCACTACCCCTCCATCGTCCTTGCTCCAATAAAATGCAGAATGATGGCATTTTGGTACCGGCTTTCCAATGTTGTTCTAGAAAATGGCTGTTGTTGATGGAAGGAATTTTTAAAGGGTTTTTATGTGTTGAGCATGTATTAGAATTCATTTGAGTAGCTGTTGGATGTCCAGAAAGCATGTTTGTGAATTATTTAGGGTTGCAGTGAGCACATCACACGGATTTGGTATTTTTGATCTCGTTCGTTCAAAGACGGTATATGCAACTGCGATCTCTGTTCCATCCGGTAAATTTAATGTGTTTGGTTTTACATAACCTCTTCGACCAATTGTTATACATTATGGTATTGATTGAAGTCGGGCTTTTTGTTAATTTCTTGACTTCAAAAGATAAAAATGTTTTCTTGTGCAATTAATAGAAATTTGAACATTTCATCCTCTAATATATTTTGCTGACAAAATTGTGTGCTGTGGAAAAATGGCAATTTTTTATCACGTCTGCAGATGTTGACATAAAGGTTTGTAGAGCATAATTGATAAAAAAAATTAGGAAACTAAAGAAGCAGGAAAAGAAAATGTGGAGAATCCTCCACGTTAAGTTGACCAGGCAGGTTCGTATCTGTAAGTCAATCAGAACATTCTGTGGAGAGATGTAAGTTTGAAATTAGTGAATGATGAATGTTAATGGTGTGGAATTATAGGTGTGAAGATTTCAAGAAGTCGTTCGTTCCAAAGAGTGCGCGAATCCTTTCGACAACTTCGACGTCTCAAGTCTGAGTCAGACCACAAACTGGATCAGAAGACAGAACAGAAGGAAACAGAGACCAAACCTGAAACAACGGATCAGCCACCAGAGAAATCAGAGGAGAAACCAGGTGATGTTTCAAAGGAAGTAACTGAAACAGAGGAAAAGGTTGAGAAGCTGACAATTGAGGAGACTGAGAAAGTAGAAACTGAAGTGACTGTGGAGAAATCTGAGTCGAAAGAAGTGGAAAAGATTGAATCAAAAGAGATTATTACCACTGAATCTGCTGAAGAAACCAGCAAGGACACTAAACCTGAAGAAACAAAGGATACGAAGGATGAGCCAGAAATAATTGCAGTGTGTGTACCTTTTCTGTTTCTATTGGTAGCTCTAGTCTGTAAGAGATTTATCAATTTTATCATGTACCGAATGTTAATTGCAAGTACTGTTTGTTATATCAGTGAAGTAGGACATATGCCTCAAATAAAAAAGTCTGCTTTTGGCATAGCTTAAATACTGTACAAGGTTTCTGTAGAACTAGTGAGTGTTCAGCATAATGAAATCCAAAACTGCAGTTAAGCAATTTGAAAGGTCTACACTGTCCAGAAATTGCTCAACACTATATGTAGGGTGTTGCAAAGTAGTTAAATTTAAACGAAATGCAACACGAGTATGCAGGAAGCTGGATAAATTCTGAATGACAGCCAGATTTTACTGGAAACGTATTATAAACAGTTATGCTGCTGATCCTGAGTTTTTAGTTAAGAAAAGTATACTAATTCGGTTTCAAACTTTGATGCACCGGTACAGAAGTTGAAAGCTGAATTATTGTGACATATAGGCTCCTATTGTATGATCTTTAACAAGAAACTCCGGTGTTGCTGACAAACTTTTGTGCAATATGCAATGATATGTCTAACCCTCTAAAACACGCCCCTTCTGCGAATGTGTTGCCATACGGAATTTGGTCATTCTAGGTCAAACCCTGTGTGCATTAGTGGAAGGAGCAAAAATTTTGGTTGCACTAGGACCCTGCCCCTAGTAAACACTGGCTAACCCAGGTTCACCTGGAAAATGGCCATTAAAACGAAGAGAGAGCGAGAGAGGACCATGCCCCTAGTAATGTGGACATTGCTGCCCCTTAAAAATATGCCTCTCGTGTGTTTCCTGTGCCAAATTTGGTCATTCTACATCAACCGGTGTACACAAATAGAGGTGAACTCCAACAACTGGGGAGAGCTGGTGTCCTGCCCCTTGGGACACAGGCATGGCTGACTCATTAGAAACACACCCCTCTCCATATATGTTACCATGCGTAATTTGGACATTAAGTATTTTGTGGCATGATATGAAGGGTTTACTATTTACCAGACATGATTATTATTATTATTATTATTATAAATGTACTGATTAAAGTGACGCTTAACGAAATACACTGCAGGGGCACTTTACAGAGTCAGTGGATAGATGATGTAGGTATGGATGACAAAACGAGTATATTGGGTTGGCAGTTATGCAGAGAACTGCTGCAGTAAACTGGCAGACAACACTGTATCATCGTACTGATGTGAAATTGTTGATGTTCGCTGATAGATGACAGTTACTGCTGCTGAAGATATATTGTGCTGATGTGTTCAGTGAAGAGGCACCAAAACCAGAAGGCACCACTGAAGGTACAAAGTCTCCCAAGGTTCACGGTAGTGAATCAGTGACACAGAGCAAGACCAAGAAATCCACAAAGGAAGAACAGACTGTAATGACTAACATTGAAAGTCTCTACTTTGCAAATACGTACCTGTTTCAAGGTTTGTCTCTAGGGCATAACAACTTCATTACTAAACATACTACACATAGTTGCTGAATCTTGTAACATTGCTTACCATCTGACATTGTATTAATAAACTATTTCTACAAATGTTTGATAACTCGCATGTGGAATTTTTTAAATTCCAAAGTATTCCAAAGGTAGAGTCAGAGTGCAGATATGCTTTATGTTTGTTGGTGTATATTATTATGTTCTTCTTCTCCACCTTAGTCCTCATTGTCAGTAATTTCATTGTTGCATGTGCATTTGTCACGTGTTATTACTTACTTACATCAGTTGTGATTGTGTGCCATGTTTATTGGCAAAATGTTTCAGTGGTGAATTTTGCCATATGTGGTTGGAATCAGGTCAACCGAAGCACCTGTCTTTGTGGGTCGGCACCAGCTCTGGCCATGTGTTCATTTACCAACTGACCGTGCCTGATGGAGAAAAGAGACGAGAAGAAGATGTCACCTGTTACCTAGGCAAGTATCATACTACAGCCAGGTCAGCTGTTAGTAACAAGCAAATACTGGTAGTTAATATTCCTCTGACAGTTTCTGCACTGCAAGGTAAAGGTAGCTCACTTAATATAGAGCCACTTACAATCCTGGACAGCGGCGCTTTACAACCTCGGAAGTGGCAGCTGACTGGCATTGACTGCAGTACCGCGGCGCAAGCTAGTGGCTGCCAATAACCCACGCTAACGGACTGTTCGGCCCACAGTATGCAGTCAGCAGGCATACTACGCCCCAATCAACCATGCAAGGCCTTCACCCCGTAATCCATGTACCACATGGATCACTACTCATTTACCGAATTTACCAACCCCTGGGGGATGGATGGCTGAGTTGGCCATGTTTGCTGACAGATAGTGGATGGCTTAACCACAAAGTGGTCACCCATCCAGCTAGCAGTCTGGCGCAGGATAGGGAAAGTTCACCGGCCGAGACCAGTGTTCTAACCACTATGCTACTTTGCCAACAACTGTGCCTTGAAAGACTACACTGTATACTATTTATTATCCCCACCCCCTTCTGGTGGGGTTAATGTATTGGTGGCTGTTGTCTGTCTGTCTGTCTGTCCCGTGCCTTAACCTAACTCAAGAATGGAAAGGCATAGGAAGCTGAAAATTGGCAGGAAGAAAGCCCATGACACAGGTGACTCGTGACCCCATAAGAGGTCGAAAGGTCAAACACTTGCTGGGGTGAGGAAAATTTGGTGCTGCACAGCTAGTGTGTTTTGCACGGACGTTACTGTCTAATAGGATATTAGTGCATAATGGGAACATCGATGTCCAATAGACAATTCTAAGTGTATTATGATCTCCATGCTCTGGGTGGCTGTTTGTCACCACTTTCAGGGCCTCACTACAGGCCGCACACTGCTTGTTTAGTAAAATAGCTAAATCTCAGCCAAGTTGTCAAACAGTGATCATTCTGTTCATGATATTAGAACAGTTCTTTCAGAATATATGAAATGCAGCCTAATGCCAGATGCAACGGAGTTACCTTTTTGCTATTTGGGTGTGGGGCTCTGTTTGTTGAAAGTTGAGTTGATATATGTATAACTGCATTTTTTGCTTCCTCTGGCATTCACATCCAGAGTGTGATAATGCCCAGTTTATCTGCATACATAATATTGTAAAGTGTAAATGTCTGAATACTCCTGTGGTCATTGATTACATTCCTAACCACCTCGTCAGAGATGTTGTTGACTGCGGGAATGAGCATGTGCCTGATGCCTGAATGTTGATATAGCGAAGGAGATACGTCTGAAGCATGGTGCTCCACTTGTGGCTACGTTCATTGTCGACCATAACCTGCGTCCAGTGTCGGAGACTGAAGTCATCAAAGGTAGCTCTGATGCTGACAGTACAGCAGCAGCACTGGCACATCGTCTTGTCGTCTGCACACGACAGCAAATAAAGGTCATTGTTTAACGCGTTTGTCAAATTTAAACAAGTAACATGAGTTTTGTTTTGTAAATGTATGATTAAATGTTGTAATCCTTTCCTGTTTGATAGTGAAAAAAATAAGCATAATATTGCCGAAATAAGGAAAATAATTATAATAGGTTCTGTGGCTAATTATTGTAATTCTTTCCTGTTTGATAATGAAGAAAAATTTTACGTATAATATTGCTGAAATAGGGAGAATAATTATAATAGATTTTTGTGGCACCATAGTGATGATTGGACTTAACATGCTGTCTGTAGATTTTCTCATTGCCGAGTCTCAAACCACACCATAAGTACAAACTTTCAGCTCGAGATCACGATGCACATTTTATGGCGGCTGAATTTGCAACATTTATGAGCAAAAGTGGTATGTTTAGTCAATTCTTGTCTAGCTATTTTTATGTTATCACAGGCTGAGTTATGTGTATTGTGTAGTGTCATTAGTCAATTGTTTTCAGTAACATTGACCTTTATTCTGCCCCGTGCGGGCTCCGGGGTTGTAAGAATAGACCCACTCCGTTCTCCTGGCCAGATGTCATACAAGGCAACTAAACCAGGCTCTGTCTGTCCTGTCAAGGTTTCTTTTGATGTATTTGTGTTGTGCTGGTAACTAGGGACTCTTTTTAGGTTGTGTTATTTTTATGTTATTTGTATGTTCTGTCGCTTGGTTGTTCTTGTTAGGTTGTCAGTATCAGTGCAAGTGATTGTCTGGAAAGACTCATCTCCGAAATGACCTGTAACGTGTTGATGGGGACATTAAACCCTACTCACTCACTCACTGACCTTTATTTTTGTCACTGATACAAGATTGGTAACTTGCACACACTTGAAAGTCATGCAATGAGAAGCATACAGAATTACACATGTAAGTGTTACGTTGCATATAGAATGATACAGAGCATGTGTTGTGTACGATATACCGGTAGATGAAACTTACTCGGAGTCAGATCTGGTGTGTCTGACCAGTCAGGGCAAACTCTTGGTGTTTTCCATTCCACATCTACGACGTCAGCTATGCACCGACTCTGTTGTCTCGGCAGATGTCACGAGGTTACTGCATGTGATGTGGCTTTTAAACTACATTCATTCAATAGCCAGTATTGCGGGACAACCCGGGTTTACAGTCCACTAATCTGGCAACAGAATGTCAAACCATTTGTTTTTTACTGATGCAGCAAGAGTTGATGGAGGCGGCAGTGGTGACAACTGTAACTCTGAAACGTGCATATTACACCTATTTCAATCAGTTTATCACTACCATGCCAATAGTAAGTTTTTTACATGCCAGATACCTTCCCTGCTGCCAAGCCAACAGTGTCGCAGCACTGAAGGGAAAAAGCTAAATGATATTTTTTGATATGCTGACTGATAGCGTGATGGTACCTACAGGTGGATGACAATAGTTGCTATGATCATCGATTCCACTCCCTGTCAGGGTATGGCTGTGCAACAGCTTCTGACTTATACCTGTATGCGTCTGCCTCTGAGCAGAATAATTTGGTATCAACCAAAGGGAAGTGAAACTCTGCAGCCGGGAACGTAACCTAGCAGGAAATTACGGCAGCCTACCACAGGTTTATGGCTTCAGCCACCTGTGTGCTGACTGCCCAGGATCAGAATCTGCTCCGGGACCCCTATGCTTATATCGAGTATGGGACTACATTTGCCCTTACCCTGACTTGTAAGAAAATATGTAGGCAACTAAAAATGTAGGTACTAAATGAAGAATATAAAGTTACACGTTATCGGATAACAGTGCAGGCACTAACAAATTAGATCTAACAACAACGGAATACAGCAGAGCATTGATTAAGTTATACATGTCCTGGTTTTTGCCCAACCATAGATGAATTAAGCACATGCATACGTATCTGTGTTTGATGGTGTTACGTTGCAGTGGACCACATGCTTTGTCACTGAGTGGTGACATATACTGCTGCTCAACAGCTGAAATGATGGAATTCTCAGTGTCGGCTCGCCGAGTTGCTTCTGGCTGCTCTGTGATGCTGAAAGAAGGAATGCGTCCATCTCCTGTGGTTGACGAGGAAACTGTAACAGTTGAGGCTGGCAAAGATGAGAAAGAGGCAGGAAAGGCTGAGGAAATTCCAGAGGCTGGCAAAGCAATTTCAGTAGAACAGCCAGTGTATGTTTCTGTGCTTTGATTCATTTGTTTCTATAATTTATGTGACAGTAAGTGTAAGCATGTAATTATTTGATGTGTGGACAAATAGAGATGTATTTTTGTTATTTAGAATACCACTGCTGCTGCTACTATTAATACTACTGTTTAAATATTCTCTCTCCATTTTAGCGACCAGTTTTCCAGGTGGAACTGGGTTAACGATACCAGAATGTCTGCATTCTGGATTTTATTGGAGCTAAAGATGGTGGAGGTGGTGGTGACAACTGCAGCTATAAGATGTGCAAAGCTGCAGTCAAATCACAGCCACCAACACCCAGGTTTACAGGCTCGATGCCCTTCCTGTCGCCCAGCCAACAGTGTCAGAGCACTGAAGGGAAAATAGACCATTCTCCATTATTATTTCCAGTTTGCCAGGTCTCTAGTGGATGAACATTTGTGGGCTTCATTCCATTATCAGGCAGTACCAATGGAAGTGGTTGGAAAGGCTTGTCTGTGTAATGACCTATGATGTGTGCGTGATTGGGACTCACTGACTCTGTACAACAGGAAGGCCATCTGACTTGTAATGGTTTTACTGATGCAGCTGTTGGGACAGGATTTGGAGTGGTTGGAGTAAGTAAAGACAGCTCTCCTTTGTAATGGCAAATGTTTTCCCCATGAGCTTCACGGGAACGATGTACAGTTATGTAATAAAGTTGTATTTAACTTAGGGATGCACCGGATAGCAATTTATATTATCCTGCAGGAACCGGATAGTACAGGATAGCAAATTAACTATCCTGCAGGAACCGGAACCGGATATATGGATACTTGTTGCACAACAGCT
>Ga0049107_10000709_pt1 | contig 10753 bp, 2 predicted proteins | sample WorMetilPIANOSA1_FD_61187 | JGI IMG/M metagenome (GOLD analysis project Ga0049107, IMG submission 61187) | Marine gutless worms symbiont microbial communities from Max Planck institute for Marine Microbiology, Germany - Olavius ilvae PIANOSA.1 | ecosystem: Host-associated > Annelida > Digestive... | reverse complement strand
AAAATGTCACATTATTTCACTCAAAACCGTTGTTGGACAACTCTGCAAGCCCCACAGCAATGAAGGACGAAAGACTTGTGTCAAAAATGGAAGGGAAAACCAATTTTTCGAGGCACCTGAAACAGTTTGATGGCTTGGCCCGCCTGACCAACCCCTGATTTCACGACATATCTACGCTGTTGATATTGACGTTGATCAGCAAACTGTGAACTGCGAGCCACAGAGCAGCCGTTCCGCGCCAGTAATCAATCGATGAGATCGACGAAGAGATATCGATATAAAGCTTTTAACTTTCGCACCTTGCGGCGATAAAATCGTTTGAAGGTTTCCTCGCATGCGACACTTGACCGATGGTAACGAACGGCCTATTCACCGGGTCACCTGGGTACACCTGGTGACTCGGCGTGTCTCTGATGATTACACTGTCACACCGTCATGTGCTGGGAAACAAGACAGCCGTCTTGCGACAGCCCTGGCACATGCGTATGACGTCATCGAAATGTGTGCTCCAGCAGCGCCACCTATTAGGTTACGAATCCGAATCCGAACCCTAAACCCTAACCCTAAGCCCTAACCCTAACCTAACCCTAATCCTAGAACTCACCCTAACCCTAACCCTAACCCTATTTTTAACCCTAACCGGAACAAAGTTTTTGAAAGAAAACAAAAACGACACCGGAATATAGGTCAATATAGAGTTATATTTACAGGTTAATTCCCTAAGGTAGGGGGTGGGGCGTAAGAGGCCTATAACCGCGAACCGAGGACCAGCTGACGATCTAAATGTTCGGAACGCATATGCCAGAGCTGACGTAAGACGTCTGTGAAACAAGCATGCAACGCACAGTTACGCTCGGCTTGAATCGAACGCCAAAGTGGGATTTTTTTCAAGTCAGGATCTGTCCAAAAATTCGTTCAAAAAGTCCGCCAAATTAGCCCAATCTTGGGGATGTAAATTGTAGACCGTACAGTAGACGTTTTGGTTTTCTGCGGCTTATTGCCGCAAATAAAGGAACCGTCCATGAATGGCATCCACGCGGAATGGAGGTTAGGCAGAATGTGGACAAAAACGGACGGGCGTCGGTTTTGCCGAATTTCATACGGACGTTCTTTATCGACAATTCGAAACATGTATATACATTATACCTATCCATAGCGGTGAACAAAATTTGTAGTTCAGTTCTGCTCAGCTCACATAGGGTCACCGTCTGCAATATTTGTTAACTTAGAATGTTCGGCTATTTTAATCCATTTAATAAGTCGGAGCAGAGCAGGGTCTGCTCCGACTTATTAAACACACCTACACACCACGCTGAACCATACACTATTATTAGAGTGGCCATTTGTTGTGCGCGATACGATGATTGTCCACTCTTTCTTCGTCCCAGCACGCTTACATTCATTCACACGGTCGTCTACCGTCTAATTTGCTGGTCGGTGGCTCGCTAGCCATCTGTGCGGTCCACTGCAGGTGCCCCCGCCCGCGAGGCGTCCGGGCTATGATTCCCCCACACACACCGTCGCGAGCACGCAGCCAGCCGGTCGCCGTCATGGTCATCAGACGGACCCGCAACCCACCTGCCCTGCCTGATTCGGCTAAGGGTAATTGAAAGTTTGCTGTGGCGCCGACGTCGTCCGTCTGCGGAGCGCATAGTCGAATGCAGTGGGGACTGACGTTGTTGCCGACAGTGTGACGATTAAGGAGCGCGGCGTGTGGGGTGTCACGGTCTCGCTGCGTCTCGTGCAATGCTCACAAACTGACTTAATGCCAGTTTAATGTACCGCAACGGTACAGATCATTAGCGAAAGGGAAAAGGCTAGAAAGAAAACCGTCGAGCATAAGATATCCGAAAACAGGGCACTGCTGCATATCCATTGTTATATCTAGTCATCCCAACGCTATCTCTTGTTAAACAGAACTTCGAGAGGTTATAATAGAAGTATATTCGGTGTATATATTTCGGTCTATCCGCCGTCAGTTGGCGGTCTGACCGGAAGGGACATGGAGCTTTTGACCGGGAGAATCAGTAAATGGGGAGGCATCTGAGTGGGGGCGGGGGATTTGACCGGGGCGGGGGCATTTGGCCGTACACGGCACACCGGCGGTCTGGCGTAGTGGTAGCGCGCTGCTGTCGATCAGCGAAGTTACTTTACATCGAGCACGGTTAGTGCTGGGATGGGCGACCCGCCTCCGTGCGTAACCAGCCACCTCGGCCAACTCAGCCTGGCCATCCCGCCGAGAACAGGTACAAGAGTATCGGTGCAAGCTGGGAAAGGTAAGCGTATAGGTCTGGCGTCGCACTGGGCATGTTCATGCATCGCAGACACAGGCAGAGCATCGCAAAGCCTATACAGGCTCAGCGGCCTAAGACACGCAGACGAGCATCCCGCTTACGCGCCTTCCGACATGCGGCATTCTTTACTACCGACCGTCCGCTCCAGCGTGCTCTCAGCATCAAAGTCACTCGCACACGATACTCGTAGAGCATCGCACTGATAATTAGACAGGCACTCAGTAGAGCGCATACCACCGTCTGGGCCGCTTATGTCGCAAAATGGTTGCCGGTAAAGAATCACCGGGTTACACACGTCCTCCCATGTGGAGTATGGCGGTTACCCATCCGGTTTGGGTCCGCCATAGCCAGGGGCCGTCATAGCAAAGGTCCGCCAATCGCTAACCATAACCCTAACCGTATACCATAGCGGCCCCTCGCGATGGCGGCTCTTCGCTATGGCGGGCCGACACCCCATAGAAAAAAACCGTAACTGTTACCCTAACCCTAACGTAACGCGATCCGGATTACCGTCAAAATCTAATCGTTTCTTCCACGGCCACCTTACCACCTGTCCACTGAATTCTGTGAAAATCGGTCGAGTGGTTTTTTGCGTATTCTTACTATTGCTAACAAATAAACTAACTAACGCTGACGAAAACATAACTTCCTTGGCGGAGGTGATTAGGTCGAGGTTTCGATGCTCGTGTATACGCGGTCCATTGCAAGTAGCCCTGCTAACCTACTGTGTGTTTATTCCAACTCAGTCTTCTACCCTCTGAGAGATGGGAAGTGACTAGTAGAAGGCCTGGTGCGACTGATTGGGGCGGTGGTGTGTCTGCTAGCTGTACTGCGAGTCCAGTAGTCTCTCAACAGCGGCAATGGACGGCCGTATATACATACGCCCTGCGGTACTACAGCTGATGCCAATCAGCTGACAGGACGACAGAGCGCTGTAAAAAGGTAAAAAGGTAAAGGAAGCGGATTTATATAGCGCCTTTATTGAAGTACCTGACACTCAAGGCGCTCAGGTACGGATCACACAGTGTTACCTGCAAACTACACCGTACCTGCATCTACCTCGTAAGAATTCACCAGATGGCGCATCCCAGACTGAGGTTGCGGACATCTAATTGCAGCCTACTACTCATTTATCTACCCCGAAAGGATGAAAGGCTGAGTTGGCTGTCGGTTATACCAAATACTCTTCTTATTGTTACCTTCACCGTCACACTCCTGATCAGTTGTATGTCCCCGAAACTTCACAGCGTAAAGGTGTGCAGCTGATTAATCGCCGGCCGGCCGCCGGCGTCCGACAGGTAAATCAGCCAATACAGGTGATCGGCGCCAGTGACGACATTTCGAGATACTTCACGTTGCCTCTCAGTCTATCATTAATGCGGCGCCTGGCGTCTTCTCTCTCAGTACAACGCTAACGCCGAATTTCTCACTGAGTATGATGGATTCCTCCTGTAATCCGTAGCCGTAGTCATAAATACAATTGTCACTTTTTTTCTGTATGTACGAGGAATAGAATTTTTCTTTTAAAAAAGTAGATCGAGTCCTCGTTGTCACGTGTAATGGATTCGAATCGTGTTCGCACTGTTACGTCGCGCAGTCGAACCGTTCTTGAACTCAGCCGCCGAATTAATGAGTCCAACTAGTGCAAACGCTTATTTCTACGTCGTTCAGTTGACGCGAGGCCTGCTAAATTAATGCTCGAGTCCTCGCGTAGCGAAGGACGACGACATTCTCAGACCAAGAAACTATGCGCATCATGCAATCTTCCTCTTTTCTTCTTATTGTTTCGTCTACTGCATCATCCGATTACTCGTCGTAATTTTCGCTTGGCGATTTTTTTGTGGAAATATTTAGGCCTATCATTCGTTGATTTTCACGCAAAGACCGTTTAAAATATGTTGGCGGAATGATGCGTGTTTCATTTTACTGACAGTGATGAAATTTATAGCCGTCGCCGTACATTTCAGCCAGTAAGTAGGCCTATCAGAGGTCTTTATGTCTAGAGGTTTCGTGCCAACATTACACGTTTTGGACGAGCAGGATGACCGAGAGTGAGAGTACGAATTATTCTGGATGAGTTAGGCTTCGGAGTTTGTACGATATAGTGGTAGTTATCGACAGTATGTAAGATCCGCGAAACGGAGGGCGTGCGTGTAAGTCGAATTTACGACGAGCAATTAGTTTTACTGCGACGAATTCGGAGCCGTCGATCGCGATAAGCTATAGCCGTTAGTCTGGAAGCAAAGGAGGAATTACCTATACCGCGTCTCTTTAGCGGTGGAGTAGAATCATGATTGGAGGAGGTTCCGTTCGCTACCAGCTGCCACGTGTCCAGCAGTAGTAGGTAGTAAATTCCGTAAAGTCGGTCAATAAAACGCGCTTATCGGCCGATGCCGGCCGGCGCAGACGCTATCAAGATTTCGTCGCTGACAGAACTTATTGTTGTTCGCCGCTTCGTCAGCTGCGGTTCAAAAGCACGGCGGAATCGTCGAGTTTACGAGGCTCAATAAACCACCAGTTGGACAGCCAACAACAGACGCAGATACGGCAGCACTATACGGCCTAGATGTATGCATCAGACAACGTAACGCTTGTCAACGCGCCGGCCGGCCGGCCCGGGCAGCCAGTTGCTGCAATAAATATCTGTTGATAGACGCAGGCGACTCAGCACCGACAAAGTACCTTGAGTCGGCGATTTACGACGCCGTGCACAGCTAGATGAGCATTGCACACTTGAGAGCCATTTATAACGTCCGCCACCACGCGACTCGATAATACGGCTTCTAATGACAGTCTACCGGAAATGCAAATGCAAATAATTATTCAACTGTTTTGGTATGTTTTCAACTAACGTCTAATATTTCACTTCAGTGTAGTACTGAGTAACTAAAAGGCACGAAATGGCAACCACATATCGCCTATATGTCTAGTCGTCTGAAAATTTTGCAGTGAAACTTTTTGCGACAAACTCCTAACCCAAACCCAAATCTTAATTCATATAGTTTATCCCCGTACAACGAAGGGCGACTGTTGCATTAGAAAAATCTGACTTTCATTCTGACGAGATTTCCTTGTGACAGGTCGTTCTTCGACAAATTCCGGAGAGACGTCTGTCCGCTACGGTCTAGAGATTCGATAGCTGTCAGGTTTACGGGCTTGATGAGATGACAATGTTTGGACGACGTACGACGACGAAGCGACACGACGAATAATCCACAATTCACTGCGACGTAGTGCAGCCGGCAATCGATAGGTGGCAGCCGCAGCAGGGGGTGGGGGAGTGCGTTATACGTGTGAGAATGTAATTAAACTACATGTCTGTCGGTCCGTCTGCGTCTCGACCTGTGTGGTCCGGCTGTAAGTTTGTTTAGCGTGACCCCGGCGGCATACTTCAAAGACTTCCGCGTCACGCAAGAATGGACCACCCACCACTCGACACGAGACACACGTCAGACCGAGCATATTGTTCGATACAGCTCACTGATGTTGTCCACTTACGTATCAGATGACGTATCGGTCGTACTGACCCCGAATGTCCTGTGAAAGATGTTTCGTTCGTTAGATTTCATTGATCGACAGAATAGACTATGTACAACAAAATACGACCGCCGTATATGTCTTACTTCCGCTGGATTACTGGAGCAACAGCGGTAAATGGATAGCAAGTGGCAGCTAGAAATCATAGGCCTAATGGTCGCTTTCTGCGACAGTACCCTGACAGGTTTTTGCCCGGTCCTGGTGTTTTACCAGTCCTGCTTCGATCCACCGTTTTCCGGTCCCGCGTTTTCAATCGCCAGTGGTTAGCTCCCTTCTCTAAAACAAAGTGTTCATCGTTTGCCCTGTACTGAAGTTATATTGCAGTCATATTCTTATAACTCTATGCTGTCGGCTATAAACCAGAAATTATTTTCATGCAATTAATCAGCAGCTTTTGGCGCCGTGAAAATAACGTGGGTTGAACTCAGTAAATCGAAACAGCCAGCGCCTTTAGATTACGGTATCAGAATGCCCATAGCTCTTGTTTCTAAGCACTAACGACTAATCTTACACAAAACTCGCTTGCAGAAACGCAGCGTGAAATTGCTTGTCTCGACCTAGACTGCGCACTCGATATTCTAAAGCAATTCATTATCGGTTATACTGCAACTGCGTTGACATTATAAAGTGTATAAGATACGTAAAACTCACAAAGTCTGAATATTCTTGAGCGGTGCAAAAGTTCCATTCGCCAGCGACTGAATCTTGTTATCATACAGTGACCTGCGTTTGCACAGCGACACAAGAGGTTTGCACGTACCGGCGTAGGCCTATAACACGTGGCAAAATATACCATGTTGTATAGAAAGTGAACAGTATTCAAAACACAGAAAATCGTCGTGAAACACAGAGTTGTTATAAACAACTGTGCAGTCTGGGGAGCAGAATTAAAATTATTTCTAAAAATATGAAATACAGGCTACTGCGGATTTGTATGTGAGAAAAACTGTCGAATTGTGAACAAATGCTGACACCTGCGGGTCGTTAGCGTGTGACGTAAACACATAGAAAGATACAGACAGAGACAGAAGAGGACAGAGCAGCACACACACACACAGAGTCAGAGAGAGAGAGAGAGAGAGAGAGAGAGAGAGAGAGAGAGGATCAACTCACAGAAGATTTAGATTGCTCAAGTCAATGAAAGTGTCCAGTCGAATGCAGCTGATGCGATTAGCATTCAACAACCTGCAATCAATCCAAAACACACGCACGGACATTACAAGCCTTTGCGTAATATTCTGTCCTTTGCTATGCGTTCAAAAGTACGAAACACAGTTTCATAGAAAGGTGAATAATCCATCAGCCGTTATGATATCGATACACTTTCGTGTTATTAGTATTATCTTTAGAGCGGCTAGCAAGTTCGCGAAATAGTTTACATTATGCCGAGACAGTGGGCATCTCCTGTAGCATTCCGCCATTAACCGAATATCGGTAAGTACTCTGTGGTGGTGGGCGCAGATGCGTGCAAATGTTCTCCTGTCTAAACATCACTGTCGATACATGTATATAGCCTAGCCCACAGGGACTCGCTTACCGCACAGAGGGAAATGAAAGGATGAATTAGCTTCTCGCCAGTGGCTATTGCATTCAATGTTTTGACACCGTTGGGTGGAATAGCATGCGGCTTTCAGTAAAACAAGCTGAGGTAATCCTAAATGTTCTTCCAACCCGCAGTGCCCGTGGAAAGCAACCGGACAGAAGGAAAGTAAAAGTCATGATAGTGGTCTGTATAGACACTTGCTAAGCCTTCCGTCGCTTCTTACAGAACTCGCGATCAACAGACCGTTGCGATCTCGGATGCTGCAGGCTGCAGCTGATTGCTATACAAATGGTACCGCAGCGCAGTGTGCGGGATCATCCAACACCCGCGCGCTAACGGAAACTGGAGCTGCGGTCGGTGCAGCTCGCAGACATACCACAGACTCAGTCAGCCGCACAGAGCCTTGCCCGCTAAGGGGAGGAGGCTGAGTTGACCTCAGGCACACGGTAGGTTAGCAACTGGCTGAAGGTTGCTTTACAGTGGTCTGGATGTTCGTGGAACCGGTAATGTCGATGTTGCGATGCCGATAATCAACGAGTGTGTGTGTGTGTGTGTGCGTAGGTGTGTGTGTGCGTGTATGTGTATAGTAGAACTCACAGCAGCTGAAGCATGTGCAGTCCCACGAAGACTCCGGGAGGAAGTTCACTGATCTGATTACCATAGAGAACTCTGCACAAACACGAACATAGATATAGCGAAACTATTTGGCGACAGAAGCTTTGTTTAACTGTACGATACACATGTCTTGTCTCCCGGCCCTACGTGAAATATTTCATACTCCTACGGCACGACATAGCCTTTTTGTGCTGAAAGTACCGTTAAACTCCATAACTATACAAGTTGTGCGGGAGGCAGCCACAATATGCCCTAGCCCCCTGCAAGTTGACCTTTGACCTTTTGACCTTGAAAGTGGTGTCCGAGTCACGTGTGACGTGGGCTACCTCTGTGCCGATTTTAATCTTCCTAGGCCCATCTGTTCTCGACTTAGGCCCGATGTACGCGACAGACAGACGTCAGACAGACGACAGACGCGCATCATCATCGCTTAATGCCCCCTCCCTAGGGGCGGGGCATAATAACTAACTTTGGTGACAGGAGCTCAAGGAGGAGGGTTAATATATTACAAACATTTGGCTATCTGAGAACATCTGTCAGTTATCAATGAGACTTAACGCTGCGACAAAGCGTTTCCTGGCATATGAAAACTGTACAATTTCCATTTAAGAACGACTATCGACGTCGCTTGTAGACATTTTGAACAATAGTATGATGTAGAAGACAACAAAAACAGCGCAATGTCAACAGCATATCATCGTCATTAACAGCGTTCAGAGTCGTAGCCCGGATTAGGAAACAGAGGCAGTAGGAAAAGAATTGAAGATTTGGGAAACAGAGTGTTCCAGCGGTGTCCAGGAGCGCGTCGCAGTTTTCGACATTCCGTTAGTTGGACGTTGCCTATTTGCGCTGCAGAATGCATCGAAATCGCTTGAAATGAACATAGAATCAGTGACAGTTTCAGATTACACCCAACGTCAACGATTTCCAAACACTCAACAATCCCGGTTCCTGGCAGCTTGTAGGCGCTTCGAAAAATTAGTTTTACCTTCCATTTCTGACATACGTCTTTCATCCGTGATGATGTGAAACTTGCAGAGTTATCCAACAACAGTTTTGAATATACTCTGACACTCCTACATATTTTAGGGGGTCAAGATCCCCAACCCAAGCATCTACGCCCTGTGTAGTTACAGCTCTGCTGAGCAAAGGAAACTCAATGCTAAGTACATAATAACTTACAGAGACGTCAGCGAGCGAAGACCGTCAAAAGCATCAGCTGCGATCTGTGATATCTGGTTATTGCTCAGATCACTACAAGCAAACAAACGCACGACTAATGAAAAAGCGCTCAGAGAGACGCAAACACTGCACGTTCGCTGTATAGCAAGGCGGAGCCAAAAAATTTCGCCCCGCCGCAGACCCCCTTCCCGGGGGCGCAGGATGGCTAAAATTTAATCAGCTGGAGATGGTTACTACATTTACCTACAAACCCAGTTTAGTGAAGATCGAGTTATCTTGGTAACAGACCCACAAACAAACACACACACACCCACAGACAGGGCCGATTACAATACAATACACTGCGTCGCTAAGCTTAGCGCGCAGTGTAATGAATGATCCTGTGTTTTATCAACAGTTTGCTTCCATTGTAATGAAAATCTTTTATTCACCATATAAACGGTATAGCACAGTGATACAACAAAAACATAGCAAACAATCTTAACTAAATAAAGTCAGTTCAAAGCGGATTGTGACAACAAGCAAATTTGCTCACATATTTCTCAGTTCTTTCTTGAGTCAGTTTATTGGGTAATGAAAATTTAAAGTGCAGTAAACACTCATTAATGATGTCCGTATTCCCCGATTGAAACAATCTCATCATGACATTAAAGTCAAGCGATTTAATTTAATTGTCATTGCATTTACTTAGTCTCGTTATCATTTCTCGGCAAATTAATTAGTGACAATTTAATAAACTATTATATTTCTAAGTTACAAGACAATAATTTTGTTGGTTGTTGTGTCAACTGCATGTTGCTACGTCCGTGCTTACGGCGAAACGAAGATTCACGTCAGTTTTTACGCTGATAAAACGGGATTAGGCGCAATAAACGGGAAGAGAAAATGTGCCACAGACTGGAGGATTATTGTCTCTTTTTTTGCAAATTCACTTCCCTTGGGAAGACAAAAACGACTGAACATGCAACGTAACGGGCAGAATACACGAAGTGATCGTCTGCGCAACTGGCTCAAGTATGCGTATAGTCGGTGCGACAGGTGCGTCCACTCATGCAGACATGTACAGAAGCGAATGCGTGCATTATTAAGTCCCGCCCTATAGGGTGGGGGCATTACACATTGATGGACGTCGTCTGTCCGTCCGTCTGTCTGTCCGTGCCTGACCCTAAGTCGAGAATTGAAGGGCGTAGCAAGCTGAAAATTGTCAGGAAGGAAGCCTGACCCGCGACTCCATTCAGAGGTCGACCAAGGTTACGAGGCCACCAAACGCCGTAAGTGAAAATCAGCTTTCTTTTTCCCCATTATCATTTCCTCGCTTGCTTGTTTATCTACTTATATAGCTTTTAACCCTATATTTCATTATGATTTTAAGTTTTTTTGTTCTTTTGTAAGCTATCTAACCACTTGTCAATTAACCATTTGTCAACTGATTGACTGATTGATTGAGACGCGAAACCTGGATTCTTTGATGATCGCCAGAACTGTGAGATCTCTTCTGCACATCGTTCGACCGCGTTGTCTGCACTAGATTGGAACTGTATTACGATTTTATCTACCGTTTTATTATTTTATGTTTAAGCTA
>Ga0049107_10000706_pt1 | contig 10765 bp, 9 predicted proteins | sample WorMetilPIANOSA1_FD_61187 | JGI IMG/M metagenome (GOLD analysis project Ga0049107, IMG submission 61187) | Marine gutless worms symbiont microbial communities from Max Planck institute for Marine Microbiology, Germany - Olavius ilvae PIANOSA.1 | ecosystem: Host-associated > Annelida > Digestive... | reverse complement strand
ACTTTAGCACATGAACACATAAAACATAATAAACAAATGAAAATATATATTTAACAATCTGCAAAAATATGCACTCCATAAACGAAGTTTGGGTCCAAAACTGAGGTAAAAGTTAGCAACGTTTAGATTGGTTCATTCATTCATTTAACCGACTGCATTTTAGTATACACCACGGCCGGCCGCATTTTAGCATATTAAAACGAATTTGCGGCCGGCCGGCGGTGTCGCCGCCGGCCGGCCGGCCGCATTTTAGATAATGCCCATTTCCCGTCGGTAAGCCAACTGATGGTGCCACCTATTGAAAATGTTTTAGGTTACCTGTTTCGAAATGAAGTTCAACCCTAAGAAAAGAAGATTTCGCATAGACACTGAGGTCCGTTGTGCGGGAGCTCATCCCCTTTTTGGCCCTTTGAGCAGGCGAGGGTTAAACCCAATTAAACCAGTATATGACCCATATCGGCCGGATGGCCAGCTCAATTTGACAGCCAGTGCCTTTAACCAACTAGGTCAATATACCAGCAGTCCTGGTCGCAGGGGCTACTGCTACGCAGAACTCGCCGTTTTCTTCCATAACGGTGGCCGTAACCATCGCCAGTACTCATTGCGCCTACCCACGGAGAGATGGCCAGGCTGAGTTGGCCTGGGTGGCTGGTTACGTAGTGAGACAGTTTACCTACCGAAGGCAGTCACCCATCCCAGTATTAACCGGGCTCGATGTAGAGCAACTGCGTTGATCAAGACCAACGCGTTACCGCTACACCAAACCGCCACCTTGGTGGTGACGGGGGGTAAATCTCCGGGTATAGTTTTTTTCTGCGGGTGAACCTCCAAGGGGCGAATCTCCGCGCACCGTTTTGGCCGCAGTAGTGCTTCAGGCGGCTCTAGGTGTTACTTAACTACTTTAGTGTGGAATTTGGCTCGATGTTGCAGATTTTGTCGGAGAACACTTTATTAAACACTTCACTCATTCAAACGTTGCCCCTTGATTTTTTCTAACAGTTGGTTTTGGTGCGCAGTTTTACGTGCTGGATGCCTTCCTGGATCCAATTGTACAGCAGAAACACAGTACACACTGGCTTCACCTTTTCTGCATCTACTACAACTCGATGGGAAAGCGGCGTCACCTGCCTTTTGTGTCGGTTCTCTGAGTGATGCCAGCAACCCACCGTGCCCGTGGTGTGGTCTTCAGATAAATTACCTCTGTAATTAATTACTCAGTGCTCTACCATGCCAAGATGTGACTGTATATGCCTAGTCTGATGTGCGATGGTGAAAAACATGAATAGTGAAAAATATAAAGGATGAAGGTAACAACCAACATCCTTCACATTTCTTCACCGTTTGTGTTTTTTTCATCGGAATATTGCAGGAAAACTTCTGAAATGCTTGAATATAGAAATAATACGCGCATTTTAATTTTAAAAAAATCACTTGACCTTTATGGAGATTTCACCACGACGCGCGGTGATGAATTCCGGAAAAGCCTTGACAGCATCGTGGGCGTTCTCACTCATGTGAATCTTCAGAGCTGAAATGTTAACAGTCCACAAATCGCCGGCAGTCTGCAGCTTTTGTGATTGTACAAAATCATACACTATGTCTCAGTTGGGATAACACCCAGCACAGATCACGTTAACTACGACTAATGTTGCTATATAAGCACCTTGATCGGCAATCACATACAGATGTGTCGCTAATCACAAAATCCGCAGAACGTTTTCAGGGAAAAGCTAGAAAGTTGCAATGAACACACAGGACTTCACCGAGAAAATAATCTATCTGTAACCGTAATGCAGCGGTTACAACTGCGACGCGATTGCGACGCGACTGTGATTCGACCGCGCGACTTCTGTGCAATTCCCATGAATGAATGAATGAATGAATGAATGAACATGATTAAAGTGATGCTGTCAGAGTCAACTGTTGTAGGGGCATTGTGTCTTTTAACGCCGGAAATTTCCTTACGTTTAATTCTTCATCTCAGATAAGGGGTCATGCATATAAGCTCTACAAACCTAGATGCAGCAGTATTGTGCATCAGAATTTTTCTGCGAACAGAATTGTCAATATATGGAACTCATTGCCAGCAACAGTTAATTTCGCATCTGTAGCCAGTTTTAAACAGTCATTGAAGCGCGTCGATCTCTCATGCTCATTTGAAATATGCATAGTGTATTACGTGTTAGCCTGCGAACTGTATGCAACCGTGTTCTACACTGTGTCTCAAAAAAATCCATGTGACTACGTCTTCGACGATAAATTGAACACTAAGCGTCCGATTGTAATAATTTTTGGTACAGTTATTACTTAGACTATAGGTCATCGAAATGTATGTTGAGACACAGTGTATGTATGTTGGGTAATTGTTAGTGCCCTATGGGCCTTTTTGTCGTGTTCTTGAATGTTTTCTTGAACGAATAAACTAACTGATTGATAGAATTCGCGCGACGGCCGAGTCGCAAACGCGTTGCAGTTGTAACCGCCGCATAACTGAAATGCACGCGGTAGTATTCAACAAGAACTGTGTACTGGCTGGCACGCGGCAATTTTTCCGACACATTCGGACTGATTTGTAAAATCGTTTGCACGCTGCAATTGAAACAAATTCAGTTATTAATTGACTTTAACGGTATACCTTCTCCAGTGGATTCCATGCGTGAAGCGACGTTAACGGTGTCACCAAAGAGACAGTATCTTGGCATTGCGTGTCCCACCACTCCTGTATAATCACGGAGCACACGGAGAAATACCGCATTTTAGTCATGTCATGTATGTGTCTACACAAATTTGTACATTTGCAATATTTATATATTTGTATTCAAATATTAATGTACAAGTATAAAGTGGGACATTTCTGGTGCGAGGCAGCAGTTTTGTCCGGCTGCCCTTCACTGATGCCGCCAACAACTAGCCACGGTTGCTTCCTGACTGCTTGAGCAGCTATGATTGTACACAATGTGCTCGTTTAGTAGAAGTGGACGCGTTTCTGATAATACTGAGGCTTATCACCAGAACATAAATTTGCTTAAAAAATCAAAATATTCGAATTTTGTTGTTGTAGTTTATCGCATGCACCGTTACATAAACGATATGCAACAAGTGAGTAATACGCCGTCGACTAAACCACAGTGGTTTCAACGACTGTCGTGAGTCAGTGCCATCATGGTCTTTCTACCATTTACAAGGCATATAAATTCATAACAGGTGATCATTATTAGAATGGATTTTTTTCTACGCCACTGTGGCCAGTTGCAACTTTGACTAATGTCGGCAGCGACCGTTTCAGCGAGTTGTTACGTCTTTACTGACAGACGATAAATCCGAGAGAGTATGCCGAGAAAAAATTAGATGCAGTAAAAATGTCGGAACTATAGCAGAGTTGGTACCTGCGGCACACGGTCCCGTGTGTATTCCGATGCGCAGTTTGAGTATGTCGTCAGGACGATGACGAATTGTGAAGCGTGAAACTTGGTCGAGAAGATCAAGTGCCATCGAGCAGATCTCAACGATATGTCGTCCGGCGTTGGGTTGCGGCAATCCACTCACAACCATGTATGCGTCACCGATTGTTTCCACCTGACAACATTCATCACACTTTGGCCTGCTCCGTGGAACCGAAACCGAAACTGAAAATGCATTTCTTAATATGATGCCGTTGTTGCTGAAAGATTGACTGAATAAACTTCAGCAACTAAGATATAACTGTCACGTGGTCGGACGTACCTTGTAGACGTCATAACGTGATATGGTGTCGTCAAACGTGCTGTAGAGATCATTCAGCAGTTCGACGACCTGTATCGGACTACTTTCAGACGACAACACTGTGAATCCGACAATGTCAGAAAAGTAGATCGTCGCGCTTGGATACATCTCTGGAGCCACACTACGTCCAGCTTTAAGTTCGTCCGCCACGTAACTACAAAACACCGTAGGACCGTTATTACTGTAGAGTTAACACTTGTGTAACACTTAAAATGTGGATGAGCACATGTTTCAATGTCGTTAAGCGGTGCTGTCGAATCTGAAAGATCGGAAATTGTTTTCGCTGCAGGCGTTTTTTATCGCGTGTCAATATGACGTACGATAATATTACGTATGACAGTTCTATCTGTCAGTCTTGCTGTCCAATGCCGGTAATGTCGAAACAGCTGTATACACATCGTCAAACTTTCCACCATATGTTGAGGTCATCAGTTTAGAGCACAAGCCGCCTTACAAAATTCCGACGCGAAGACCTTTGACTTCCACAGGGGACGTTAAACACACAGTGGTAGCAAAATTTTCTTTTTTTTCGACCGAAATCACCGTTTATCTTGGAAACGGTACGATGTAGGCCCGTGGTTATCGTGTATCATTAATGGAAAGTCATAGGTACCGATCTATCCTTGTCAGCTGTGATGACCTTTAGAGTGACCTTGAAAGGCAGGACGCGATGGGTCCAATTTTTTTCCGGTCGATCTCCTAACGTATGTTCGTACATTTTACCAACAGCGATCAATTCGGCATGGTAACCCATGTGGTTTTTCTAAATGACATCATCATCACCATCTAAAGGTGTTTACTTCTAGGGGATCAGCAGCGCCCTCATTCCCAAGGTGCGGGGCTCCAGCGCCCGCAAATTATTTGGGCCACCCAGCATACGCTCACATAGTATGATATAGCGGTCAGACTTTGCTAGGCACAAGACAAAAGGTGCGAGGTAAATTTTGCGAGGACCACCACGCTCCCCGACTTGAGGGGGACCTCGGAACCAAAAATTATTGTGGCTACGCTGCTTGCTGTAACCGCTTTGAGCCAGATGAATGATGACGCGCGATCTAGCTAACCGTCTTGTTGTTAAGGATGATTCTTTAAAGTTCTAGTACAGCAATCGGAAATTTTTTTATGTTGCTGTCGCATTTGAATTGTTTAGAAAAACAAGCAATACTTTAACACCAGTCTTGATTTCGTGATTCAGAATTAAGCACTTATCTTGCCTTTGTCAGTTCAAGGAATAGGCCTAGTGCACTTAGGCTATCCCTTGTCTCTACAGTGTATAACTAATTTACCAAGACATTAACAAAGAAAGCTTTACGGTGGCAACATGCGGTACAGTAGCATGTCCGTTTTCAGTTTTTCGTCAATCAGTTCTTTCGTTCGCTGATGAACTATGTTCTCCAAATTACTAGCGTACTTCTCCAACTTCTGCAGCATGCTGTCCATTATGTCAAACTTCCTACAACGTACAAACATCACACTACATAATAGGCTATCGCCCGGCATGGTTCCACCGTAAACTTTAAGGGCGACGACAAATCGACAATGACGATGATGATGATACCAATAATAATAACAAGCTATGCGCGAGACCGCCACAATATGCCCCACCCCCTGCAAGTTGACCTTTGACCTTTTGAACTTGAAAGTGGTGTCAGAGTCACGTGTGACGTGGGCTACCTCTGTGCCGATTTTAGTCTTCCTAGGCCTCTCTATTCTCGACTTAGGCCCGATGTACGCTACAGACAGACAGACAGACGTCAGACGCGCATCATCGCTTAATGCCCCTGCCTTAGGGGCGGGGCATAATAATATTAATATTAACATAATAATGTAACCATCGCCATCATAACTGGCATGTCAGTCAACAGAGCGCATGATTCTGGCAATGGCAAAACACCTCCAGCGCCGTGATTCAGTTGTGATAATTACCGAAAACTACCGAAATATACCGAAAACTACCGAAAACTAACCCGAATACAAACCCTAACTGTAATCGGTTTTATACGACTTAGGTTAGGGGTTTAGGGTTTAGATTTAGATTTTGGGTTAGGGTAAGGGTCTGGTTTAAGGTTAGGGTTAGGGTTTTAGGGTTAGTTTTCGGTAGTTTAGTTTTCGGTACTTTTCGGTAGATTTCGGTAGTTTTGGGTAATTATCAGTCACAATTATCACAACCCCGCGAATCGGTGCTTTGACCGTTATTCTAGATCCGCGATACGATGCGGACGTATCTCTTCCAAAACTTCCTCAATTTTTGTGAGATAAGTTATCGGCCTCATGTTGTGCTCTCCGGCCAAATCGGCTTTAAGTAGTATTTTATGCTGAAACTTAAACCCATTTCAAATCAATGCGCAAAATTGTTTCGAGAATGTTTGCTGATGAATAATGCTTACTTTCCTTTGTTGACGGATTTGAGAGTTTTGGCGATTTCATCAAACGAAGGTCTGTCAGACGGTTCCTCGGCCCAGCACTGTTTCATCAGAGTTAATATGTCTGGATTCACGCCATCAGACTCTTGCTGGGAAGGTGCAGGTCGGTAGTAAGGAGTGCGATTGTCTTTGATTCTCTCCACAATCACTAAACAATTCGCAGAACAACTCCATATTTAACTATGGAATGTTGGGATTGGCAGTTGTATTCGACATAGCACGAGACTACGCGTTTCCAACATGTGTTTGCAATGCATGCAAGTAATAGTAACAGTACGTGTATAGTACATGTGTATATATAATACAAAAGTCACAGGCTGAAATGAAGTTTAGTGATATAATTACGGGACATAAAGGGTCAACCGACCACTTAGGCCTATATGCACCCAGAATAGACATACATGAAACATGTAACAGGCAAAATGCAAGACATAAAGTAACATACAAAACTAAGAACACACAAAACGTATCGAATTAAACCCAAAACGAAGATGGAAATTAGAATATACAGTGTTCTCAACAAGATTGTCAAACACAACTGCTCGATAAACAGCGGGCGATGAACTAAAACTGAAAGAAACAAAAAGAACAGCTTAGGTTTGTGCTGTTTGTTAGCTATGCTAAGGTTATACATGTAATGTGATATAGCCTAATGTAATGTAATGTAATGTAAAATGTCGATTTGTATAGCGCTTCAATATAATACACGCATACACATACGCATACGAGAACTAAAAATAGCACTTGTTCAGTCTGACAACGTGGAAAATTGTACCGTTAGGCCTACATTAATGAAAAATATCTGGACATTAATTCCTCTCATTAAATATAACGCAGGGAACCCCATAACTGATTAGAGTCATCAAGCTAATAGTTCCAATCAGTACTTTACTCTCGGTGGTTTAATACACGATAAAAGAACAAGACAAATACTGAAATAATTCAAATAACAACTATATACCCTGAGGAGGGTCGATGTCCATAAAGTACGGCTCCGCTCTGAACATGATCTCTTGCAGAATGATAGCGAAGCTGTAGACGTCAGCTTTCTGAGTTCCGTTGATAGGTCGAGTTGTCATCCGCAGTAGTTCAGGTGCTGTCCACAGTTGATCACGGTAATATCCAAATTCGCCCACCTGCATAGACGCAAACACTTTAGCTCAACATAAAACAAGACTCCGTTTGGTCGTTAACCGTGTTTCGAATATGACTATGAATCTAGACGTTAAAGTTCACGTTTGAAATTATTTTCTTTAAATTCACGAACAAAACAAAGACTGTCGGGTAAAAGGATTTTAAAACCAAACAATGGTCAACCAGCATTGAAAATGTGTTTGTTCTTATCCCCTAGTTCCATGTGCATGGTGTTCATCTGTACATTGCATTGCCGTATGTTGCACATTTGTCCACCTTTCAAACAACATCTCTGTGTCTTTTCTGTCTCTCTGTCTATCTCCGTTTAATGGGCTCGCTCCCGAAATGAACGTATACCGCTTGTTAGATTGGTTGATTGTAAAACAGTTGCATTTTCAATTAGGCCTAATTACAAACTATTAGCCACTATTAAACTGTCAAATACTGTAGTCTTCATCCATCGGTGACGTCACTGGGTTCAATGATTAATATTTTAAAAAAATAATAATAAACGATCCCATTATACATGTTGCCTTGTAAATTACAAGACAAGACAAGTGCAGTGGATTTCAAAGCCAAAATACAAATATATATAATTATCTTCACCGAGAGATTAGCAAAACAAAAACATATGTAAACCTGTTCTCTGTAGTTTTCCATCTTGAACGCATCCAATGCGAACCCAGAGATCTTGAGAACCCATCGATTGTCAACGTGGCAATTAGCGCTGGACAGGTAACCGTGAGACTGGAACACCGACTTGTGCAGATAAAGCATTCCCTGTTGTGTCAACACAAAATAACAAAAAAAAACACGAAATTGTTTGGTCGAACCTTCGAATTTTGTTGACTGAAAGTACTCATAAGTACATCACTTTATCGCTCGTCAGTATAGGCCTATTGACACGAGATATGGATATTACATTTCTGCGATCAATTCTAGTTTTTAGCCCAACAGCATTAAAAATCAGACAACACCCTCAACGGTACATTAAATGATTACTACCTACTATCATCTGTTGAATGTATCTACTAGTTTGCAAGCTGAAGTAGATGTGATAAAGGACGCGGTGATGCTTAGAGAAGATAAACAGCATATTTACTAGTGACGAAATAGAAACATTTATTAAGTCTGTTTGCACTGAGTAGCCTAGCGTATTTCTTTTACTTTTACTTTTATTGCTTTTATGTGTTTTATTTTGTACTTCGTGTACGATTTTAATAATAATAATAATAATAATAACCACGAAACGCACGCTACTCGAGTTCTTTGTTTCTGGGTTAAATATCTGCAATAAGATGTAGCAAAACTTGAGTGATTTAATTTCAGTACTGACTACTGAGTGTGTATATTGTATGAAATCGGTAAGCTTAATTAATTCCACTAACAAAATGCTGACACTTACATTAATAAAGTCGTGCACCAGTGAAATCTTGAAGAACCAATCCAGTTTGATTTCGTCATCTTTAATGATATCCTACAATAGAACGACAGACTGACCTAACTCGGTAAGTAAGTAAAACTAAAGGCTGTATGTCGAGGCGCTTGGAATAGTATTTATTGTAGACTCACATCCAGCAGCGGCGGTTTCAATCTCGAAAGTGGCTGGTAATTGGCATGAACATGTGGTGTAGTACAGCACCGAACTATACGGTCATCCAATACCCGCTCTAGCGTACAGTTTTGATCGCGATGCAGCATGCAGACATATCGTCACCCGTCAGCGGCATTAAATTTAAATTTAATTTCAATTACATTATTAAATTACTCAAATTTCTATAGCGCCATACGGGTTGTAACTTCAGAAGCGCTGGGCACGTGTGAACGACTTGCCCAGGGTAGCTACTCGGTAATGCGACGGCCGGGAGTCGAACCTGCGACCTGTTGATTGCAGATCCAGCGCCCTAACCACTATACTACCGAGCCAGACCTTTACTCCTTAGCCTACACTATGATCTCTTTGCCATTTTGTTCAACGTTGAAGTCGGACCGGGTCGGCATTGCAAGTGCGGCCTGTCAATTAAAAGTCCACTAAACTACAGCACCTATCAGTAATATAACGCAGAAGTTAAATACAGGCTATGCGTGTCGCTCGATTCAGCGTGAGAGTTACTAAGTTGAAAAAAATTGATTCGGATCATTAACTTTTTGGAAGATCAGTGAATATCTGGCAAAGTTATTACGCTCTGGGCGCTGGACAACAATACAACGTCTTTCTGTATGACTCAACGGTGCATATATGAACACACCTGAACAGTACCACGGGTACAACGTTGCATAAGATAGCAGATGTGTCCAGGTTCAATGCACGCTCCGATGAATGACTGTATATTGTCGTGGTTCAGTTCTTTCAGCTGCATAGACAAAATGCAAATAAACGACTATATATAAAACTGGAAATTAAGCAATGCTATTGACAATCTAATGGATGACGGCTTTCTCGCAATTCGACCGTCGATATTATTCAGTTTGGGCAATTTAGTTTAGCGGCATATCATGCTATACAAAACTATCTGTTTACATTATTTTTTTCTGTCACATATAGCACTGTCACATTGCTAAAATGTATCGAATGCAAAGTATCTCATGACTGCTGATCCACGGCGTCGGACATTTTATATATCATACAGGAAAGACGAGTACTTATTTCAATCAAGCATAACTCATCAGAGAAAAATTTCACTGAAAGGGATTACGATTTCCTGACATGACATCAGAATTGGTCCCCGTATATATTGGTTTCGTATGTCAAAGAATTAACGAAAAACAAGAGCATGCAGACAGCCCAAAGCTCCGCTAAGGCAGCTGTAACCCTAACCTTAACCCTAACTGAGCCAGATCACCGCGAAAATCTAATCATTTTTTGCTTGTCACATTGCACCCCTCGAAAATTGTCATCAAATTCGCCAACAACTTTGTGAGTTATCCTGCTGACAGACAGACAGACAGACAGACAGACAGACAGACGAACAGACGCCGGGTAAAACACACCGTCATTGGAGGAAGTAACAAACGAAAAGTAAATGACCGACTGAAATTAATAAGCGAATAAGTAGACAAATGAATGTGAATAAGATAAAACGAATGAAATACGGACGTTGATCAGTTCAATGAGATCACTGCGTGTGAGAGTAAGTTCAGACTTGTTAACAGTGTAGACGTCTACTCTCAGTCCTTTGTACACGGCCGCGGGGCAACTAGGCGACCCGAATGCAAGTGAGTCTTTCCCCGACGTCGTTGACAAGTTATCGGAACTCTTTCCGCCCTGTACAGTCATGTTTCACAACAAATGCTGCGCCACCAAGCGACGGATGTTCGGCGTTTTACAAGCAACAAAGTCCCATCACATTAGCCTGCGGTCGCGGGAAACGGACATAAGCCCTCGGGCCAAAGCCCCCCTGACAAAAAGCCCCCCCCGGACAGAAGCCCCCCGGAGTCTGATACGG
>Ga0049107_10000705_pt1 | contig 10778 bp, 11 predicted proteins | sample WorMetilPIANOSA1_FD_61187 | JGI IMG/M metagenome (GOLD analysis project Ga0049107, IMG submission 61187) | Marine gutless worms symbiont microbial communities from Max Planck institute for Marine Microbiology, Germany - Olavius ilvae PIANOSA.1 | ecosystem: Host-associated > Annelida > Digestive... | reverse complement strand
GTGACTGAGTGACTGAGTGAGTGAGTGAGTGAGTGAGTGAGTGAGTGAGTGACTGAGTGAGTGAGTGAGTGTGTGAGTGAGTGAGTGAGTGAGTGTGTGAGTGAGTGAGTGAGTGACTGAGTGAGTGAGTGACTGAGTGAGTGAGTGTGTGAGTGAGTGACTGAGTGAGTGTGTGAGTGAGTGAGTGAGTGACTGAGTGAGTGACTGAGTGACTGAGTGTGTGAGTGAGTGTGTGAGTGAGTGAGTGAGTGAGTGTTTGTTACTGAAAGTCAGCACCCTTACAGACTACCCCACATATAATACATATTCTGAATCGGCATGATACCGAGAGTGCATGCCTTGACTAATTCGTTTGCATTAACTGTATGTTTAGAAGTTATTCTTTGACAAAAGTTTTAAATCGACAATTGGAAGTCACTTCACTTCAAACACAATATAAAAGCAGACGAGATGAGGAATTTGAAACTGAAAATAAGTAATACATGTTTGTTATCTATAATGTTGGCATCCTTACATGCTCGAAAATAGCCCGCCCAGAGGGTGGCATTTGGGGCTGGTGTCTAATAGTACTTGAAGACTGTTGGCCAAAGGTGCAAGTACTACTGCATCATCAGAAAACAAAATGATTAATGATCAAGCTGATCATAATTCCCAACTGGCATCCTATGTCACACCAGAGCCACAATGAGAGCTGATCAACGTAGACATAGGCTGGGTGACAAAATACCATTCTAACAAACAACATTACAAATAATAAAACTGCCAGAAGAAAACAATCGTGCCTAATGGTGGTAAATAGAAAGGAACCCCCAAAATTGGGGAGTGCTGGGACCCCACCCCCTTTGGGTGGGGATGTGGCTGACCCTCTAAAACAAGCCTCCTCCCCATATGTGTTAGCATGTCAAATTTGGTAGTTCTGTGACAAAGACTGTAGGCCTATGCATAAAAGAAAGGAACCTGCAAAACTGGGGAGGGTTTGGACACCGCTCCATGGGGTCGGGGCGTGACTGACCCCCTAAAAAGCCCCCTCCCCACATGTGTTGCCACGTCATATTTGGTAGTTCTGCGTCAAAGGGTGTATGCATAAATAGAAGGGAACCCGGAAAATCTGGGGAGCGCTTGCCTCGCCCCCTTGTGGTAGGGGCATGGCTGATTCATAGAAATTCGCTCCTCCTCCATATGTTATCCTGCAGCATTTGGTCGGTCTAGGTCAACGTTATTAAGGTAAATGCGTTGAAAAAAACGATTTTCAATATGGCGGCCGTCCGCCATATTGGATTTGTTGTGACGTCATCATATTGCATCCGGGCACTCGATATTACGTTCCTAACACAGTGAGAAATTTTCATCTCGATTGGTTTAGTACTTTCTGATATATTTAGACTTTCATGTTTCATCATTTTGGCTGGAAATGGCCTATTCGGGGCCAAATTTTTATGGTTTGAGGGTAAATATGGGTTAATTTTCAATTTTTCATTTTGTGACCCCAAAAGGCACATCCTTGTGCGATTCTGCATCTTTTGAGCCATTATGCCATTATGCATCAAAATCCGTATAGGGGTCTGTGCTCTATGTTGGTCCAAGAAAAAAAGTCACAAGAATGTTATATTTCACCCGAATGCCCAGAATGCAGTAAATGGATTTTCACCAATTTTGGAATAAACGTTCCTCTCGTGCATGTAATCAATCCTGATAAATTGTGTGTCAATCTGTTCAAGGGTTTCAATTTTACCAGGGTCAAAGTTTCCATTTTTCCCATAGGAAACTGACGTCACTGTTATAACAGTGCTGCACTGTGAGATCTGCCTGAAAAATTTGACCCCGCACTTCCCACCTTTCAAGGTCACTCAAGGTCATTAGAACTGCGACACAGATCGAACCGCCATCTATGACTTCATATTTTCATTCTATCGCTATCATGGCCCTATCTCGCATTTTTCCATTGGCAACACTGTCTTTAGACTGCAAACTGTTCTGTAGTCTAAGTGTTGAACACTAACACTACGTTAATCTTAGCATGTTGAACTGAAGTGAACGGAAAATTTCCCCAATAAATGACAAGGGGTTTCTTCTTTATACAAGTCTGCATGTATCTTTGTAAAAAGCAATAAGCTATTCAGAGGGTGTAAATAAAATGAAGCTAAGGAACAACTTAAACCTCGATATAAGCCGTGACGATCTTTGCCTTTTCCGACTGAGTTTTACATGAAGGTGCACCTCCAAGTGTGACAATATCAATCACTTTGTGTGGGCAGAACTTGACGCCAGACTTGCGTGTTATTGGTTTGCTGTAAACTTTTGATGCTTCTGATGGCGAGTAATCACGAACTTTACTGCAAACACATTATTATGCACGTGCACATCCAAATGCACATAGTGAAAAACACTGTACTAGACTTATGCATAACTGGTCTATTTTCCACGGTCACAATGGGTTAATGTTCTCCATAAGAAATCTGTAGTTCTCCGGGTCTGCCTACATTTGTGGATTGCTGATGCGAGATATTACAGGATTTTTTTTTACTTCCTGCCTTGGTTTACTACACTTTTATCATAGTCAGCGAGTTCAATATGACAGTCGACACTGTCGAGCAGCTCAACTGTCAAGTTGTCAACATATTCAGTCTGTACAACCAACAGTGGCAATGCACTGAAAGAAAGTTCAGTCATGTAATACAACAACAAACAAGTACGCAGTAAGATGAAAAATAACAACGCAGATGATAATCTATAGTATTTAATGCTGATGTGTTTTCATAACACTAAGTTACTTCACATGTTAATTGCTGAAGACAATAGTAGTATTTTAACTATTTTCCTAAACAAAGTGTGTACTGTGCAATGACGAACATGGCAGTGACCATTATTAAAAACGTCAAGATATCACACTACCATTACACATGGATTTTGTGGTTATTCTTGAGCTCTATCTGGGTCAGCCAGTGATGCTCAAAGGTTTCTAATTGAACCTCTGGAGACTGCTGGAACTGTATTGTTCACAGGCTGGATGCCCTTGCTGATGCTCATCCAACAGTCAAACACTACAGTGGAAACACAAAACCATTATTTGAAATGGAGGAAAGTGAAACCACAGCAATCTAGTTACAAAATATTGCAATGGCAGCTGACACCTGTCTGTAATGCCAAAGGACTCCTTCAGGAACTGCATCAATGCCAACAGCAGCACATAGCGCTGTGACGCCACGTACGCTTCCTGTAACTTAGTCACATCCGACGGAAATGAAGCTGATGAGCATAACACACACACACGCATGCACACGCACGCACACACACACGCACGCACGCACACACACAGACCAACATATAGAACAGCATTTCCTCAAATAAACAGAAAGTCACGACATAGAGATACTGACATTTAAAAATCAACTGACAAGTGTTATAAACATTCTACCACTGTTATGGCATCACTTTGATGAAAGAATTCCCAGCTAAAATCTGGAAGATAAGAAGCTCAGCTGATGCTGACAAACCCACACGACGCATTTAGAGTTTAGTCAAGGTCACCAAACATAGTACCATTCCATATGTTAGGTATAGTTTCCTCTTGTGCAATAGTAACTTTGTCTTTAAGACGTGCCGTTTTTTTACAATATTCGACTTTAAAAAATGTCGTGACCTTGAAATCGGAGTCAGACGTCACTCAATGTCTTTGAAAGTGGCACCATTCCATAGATTGTATACGGTTTCCTATTAGTGTTCTTTAACAATTTTGTCCCTAAACGCACAGTTTTTGAGACAGTCGACTTGTAAGTATACAGTGACCTTGAAAACCGGGTTAGGGGTCCGTCAAGGTCATTGGAAATATCACCATTCGATAGAGCGCATACGACTTCCTATTGACATTCTGTAGTAACTATGGCTCTATCTCGTGTCGTTTCTGAGATATTCAATGTCGAAAATGTCGTGACCTTGAAATCGGGGTCAAAGGTCACTCGAGGTCATTGAAAGTGGTACTATGATTTCCTATTAGTGTTCTTTAGTAACTTTGTCCCTAAAATGCACCGTTTTGAGAAATTCGACTTGTAAATATACCGTGACCTTGAAACCAGGGTTAGGGGTCACACAAAGTCATTGAAAATGATACCATTCGATCCGGCACCCATGACTTTCTATTAACGTTCCATAGTAGTCATCGGCCTATCTCGTACCGTTTCTGCGGCGACCAGGTCGATGACGTTTATGCTGTCCGCTTGGCACAGCTACTGAAGTCGTTCGACTGTATTCAACATGTCTCCGAGTCAACCCATGTCGCCGGTCTTATACTGGATTTGGTTATCAGCAGAAAAGACACAGATATTCGTAACCTGCGCGTTGGCGGCGTTATCTGATCACACACTTGGAGCAGTCAAAGACCTGACGTCCAGTATATTAACCGTAGGGCATGGAGATGATTGTCCTGTGACAGCTTCGCTGGTGATTTGGCGCAATCGCGACTGCATAGTGACCTAAATGCACTGGAAGACATGTCAGTCGACGACATGGTACAATTGTATGACCAGCAGCTCTCTCAACTGCTTGACAAGCACTGTCCTGAGGCAGTTCGTTGTAGAAATAAGCAGGTGATGCCATGGTTTGATGTGCACTGCCGGTCAGCTCGACGGTATGCCAGAGCTGCTGAGTGACGGTTCAGGTGTACACGGTCCGACACAAGACAAGCAGGCCTGGTCCGACAAACTAGAACGATGTGGCTACTTTACCAAGACAAGTGCAACACGTACTGGAAGAAAGAGATCGATGCTTGTGGCGGCAACATGAAGAAACTGCGGCGCACACTGAATGATGTACTTGGTGATGCTACTACACTTCAAACCGATGCTCTGATTGCTGACGATTTTGCGGCTTTTTTCAGAGACAAAGTTGAGGACGTCCGCTCATCCACTGCTACTATGCCGCTGTAGTGTGCGATGTCCAATTCAGGCCGACGCCGATAATTGATGAGTGGAATGCTGTCACCATTGACAAGATTGAGAAACTGATCATCTCAGATCCGTGTAAGTATTGTCAGCTGGATCCAGTTCCAACTTGGCTTGTCAAGATGTGCGGACTACTGTCACCCTTCGTTGCTCTGCTGTGTAATAAGTCTCTGACAACTGGTTGTTTTCCAATTGCATTTAAATCGGCCATAATTCGTCCACTTCTAAAGAAGAATGGAGTCGACTCCAGCCAGCTGAAGAACTACTGCCTGTGTCCAAGCAGTCCTTCCTATCCAAGCTATTGGAGAGAGTACGGTAGTGCATGTTCGACTGCATGCATTCATTGACAGTAACAACTTCATGCCAGTGACAGTCTGCCTACCGTCAGTTAGTTAGTTAGTTAGTTGATTGGTGTTTAACGGCACTTTCAGCACAAACAGGCTATATCGTGCCACAGGAGTATGAAATATATCACGTTAGCCCAAGGGACAACAGAGAGACATCATAAAAGAATGAAACAATACACTAAACAAAGAAAATCATAAACACTCTTTGGCATGGGGTTTGTGGAGACGATCCCCGAACCATGGTTAGGCTTCTTCAGAAGAGTCTTTCTAGCCAATCACTTGGCAAGTACTGACAACTTAACCATAGCATCCAAAAGACAGAACACATAACAACGAAAAAGATGCAACAACAAGCAACAACACAATGAAAAACCTATACTAAGACAAAGATAGAGAGCCTGGTTTAGTCGCCTCTGCCTACCATCAATATCACAGCACTGAGACGGCTGTGATAAAGCTCTATAATGATATGCTACTTGCTGTTGACTCTGGCCAACTGACCACTTTCTGTTTACTTGACCTGATGGTAGCTTTCGATATTGTAGACCATGATTTACTGCTGCTTCGTTTGGAGCAACAGTTTGGTCTCCGAGGTGTCGTGCTCCAGTGGTTCTGTTCCTACCTTGCTGGACGGTCATTTCGTGTGTTGTACTGCAACCAGACATCTTATGCTGTTTACATTGTGTGCTCCGTGCCACAGGGGTCGGTGTTAGGTCCCCGTCTGTTTATATTCTACATGGCGGATCTTACCGACGAAGTTCAGGAGCACCAAGTGAACATGCGTATGTACGCTGACGACACTCAGCTGTATTTGCACTGTTGTCACTACACGACTAGAGACCTGCCTTGATGGTGTCAGCCACTGGATGGCTGCGAACCGGCTCAAGCTGAATGCAAAGAAGACTGAATTACTGTGGGCTGGGTCGAGGTTCTGCGCCTAAGCTCAGATTGGCAGCAAAGGTCCGTCCATACAGTTCGGTGCAGAAACTGTCTCAGCAAGTGATCATGTCCGTGTTCCAGGAGTGACTTTTTCGTCTGATCTCTCGCTGGACAAGCACGTTGCCACTGTTTGCTCATTGGAATTTCACTGGCTGCGCCAACTACGATGTGTCAGACGATCCCTAGACATGGACTCCACAAAGAGGCTCGTCCATGCCTTCATTGCGTCTCACGTGGATTAACGTACTGTAATGCCATTCTCGCAAGATCACCAAGGTCCATGACTGACAAGCTACGTCTGCTAAACGCTGCAAATATAAACAACTATATCTACTCAGCATAAATATAGCCTATTTGTGCTGAAAGGGCACGTCTCGTTACCAGTCACATAGTGTGATCACGGTTTGTCATGACTCCTGCATGACGATCTGCACTGGCTTGACGTTCCCGAACGTATCCAATATCCAAGGTCTTGACCTGTGTCACAGTGCACTGCTGTCTGCAGAGTAAGGCGCCCAAGTACCTGACCAACTGTTGCACTCCAGTCTCAGAGATTGCTAGCCAACGTCACCTACGCTCGGCCAGTCGACATCACCTGTTACGTTACCAGCTCAGTTACCTTTGGCTGTCGAGCCTTCTCTGTTGCAGGCCCGACGGTCTGGAACTCTCTACCGGACAGTCTCCGAGACCCGGTGATAAACAGCAGCAGCTTCAGGCAACTACTCAAGACAGACTTCTTCAACCGTTACTCAGCACACTCAGCGCAGTAGAGACGGTGTGTGACTCTGCGCTCAGCGCTATATAAATATACAATTGACACTGACAGTGACAGTGACACTGACAGGACCTACAGCACACGTAACATGGGACACTGACACTGACAGTGACAGTGACAGTGACACTGACAGAACCTACAGCACACGTAACATGGGAAAGGCCGGTCAGTTATGTCATGTATCGGCAGTGGACGGGATAATAGTGTCCACAGACAACATTAATGATAAACAAGTGACTCAATCACAAAATGACATAAATCAATCTCAGCTGCTTAATTTCTTAAGATGCTGCTAGCTGCAAAATACGCTCAGTGTAACGGACAAAAGCACTGAAACTCTCGCTTTTATTCAAACACAACTGACGTTACTACAACCATTAAATTACCGTGACAGAAAAACTGTATTTATGTTGTCAGAGGTTGCAGTCAAAATGCACAATTACAAGAGCAATGTGTCTGGTATGTAAAGTATAATGTGGTCCTCACTAATATGTGTATTGGGTGACAGCGACGGTCCAGTGTACTACTTTCATTATTACCACCATAACCAGTTTTCAACACCCCTACTACTTTTGTTCTTTTTCACAGTCCAATCAATTTTCTGAACCACTCCTGTTCAGGTCAGACTAGGGATTATTATTGGATCAGAATTCTTATAAGCCAGATTCCGTACATGATGCCCAACAGTTAACTAACAGAAAATATTTAGTCCACAAAGTGAAAATTACACACAAAGAAGTTTCTCTGGGTCAGCGTCATCATCATCTTCATCATCACTTGAGTTGTTATCTTGGCATTGTTTGCGACATGCCTCTGGATGAAAAACCTACACAACGTGACTAAATATAATTATCGTTTCAGACTGAAATGCATATAACTGATTACCATTACACCAAAAGGGTGTAGGACTTTACTCCCAGGATGTTCTCCTTCTGCACGTTTTCCCTCCAGATATTCCCCGTCCTGGACATTTCCCCGCCTGGGCATTTACTCCTTTATATTGAATTATTATTATACCCATTTCCTGTTGAATCAGAACCGTACTCATTTCCTCCCTTTTATTTTCCAACGTCTAGCGCACGGGAGCAATTTTGGCCAGATGCCCTTCCTGCTTTCCCACTTTTAATCATGTAAAACGTAAGAGCCATCAAAATCTGTGAACAATAGCTGAAACAAGCATAAACATGCACAACTCACTCCAGACCATGTTGTAAGAATATTTGTTTTACCATCAGCAAACAGAAGATATCAAAATAAATATAACTGGAGGGCTGTACTGATGATGAACATCAATTTGAGACAGACATACTGCATAAGCAGTTATCAGGCTATATATCCCCCATTTTTGCAAAGATTTGAAAATAATAATAATAATAATAATAGCAGAAGAAAAAAAATTTAAAAAAAAAAAATAATAATAATAGCAATAGTAATAATAATAATAATCAAATTTATATAGCGCCATATGGCCGTAACTAATGAGGTGCAGAAAATTATTCTACGTCAGATGGAACTTTTTTGTGGGTTTGCAGTTCCCCCATTTGGGGTTCTTGTTATCTGGTAGGTTATGACCCCCAGAAGGCACCACTTTGGACTGTATGCTTCCATCAGTACCACTGGTTTGTATTAAGACCTTTCCTGAAGGCTACTAGGTATGTGCAGGATACGGGGAAAAACCCTGTTTTTACTCTGGCTTCGCCCACATTAGAAACTTCAGGAATTTTTCAGGACAGCTGAGTTTGCCCTAAACATTTAGTTTGCCACCAAGATTGCAGAGATCCACTGTAAATAACTGGATACATTTTATGTATTACAAAAAACAAAGCCATTTTCGTTTGGCCTGGAGCTGATCAGTGTCTAACTGAACCCACAAGTATATTCTGCAAATTTCATCCAGATCAGTCGACAACTGGACGAATGGCGGCTGAATAACCTGGTTTTGACCTATAACAGAGGACGACAGCCATCAATCACAGGCTGCGCAGTAGCGCAGCACTGTTATAACGGCGATGTCAGTTTCCTATGGGAAAAATGGAAACTTTGACCCTGTAAAATCGAAACCCTTGAACAGATTGATACACAATTTGTCAGAATTGACTACGTCAACGAGAGGAACTTTCGTTCAAAGTTTCGTGAAAATCAGTTCATGGGGGCCTTCTGGGCAAACGGGTGAAATATAACTTTCTTGTGACATTTTTATTTATTTATTTATTTTCTCAGAACAACGTAGAGAACATCCCTGGACGGATTTTGACGCGTAATGGCTCAAAAGGTGCAGAATCCCGCAAGGATGTGCCTCTTTGGGTTATAAGATGAAAAATTGAATTTTGACCCCTATATACTCCCAAAACCCTAAAAATTTGGCCCCAAATAGTTTCCCAAATAATTTCATTCCCCAAATAATTTCCAGCCAAAATGATGAAACATGAAAGTCCAAATATATCAAAAAGTACTAAACCAAACGAAAAGAAAACTTAACACAGTGTTAGAAACGTAATACAGAGTACCCGGGTGCAATATGATAAAGTCACAACAAATCCAATATGGCAGACGGCCATCATATTGAAAATGGTTATATCGCTATATCTCAGCTGGGAATTATCAGATTTCAATGAAATTTGGTGTGCAGACGGTCATGTGACAAAGTGTCAAAATTCTGCAAACGGCAGATGGCTGCCATATTGAAAATAGTTTTTGGCTATATCTCGATGATTTATTGTCCGATTAACGTGAAATTTGATATGAAAAAGCAGAATCACACTCAGACACACAGGTCACATGACCAAAACACCAAATTTCAATAATTCAAGATGGCAGACAGCTGCCATTTTGAAAATAGTTTTATGACTATATCTCAGCCGGTAGTCATCCAATTTCAATAAAATTTGTTGTGCAGATGAAAATTCTGATTCCAAGAATGGTCACGTGACAAAAAATCAAAATTACGCAAACTCAAAATGGCGGACGGCCGCCATATTGAAAATCGTTTTTGGTTATATCTCAACGATTTATTGTCTGATTAACGCAAAATTTGATATGAAGGAGAAAAATCACGCTCAGACATGACATGACCATAATGACAACTTTCAAAATTTCACGATGGCAGAGAGCCACCACGTTGAAAATTGTTTTATTGCTATATCTCAAGAAATTGTGATGTATGGAGGTGCAAAGACAGCAGTTAGAACAACAGAAGGAGACAGCAAGGCCTTTAATGTGAAGGTAGGATTACATCAAGGATCTGTATTGAGTCCCCTACTGTTTGTGATTGTAATGGAAATGATTTCCAGAGAGCTATGAGCAGGTTTGCCTCTAGATTTGCTGTATGCAGATGACTTCATCTTGATGGCAGAGAGTGAGGAAAGTCTACATGATAAGATAGAAAAATGGAAATCAAGGTTGGAAGCAAAAGGTTTGAAGATAAATACAGGAAAAACGACGAAGGTAATGTTCAGCTGTAGTATGAAAGATAAGGTGGAAGAGAAAGATAAGTGGCTCTGTGGTGTATGTAAGAAGGGAGTTGGCAATAATTCAATATTGTGCCACCATGGTTGGAAGTCTGCATAATGCAAGCCAGTCATTCATCTGCAGATGCTGTGAGGTAGATAGACCAATCACAGATGGGCTTAATACTGATTTACACCTGGATATTGGTAATGGGGTATCACTGGAAAAGGTAGATAAATTCTGTTATTTAGGAGATATGTTGGATGCAGATGGAGGATGTGATTCAGCAGTAACAACCAGAGTCAGATCTGCTTGGAAAAAGTTTCGTGAATA
>Ga0049107_10000704_pt1 | contig 10781 bp, 14 predicted proteins | sample WorMetilPIANOSA1_FD_61187 | JGI IMG/M metagenome (GOLD analysis project Ga0049107, IMG submission 61187) | Marine gutless worms symbiont microbial communities from Max Planck institute for Marine Microbiology, Germany - Olavius ilvae PIANOSA.1 | ecosystem: Host-associated > Annelida > Digestive... | reverse complement strand
TAATAAAGCTTGTAGGGACTCAAACTGCTCTCGGCTTATATCACTTGGGTAGGAATGTCTCATCGCTCTTCCTTTGTGTCAAAATCACTTTGATACAAAGATCGTAAACAGGTTCTCAGGCCGTTTAGGTACCTCTGCCGCCGAACCGAGCAGCGACGACCCAGCGGATGCCCCTGGTGTCGCGGACGGGGCTGCTGGGACGGGCGGCTTGGCCAGTGGCTCACTTCGGTACTTCTCGAAGATCCCCATCAAGGAGTCGTCGGAAGCGGGTTCGGGTCCCTTGGTCACCGCTGGTTGTTCGCTGGAAAACACGGAGGGTAGCCCCTCAGTGAGCGGCCTGGCGGTCGGGGTCGAGCCGACTTCCGGTTGAGAGATTTTTTCCGCCGCGTCGGACCGCGACGATACGGCAGGCGCAGATTGCTCGGACATGGATTCCCATGACAGGCGAGTTGGCTGGCGCTGTGCGGGTGGTGATTGGTTGGGAGGACGTATCAGGTCACCCACGAACACCACCGCCCAGAGCACGATCGCCCCGCCGATTAACAGCTGAACCAGCCTGGTAAGGCGGGTGAATGATAGGAAACCGGACGTTGGAGTACCCATGGGTGGCAGCTATATGGTCACGGATATGCGGCAGGACGAACGCATATAAATCCTTCTGAAAACCTAGTCTTGCTTGATCCTGCTCGAGCAAGCCTTAGAAGCTGTGTTGCTGAAATAGCGGTGAGGCCCATTACTGTAGATGATGTGATGACAAGAAGAAACAGGCATTTCAGGCGTTCACACCTTTCGGAGGCTAAATTCAGTAGAGATTGTACGCTACGGGAGTAAGTGGAAAAAACGCTCATTAGGAACATACCTTTATCCTGTTACTCGAGCGGTGTAACCATGCGAGTCAACCGTTCCGCTTCCCGCATTACCTAGGCGAGCCCGGCATCGATACGCTCCCGGTCACCGGCCTTGGCGGGATCCTCCAACGCCTTGAGACGGGCATCGAGGGCGGGCACGCCGCAATAGCTGGTCGCACCGCGCATGCGGTGGGCGGTCGCGGTGAGCAGCGGCCAATCCTTGGCCTGGAAGCAGCGCCGCAGATCGGAGAGGTCCTGAGGGAGCCCCCGCACCAGCATTTGGACCAGCTCGCGGGCGAGGTCCGGGTTGTCGCCCGTTACCTCCAGGGCCGCCGCCTCGTCCCACGCCGGCAAGTCGGTAGCAACGGATTCCGCGTTCACTCGATTTTCGTCCATTTCAAGGTCTCCTCCGGCCCTTGGCAGGTGTGTGTTCAGTGCAAACTCTAACACCCGGCATTGGTACCTTGCAGGGGCTCAGGTCAAACTTTGCTGTCGACTGGTCCTTTCTCCGGCTTCCCCTTTTGGTGCACAATCGCCTCATCGAGCCATCAACGAGCCCGCGCACCGTGGGCGGAGATCCATGCATAATCCGACTATCGAGGCCTGCGTCGGCGACACGCCCCTGGTACGCCTGCAACGGCTGCCGGGAGAGACGGACAACCGCATTCTGGTGAAGCTGGAGGGCAACAACCCGGCCGGGTCGGTAAAGGACCGCCCGGCGCTGAGCATGATCCGGCGTGCGGAAGAGCGCGGCGAGATCACCCCCGGAGATACCCTCATCGAGGCCACCAGTGGGAACACGGGGATTGCCTTGGCGATGGCGGCGGCCATCCGAGGCTACCGGATGGTCCTGATCATGCCCGAGCACATGAGCCTGGAGCGGCGCGCGCTCATGCGGAGCTTCGGCGCCGAGATCCTGCTCACCCCCCAGGCCGGCAGCATGGAAGCGGCCATCGACCTGGCGCGGCAGATGGAGGCCCAAGGGAAGGGCAGGATCCTGGATCAATTCGCCAATCCCGATAACCCGCGTGCCCACTACGAAGGCACGGGACCGGAGATCTGGCACGACACCCAAGGCGCCGTCACCCACTTCGTCAGCTCCATGGGTACCACGGGCACCATCATGGGTGCGGGGCGCTATCTCAAGGAACAGGACCGATCGATCCGGATCATCGGCGTGCAGCCCGAGGAAGGCGCCAGCATACCGGGCATCCGCTGCTGGCCCCAGGCCTACCGGCCCAAGATTTACGACCCCTCCGGCGTGGACCGCATCATCCATGTCTCCCAGGGGCAGGCGGAGCGGACGACCCGGGAGTTGGCGGCACGGGAAGGCATCTTCGCCGGCATTTCCTCGGGCGGTGCGGTCGCCGCGGCCCTCGCGCTCAGCGCCGAGCTCGAGGGTGCGGTCATCGTCGTCATCATCTGTGACCGGGGGGACCGCTACCTGTCCACCGGGGTCTTTCCCGCCTAGGCCGCCCGGCCCGCCGGGGCTCTTGGTCCCGGTGGCACGCGTCGCCGGGGGCGCAATGCGCAGCCGTAGCGACCGACAAGGATCTGAGCCGACCCGGATCGTTCGATAATGGCCGTGATTCGATGCCGACGGCTTTTTGAGTGACGCAAACGCATGTATGAGCATGGTCAAATTATGTCGTTTTCGGCCGCTTATATCTACCCTCTTAAAGTTTAGCCACTATCCAGGCAAGTACCTATGGATTTCCAGCTTACAACCGCCGACTGCCGAGCGGGCGATGCCTACCGGTGACTCATTCGGCTGCAATCAGGCTATGGAACGGAGGACCAGCCATCCTTGACCAAGCAGCAGCGTAAACCCTTCCCTGCGCCCCCCGCTGCGGTGGAGATTGCATCTCTGACGCCGGAGGGGTGGGGGGTGGCTCGGGTGGACGGCAAATCGGTGTTTCTCCATGGGGCCTTGCCGGGGGAGCGGGTGCGCTTCCATTATACTCGGTTCCGCGGGGACCGGGCCGAGGGCGCGGTGGTGGAGGTCCTACGGGCAGCTCCCGAGCGGGTACCGGCGCGCTGCCCCCATGCGGACATCTGCGGGGGGTGCAGCCTGCAACATCTGGCCCCTGCCGCCCAGATCCGCTGGAAGCAGGGGGTACTCGAACGGATACTGGCGACCACCGGCCAGGTGCACCCCGAGCGGTGGCTGCCGCCGCTGGCCGCCGCGCCCTGGGGCTATCGGCGCAAGGCCCGCCTGGGGGTCCGCTATGTGGCCAAGAAAGGACGCACGCTGGTGGGGTTTCGCGAGCGCGGGACCTCTTATGTCGCCGAGCTGCGGCGCTGCGATATCCTACACCCCGCAGTGGGGGAGCAGATCGGAGCTATTGCCGAGCTTTTGGACGGCCTCTCGATCCGGCAGCGGATACCGCAAGTCGAGCTGGCGATGGGTGAGGGTCCCGGCGTGCTGGTGTTGCGGGTCCTGGAACCACCCTCGGCACGGGATGTGGTCCGGCTGACGGATTTCGGTGCGGCCCGTGGGTTGCGCTTCTATGTGCAGGCAGGCGGGGCCGAGACCATCCGTCCCCTGCCCGGCCAGGGCGTGGAGCTGTACTATGACCTGCCCGGCGCGGATGTCCGTCTGTATTTCCAGCCGACGGATTTCACCCAGGTCAATCTGGCACTCAATGGTCTGCTGGTGGAGCAGGCGCTGGAGTTGCTCGCCCCTCGGTCGGACGAGCGGATCCTCGACCTCTTCTGCGGGCTTGGGAACTTTACCCTGCCCATCGCCCGCCGGGCCGCGGAGGTCCTGGGCGTAGAGGGGGACCCGGGATTGGTGGCACGGGCCCGGACCAACGCCGAACACAACGGCATCGCGAACGCCCGCTTTGTCGCCGCCGATCTCTACGGTACCCTGGACCCTCAGCCTTGGGTTTCACAGCGGTTCCACAAGGCGCTGCTGGACCCGCCCCGCAGCGGCGCTTTCCAGGTACTGGAGCTGCTGCCGGCGCTGGGGGTCGAGCGTATCCTCTATGTATCCTGCTACCCCGCGACCCTGGCGCGGGACGCGGACCGCTTGGTGCATGATCTCGGCTATCGGCTGGCGGCGGCGGGGGTGCTGGACATGTTTCCGCACACGGCACATCTGGAGTCGATGGCGGTATTCGAGCGCGGCTCTGAAAATGCAAAATAAGGCGGAACGGGGGACTCGAGCAATGGGCGTGGAGATCGAACGTAAATTCCTGGTCAAGGACGATTCCTGGCGCTCCGATGTGGAATCGGAGGCGCATTTGGTGCAGGGCTATCTGGCGGACGGTGACCAAGCGACGGTCCGGGTTCGGATAACCGACCATGTCGCTTGTCTCACCATCAAGGGACCTACGGTAGGGGTCCGGCGCAGCGAATACGAGTATCCGATTCCGCTCGCGGACGCCCAGGCCATGCTGCGGGAGCTCGCGGTGTATCCCGCCATCGACAAGACGCGCTACCAGGTCCGAGCCGGCAGCCACCGGTGGGAGCTGGATCTGTTCGCCGGGGAAAACGCAGGACTGGTGCTGGCGGAGCTGGAGCTCGGTTCCGAAGACGAGCCCTTCGAGCTGCCGGCATGGGCGGGAGAAGAGGTGAGCGACGACCCGCGCTACTACAATGTCAACCTGGCGCGGAATCCCTACCGGCAGTGGCGAGCTTAAGAAGCTGTTCGGTGTTATTCGGCGCGATCTGAGAAGATATCTCTTAACCACGAAAGATCCGAAAAGACACGTAATTGTCATCCCGACGCAGGCGGGATCTTTTCCTGCCGGACAACACCGAATAATTCAGAATCGCTTCGGCTTGAACCCGGGCCGGTTCTTGACCTCCATGAGCTCATCACCGACCGCCAGCACCAGAAAGCCCTGTCTCTCCGCAACTCGGCGATGTCGGCCACGAAGCCGTCCACGTCGGCGCTGCGCAGGGTCGCCTTGGTACTGTTGAGGCAGACGCAATCGGGGGTTACCACCAGGGCGTCGAATTCCTTTGCGACACCCTCGGTGGGAGAGGGGTTGGGGAGAGGGCCGAATGAAAAACAGCGCTCAACCGATCACAAACGGCGCCGGTGACGCTTAACTCAATGGCATTGCCTTCACCCCACGACCCATCAGTCCGTGAAGAACTGTTGCTCCATCTTCACGATAAAGGGCTCGCTGGTTCCCTCGGGTGTCACCTCAATGACGAAGTTGACCTGTTCCTGGTTCCGGATCGGAAACTCGCCGATATAGTAGACCGCGCCCTGCTCCTTGATCTCGCGCATGGCAAGCGGTGCGTCTTGGCCGGTCAGGGGCCGGGTCTTGACTTGGACGCGAGCCGGTACCGGCGTACCCGTGGTCCCCTCCTGCTCCTTGATTACGCTGACGTTCAGCAGGCCTCGGTATTTACTGCGCTGGATGCCGTAGGCCTTGGCTACCTCGGGGGTGAGGGTAGAGGTCGTAAAGGCGTTGTAATGGACGGTGAAGTCACCGACGATCGTACTGTTTTCGGCCACCGCGGAAAAGGATGCCGATAACATAAGGGCCAGCAGCAAGGGGACATATTGCAGGCGTTTCATTTATAGCTTCCTCGATTATCTATTGAATGTAGGGAGAGACTACACGAATCGCGACCGGATAGACGAGCTTTTGCTGCGCCTTCAAAACGGATTTCCGGTCACCAGGTTCAGGGGCGGGATCAACAGCATCTTCAGCAGAAACAAGCCGATCATGACCAGTACGGGCGAGAGGTCCAACCCCCCGATGGGCGGTAGCAGGCGACGCGCCGGACGCATGATGGGCTCCGTCAAGCTGTCGAGCAGGCTGGTCAACGGATGCGAGTGATAGGGGTCCGGATTGAGCCAGCTCATGATGACGCGGACGATAATGGTGAAGATGAAAATGTCGAGCGCGAGATCGACCAGCTCGGGCAGCGCCCAGGCCGGTGCCCCCAGCGGATTGATCCCCGGATACAGGATCAGGGCTACGCTTCCCAACTCGAGGCCCTTGACCAGCCAGGCCAGTACCAGGGCCGCCAGGTCCAGGCCCGCGGAGCCGGGAATCAGCCGCCGGAAAGGGCGTAGGACCGGGGTCGTCACCTTGACCACGAACTGGGAAACCGGGTTGTAGAAGTCCGCCCGCACCCATTGCAGGAGGAACCGCAACAGGACCACCGCCGTGAACAGGCCGAACAGGGTCTGGACCAGAAAAACGATCGGGTTGGTGAAATAGGAGCTGGTCATGGGGAATCCGTAAGCAGGCGCGACAATTCCTCGGAACGTTCACATGCGGCGCTCACCGCCCGGGTAACCAGGGTTCGGATACCGCCGGATTCCAGGATATCCAGGGCCCGCTCCGTAGTGCCGCCGGGGGAGGTGACCCGCTCACGCAGCGCGTAGGGCGAGTCGTCGCTCTCCATCGCCATGCGGGCGGCGCCCAGCGCAGTCTGGATCGTAAGTAGCCGGGCGTTCTCCGGCTCCAACCCGAGCTCCGTGCCGACCTGCTCGAGGATCTCCATCAACAGGAAAAAGTAGGCGGGACCACTACCGGACAAGGCGGTGACCGCATCCAGCTGCGCTTCCTGGTCCACCCATCGGGTCAGACCACCGGCGCGCAGCACCGTCTCCGCCTGGTCACGTTGGGCCGGCGAAGTCTCCGGTGTGGCGTGCAGGACGATGGCACCGGCCTGAATCATCGCCGGGGTGTTGGGCATGGCCCGCACCAGGGAGATGCCGCCGCCGAGCCAGTCCCGGATACTCTGCTCGCGGATTCCGGCCATCACCGAGACGAACAGCGGCCGTGGTCGCCCCAAGGTCGAGGACAGCGCCCGGCACACCGGGCGAGCCATTTGTGGCTTGACACTCAGGACCACCAGATCGGCACCGTCCACCGCCTCGGCATTGTCCCCCGTGGTCCTCACACTAAAGCGGGCAGCCAATACATCGCGCCTGGACGCGTCGGGATCGCCCACGATCAGCCTCCGGGAATCGTATCCGTCGGCCAAGAGACCGGCGATGAGGCTGGCGGCCATATTGCCGCCGCCGATAAAAGCGATCGTCTCTTTGAGCATAGACATAGACCCAACTATCAACCTAGCCTGGAGACGAATCATACGCTAAGCGGTTATAATTTTTTATTCACCGCAGCCATCAGCGACCCGGAGAGGTGCCGGAGCGGTTGAACGGGCTTGACTCGAAATCAAGTGAAGGCGTCAGTCTTCCGTGGGTTCGAATCCCACCCTCTCCGCCAATTTAATTTTTAACTTATTGATTTAAAAATATATTTTTATAGCATATATTGATCGGCCCCCAATTAACCCTCCTTTGAGCGATCCTGAACGATTTGGTGTTGTCTGCCGGGAAAGGATCTCTTCTGCGTCGGGACAAATCTGACGTGTTGCGTTCGACGCCCCAAGGCCCGCTGATCGTCTACCAGGTCAGTACCGGCGTCTTGACGCAACCTACACCCACATCACCTCCCGCGCGGCCGGCCCGCGCGGACCTCGCGTTGAGGGTAGGTTGAGTTAGGCGCGCTGCCCGGTCTCGAAGGAACACAAAGACCGTCGAACGCGCCGTAACCCAACACGACGCTCTAAATCATACCGTCTTACCTCCGAATTGAGCGCGGCGGATATCTTCTAGGGGAGCGATGATGCGAAGTGAAGTGATGATATCCCTGTTCGAGGTTGTGAGCAGCCCGTTGTGTGTCGCATCCGGCGATGGGCAGAAGGTTTATGAGCGCCTTGCCGCCGCATTCGGGGAAGGCAGAAAAGTCGCCCTTTCGTTCCATAACGTCTCTACGTTGACATCGGCCTTTCTGAATGCCGCCATAGGCCAGCTATACGGACGATTCAGCGAAGAACAGATTCGTACCTTGCTAAAGGTGGAGCATATTCAGCAAGATGATCTGGCGTTGTTGAAGCGGGTCATCGAAACGGCCAAACAATACTTCAAAGACCCTGGGAAATTCGATCAGGCGGTAAGGGATGTGATGGAGGATGGCGATGGCGAATGAGATATCGAGGATCACCGGTTATCCGTTCTCGGCCTCGGATGAGCTGTTGCTGGACACCAATGTCTGGTTGTTGATCTATGCCCCGCACAGTCTGGACGACTCGAGGGTTGCGGTCTATTCACAGGCCCTCGCCGACATCCTTGCCGCCAAGAGCCGGATCTATATCGACGTATTGATTGTATCCGAGTTCATCAATAGATACGTTCAGCTTACGGACGATGGGGGATTCGGAGGGCAAGGCATTCCCCTTGTTACCGCGAACAAACATTTACTGGATTGAACCATGGCCTTGCACAAGGACTTTCCCGCCTCCCCCTGCACGATACTCGACCCCGAGATCCGCTGGTTCCCCGCCGACGAAGCACTGCGCACAACCGGTATGGACAAGCTGATACCGCCGCTGGTGCCGTAGCTGCGGCGCCAGGTAAAGGAGCGGTCTCTCGAATCCGCAGATGACGCCGCTATATGCAGCCGGTTTCTTTGAATCTACGCTGTCTAGGGAGCTACGCAGCTGCGCACCATCGAATGTTCGGGTTACGGCGCGTTCGAAGGAAACAGCGGATGAAATTCACCCAATACTTCCTCTATACCCGCCAACGGTCAGACCGGGCCGGAATCAAGGTGGAATGGATCGAGTTCGTTGACCGACGGCCGTTGGCCGTTGAGATTCAAACGGACGGCAGGATTCGAAAATGGGGCTACATCGAAGAGGTTGGAAAGTATCTGCGGATCATCCTGCTCGAAGACGGCGAGACCGTCCACAATGCCTTTTTCGACCGAAATTTCCAGGAGAAGCCGGATGAAGATTAAATACTTCGAAGACACCGACACGGCGCAGATGGAGTTTTCCGATCATGCGGTGGCGGAAACCCGCGAGATTAACGAGAACCTCTATATCGATCTGGATGCGCGGGGCAATGTGGTCAATATGACCATCGAGCATGCCTCGGTTCAGGCGGATATGCGGGAACTGGCGTTTCAACGGATCGCCGCCGAGGAATCAGCCCGTAGGATGCGGTGAGCGCGGTCGATCATTCAGGACGGCATCACGCGGGGGCGCTCACCACATCCTACGGGTCCAGGCCGGGGGTGGAGGAGAGGTCAGTCCGGAATCCGTAAAGAGCCAAGAAATTTATAGGTGCTCGTTCCGAGATCCGGTCTCGGGGTTGATCAAGGATCGAATCCGCGCCAGCAGATCGCTCGCCAGCAGTCCGCGCTCACCGCCCGCGGCCGCCGCGTCGCCGGCCGCGGCATGCAGACATACACCGGCATCGGCAGCGTCCTCGAGGCCGAGGCCCTGGGCGATCAGCGCGGCGATCATGCCGGTCAGCACGTCGCCGGTTCCCGCGGTTGCCATGCCGGGGTTGCCGCCGGTGCAGACTCCGGGCGGCTTGTGCGACGGCCCCAGGACGAGGGTCCCCGCGCCCTTCAACACCACCACCCCGCCACAGCGATCCTGCAGGCGGCGGACGCTGCCGAAACGGTCCGCCTGGATCGCGTCCGTCTCGGTTTCGAGCAGCCGAGCGGCCTCCCCCGGGTGCGGCGTGAGTACCCAGTCGTCCCGGTAGGCAGGCGCGGCGGCGAGGAGGTTGAGGGCGTCCGCATCGACCACCAGGGGGTGCCTGGTCTCCAAGACCCGGGCGAGTAGCCCTTTTCCCCAGGAATCTTTGCCGAGCCCCGGCCCGACCGCAATGACGGTGGCCCTCGCGAGTAGGGGGTCCAACTCCGTCGGCTCCTCGACCCCCAGGCACATGAGCTCGGGCCGGTTCAGGTTGAGATAGGGGGCATGATCGGGATGGGTGGCAATGGTCACCAGGCCCGCACCCGTGCGCAGGGCACCCTCCCCCGCCAGCCGCGCCGCACCCGAGTAACCCCGCGCCCCGCCGACCACCAGCACATGCCCGAAGTTCCCTTTGTTGGCGGAGCGTGGCCGGCGCGCGAGGAGCCCACCGAACTGCGTCCGGTCGAGCCGGCGGGCGGAGAGGATTTGCCGGGCATAGACGGTTGCCGGTACCTGGAGGGCGTCGAAGCGGACCTCGCCACAGCAATCGGGTCCGGCGCCGGTGAACATGCCTTGCTTGAGCCCGATAAAGCTGATGGTGGCCCCTGCCCGCACTGCGGTACCCAGGATTCTTCCGAGATCCGCGTGCAGCCCGGAGGGAATGTCGATGGCGATCACCGGGGCGGGGTGCCCATTGATCGCGTCGATGGCCTGGGCCCACTCCCCGGCGACTTCCCGCTCCAGCCCCGTACCCAGGATGGCATCGACGATCAGATCCGTGGATTCGGGCAGCCCTTGAAAGGGCGCGACGATCCCACCCGCCGCTCGAAACCGGGTCGCCATCGTCAGGGCATCCCCCCGCAGCCGGCGCGGGTCCCCGAGCTGCAGGACCCGCACCTCGAGCCCGTCGGTCTGCGCGTGACGCGCGACCACATAGCCGTCGCCGCCGTTATTACCGCTGCCGCAGACAATCGAAACAACCCGCGCGTCCGGCCAGCCTTGCCGCAGCAATCGGTAAGCAGCACGGCCTGCCCGTTCCATCAGCTCGGCCCCGGGGAGCCCGTGATCCTCGATGGCGGTCCGGTCGAGCTCACGCACCTGCTCGGCGCGGTAGAGGGCATGAGGCAGGCAGTCGGTGTCTTGTATCAGGCGTTGCATCCGTAGGCTCCTATTTTGACGGCTATCTTACGCACCCTCGCCGACGCTCTTCAAACCCGGTTTCCCGCCGAAACCAGGATGCGTCAGCGGCGTCCGTGTTGTAGTCTATCGCCAACCCGGAGGCGGGCCGGCTAGTGAGCCGCCCATACTTTTTGGTGATTAGTGTCGAAACTCAGCTATGGTCTCCCGGCTTGAGCCCCCAGGGGGCGTAGAATACTGGTGGCAGCCATCAGAGAGGATTTTGCGATGCCCCACGATCCAGTTTCAACCCGGCTTGTCGTGGAGCACGTTCATCGAACG
>Ga0049107_10000703_pt1 | contig 10784 bp, 11 predicted proteins | sample WorMetilPIANOSA1_FD_61187 | JGI IMG/M metagenome (GOLD analysis project Ga0049107, IMG submission 61187) | Marine gutless worms symbiont microbial communities from Max Planck institute for Marine Microbiology, Germany - Olavius ilvae PIANOSA.1 | ecosystem: Host-associated > Annelida > Digestive... | reverse complement strand
GTGTTTATTGCAGTTAGACGCCGTCGTAATCTTGTGTATGCTAAAGACACCTTTAGCATACACACAAGAAAACAGTGTATGCTTCAGCATACACAGCATATAGGGCTCCGCCGCCTATGCATGCTACTGCAGTGTATTCCCATCAATTTCTTTAGCCTAGCGGTCTGCAGGCTAGTGATGTTTTAGTTAACTATAACGAAAATAAAAAGCTTCGTTAACTGAAACTAAACAGATTACGTCAACGCTAACTGACACAAAAACTGAAAAACTCGAAACTGAAACTGAAACTCGATTTAGAAAGATAACGAAATAAAAAGCTAAAACTGAACGGTCCAAATTGATAAAAAATGTAACTGAAATTGGCACAACTATTACTGATGAGAATTCTCAACAAAAACTCCAAATTAACGACAAAAACTATTGAAAAGACAATTGTTCTACATCGTCTAATGGGTAGAAGGCAGAACTGGATCGGTAGAGGTTATTGTGCATTTGATTAGGTACAAATGTCTCCCGTGTTCATTATACGCCATTGAAGCATGTCCAATTACTACAAGAAGCTCAGCTGATGCTGACAAACCCGCGCAACGCCATGCGCGGCCGAGTTATTGCGTATTTTCTATTTTCATAAAGCGGCCGTCCGCCATCTTGGATTTTCATATTTTCGCAATTTTTGTGAAAAATCCAAATTTGCGTCTAGATCTTCATCGTCAGGCAAAATTTGGAGAAGATAAGATCGGACTATGCGCGGGCGAATTATTGCGTATTTTCGAATTTCAAAATGACGGCCGTCCGCCATCTTGCATTTGGTATGACGTCATTGCGGACCACTCACGACTTGTGTTTGATGGTCCTAACATCCTCCTAAAATTGCACGTTGATCATGTTTACATTTTGCGAGATATTGCGATTTTTACTGCGCGATGCAGATAATACATAGCGCGTACTTGCTACGGCAACGTGGCTGGGTGGCTGGCTGGGATGGCTGTCTGTCTGTCACAGCCAGTATTGTATTAATACGACTAAACCTATCTTAAAACTTTTTCGGCCATCTGGTAGCTCCATCATAGAAGCATTCGGAACCCCTTGCGCTGATACCAAATTCCAACGGAACCCCTTCACCGGGGGCGTTTAATACACGGGGGTGGGAAAAATTGGCGATTTTCGACGGATATCGCCGTTTATCTCGGAAACGGTGCGAGACAGGCCGAGACAGGAGACGTTACAATGGAACGTTAATAGGAAGTCATGGGTGCCGCATTGAATGGTATAATTTTCGATGACCTTGAGTGACCCTTAACCCGGGTTTCAATGTCACGGGATACTTACAAGTCGAATATCTCGTAGATGGTGCGAGAGTTTTGAATTGTACAAAGCACAGTTGTAGATCAGTAGGGGCTCTACCGAAAACGTGCAAAAAAAATTGTGGTCGTCGCTGAAATTTTTTGTTAAAAGCGCTGGAAGGTGTTTTTCACCAGTGATAGAAATTAAGCCTAACACCGTCAGTCTTCATTGAAACTTCTACGCAGACATACAGCTTATCAGAGGAAGGTTTTGGCTACAACTATGATCGCTTAAAAAGTTCAGCGAACCACGCGAGTCGCTAAATGACGGTTCTAAAGAAGTGGAAAATAGCGAAAGTTTGATATATTTTGCAGCGCGGACGTCATCGTGTCGACTCCGTGTGTGCCGTGCGTGGGTAATGTGCCGTAACTTATTGGGCCCGGCTACGCGTAGCATAGCGCGTCTTTGCTACGGCAACGTGGCTGGATGGCTATGCACGTGTTTTTGTTTGTTACCACTCATGTCGACGATATGCTTAATACTGACAGCAATAAATAGTATTCTGTAACTGTTATATACAATATTCACAAATATATTTTTATAAGGTACATATAAGGATGTTCAAACCAAGTACTGCCGTGGCTTAATGGTACCGAGCTTGCTTTGCGCGCGAGAGACCTTGGGTTCGATTCCCATCAGTTCTTGTTATAATTGGCCCGTTTGGCTTGAAATTGCCTATTCACGACATTTTTGGGGGAGTTTTGGGATATGACGGGATTCCCGTTGGAATTGGGTGCCGGGGCAAGGGGTCAAAAACTAGAGTGCTGGGGCTACCAGGTGGTCGAAAAAGTTTTTAAGATAGGTTTAGCCGTTTTGACACAATACCGGCGTGTGACATCCAGTCAGAGAGCCATCTTTCCATAGCAAGTATCGCTAGCAGATCATTCGTTAGATTTTAGCATGAACACAGTCTTAATCAAAATTTTCCAAACTAAGTGAATTGAGGTTATAAAAGAGTGCTGCTGGTTTTTCAACACAGAGGATATGAAACTGCTCATTGCCAGACGTCGACTGAAGTTTCTGACAAGACTTTGTGGCTCTGGGAACGGCCTGTGTAAGCTTCTGGCGGATGCTGCACTGTTGGAGTGTGTTGCAGTGCATAACTTGATTTCACAAGATGATGTGCATGTCCAAGCCTTACGTTTGTGCTTAGGGCTAGTTAATTTGTATTTATGCATGTTCAATTTTTAAATAATTTTCCTTGTTTTCTTTTGTTCTTTTTTTAACACAACGATGATTTGGTGAAATAAAGCTGTACAATATTCTAGTAAATTTGCAGTTTGCACACCTCTAAGCTATGCTGATCATTGTTCTGCTATAGAATTAGAACAAAATCTATAACAACAACTGAAACTCGGGAAACTGAAACTGGTAGAAAAGTAACTAATAACAATGTAACTAAAACTGACCTAACAGCTAAAACATCACTACTGCAGGCCAGATCGCCTATGCCATCAGCTCTACACCCGGCTAAGACCCTCGGCAAGCCTCTTTCGACAACGAATTCGCACAATCGCAAGACGCGTGGCGAGAGAAAAATACTGTCCGGGATTACGTTTACGATGAAAGTCATTACGCTGCTAGGTTTTAGAAACTTTCGATCAATATTTCAGTTCACTAGAACTCGTACTCACTTTTTGATCAATAATTCTACAAAGTTAAAGATTATGCACGTGGCAAGCCTATTTCGCGTCTGGCTTTCATGTTGTCCGGTATATCTCGACCATTGATCTTTAAGCTCAATTCTATACACGGCGAAACACTTTTCTTGAACTTGCAACTTTCTTTTTGTGAGTTGGATACAGGCTGTATGATATACTGTGGTCGCAGAACGTAATATGATGCATATCGAAAATATCGAGAACGCGTGTCACCAGTATGATATATAAAGTTGAGTGTTTGTATGTGAGTGAATTTGTTTGTCTGTTACCGATAAATTTGGCTCCCTTAGGGTCTACCCCACATATAAATAATATTCTGAATCGGCGTGATCCCAGGAGTGCTTTGGTGCATAATTCGTTTGCGTTATTGAGAAGAAAGTTTCGAATCGAAGAACCGGAAGTCAGTAGTTCACGTTCGGTCAGGTATGCTTTAGAAGCAGACAAAAAGCGGAAATTGAAACTGGAAATAAGTAACGCTTAAACAGACGTCGGTTTGCTTTTGGATGCTGATACACATGTTGAGATCTTCCTGCGTTCGAAATAGCTCCGCCAGGAGGGCGGCATTTGGGACTATTGACAAGATTACATTCATAGTGTCGCCGTGGCGTTCATTTAGCTACTTGCAAGTATGTTACCTCTTCATAACACTGATGTAAATGAAAAACCGCTCAGAGAGACGCAAACACTGTGCGCTGGCTGTAGTAAGGCGGAGCCAAAAATTTTCGCCCCGCCGCAGACCCACTTCCCAATGGCGCGGGACGGCCAAAATTTACTCAGCTGGAGATGGTCACTACCTTTACCTACAAACCCAGTTTGGTGAGGATCGATGCTCGCAATTTCGAGTTATCGTGGTAACAGACCCACACCGCCCGCCCGCCCGTTGCAAACACACAGACAGGACCGATTACAATACACTGCGCCGCTAAGCTTAGCGCGTAGTGTAACAAGGACTGGACCCACAAGGACCACACCACAGACGCTCTCGCTTCTCTTCACTGGCTGCGTATACCAGAGCGGGTCGACTTCAAAAATATTGCAGTCATGACGTTTCGAGTGATGCATGGTCTTGCACCGCCGTATCTAGATCAGCTGGTTCGCGTCGCCGATCTTCCTGATCGCCGCCGTCTTCGATCGTCATCATCACTTCAGCTACACGTTCCAAAATATCGTCTTGCAATCGTTGGCCGTCGTTCATTTCCGGTCGCTGCATCTCCCCTCTGGAACTCATTACCGCATGATTTTCAGTCATCGGCTTCTCTGTCTGTCTTTCGTCATCGACTAAAGATATTCCTCTTTCGTGAATCATTTACTGACTTATTACTTTAATCGGGCCTATCTCGCACCGTGGAGATGGAGGATTTGACATCCTTTCTTTGTGTCGCCATCCCTCTCTATCCTCAGCTGCCCGTTTCAGTGCCACATATCCATGTGTCAAATGTAACCACGGGCCTATCTCGCACCGTTTCGGAGACAGACGGCAATTTCAATCGAAAATTGCACATTTTTCACACACCCCGTGTATTTTACGCCCCCGCTGGACAAAATAACGTGGACAAATTTATGATTGACATTGACAAGGACAAGGACTTTCAGGACTGCAAGTTGCGACATAAGTGTTACAGACAACTGGGCGTAAAACAACTGCAAAAAAAGTGATAACAATCATAATGCAAAACTGTAATTAAAAGCATGATGATAGCGCGCAAAGTTAAACAAGCTGTGCGGGAGGCAGCCACAATATGCAACCGCCCCCTGCAAGTTGATCTTTGACTTTTTGACCTTGAAAGTGGTGTCCGAGTCACGTGTGACTCTGTGCCAATTTTAGTCTTTCTAGGCCTCTCTGTTCTCGACTTAGGCCCGATGTACGCGACAGACAGACGTCAGACACGCATCATCGCTTAATGCATCCGCCCTATGGGGCGTGGCATAATAAGTATCTAGAAAAAAGCACTCGGAGAGCACAAACCTGCGCCTAGGCCGAACTCGTGTAATACGTTTAGTTTGAAGTCTGCTAGCCCTGGGTATTTTCGGACGTCATCTGGGGTATGACTGGGCCCCACCTACCGTAACATTAACCCTACCTTAACCCCAACCCTAACGTAACGTGTTCCGGAATACTACCAAAATCCAATCGTTTCCTTTCTTGGCCCATGTGCCACCCTTCCACCGATTTTCGAGACAATCGGTTGAGTTGTTTCTGCGTAATCTTGTCAACTAACTAACGACAAACGCCGATGGATACATTACCCGCTTGGAGCAGGCAAACATCTATCAACGTCATTATAATCATCTACAACACATTACTGCAAAGGTGTGCTGTACATAGTTAATTGCACAAATAAGGACTTATCAAGGACTGAGTAACAAGGACACGGACAAGGATGACATCAATGGTTCATACGGGTCAACATTATAACATTATAAAAAGTACTATTCACATTACAGGTCCTGTATTATGGAATTCCCTTGATGACAAATTAAAATCGCCAAAAATATTTATAGTTTTAAACGTAAATATAAAAAGTACTGCTGGTTTAATTCATTGGTTTTTTTTATGTTATGTATGATATGTACGTGTATGGATGACGGTTTGTCGGGTTTGGTTATTGTCTTTCTATGATGCATACTTTGTTTAGCTAGACTGTAATTAAGGTCCTCTGTTTATAAGTTTCTAACTTCTTTGAGGACCTTGTTTGCGTGATTTTTTTCTGAATTATTTAGTTCGGCATCTATACGTTGCTGTTGTCATGCAAAATATAAAATACTACTACTACTACTACTACTACTACTAACCCCTGGTACACCGAATTACAGACAGGCGGAGAGGCGAATTGGACCTTGGACGGGAAGAATGTCATACCACTGCAGAGAGCGGAGCTGTATCAGGCACGCGTCTCAAGGTTTGTACCGCGTTAACCCAGCCGCAAGTGTCGGCGGGTGACTCCGTGCGAGTAATTACTCATCGCACGGCTTTGTGTACGTTTCTGTCATCACCGGTGGCGGCTGCGGAGGCAGCGGCAACAGCTGCTGTCCTCTGTCTAGATTGCTTCGTCGGTGTGGCGAAGGTCAAAACACCACGACCGATAGTATTTGCTAAATGCGGTGCAACTTCGGGAGAATGCGGAGCTTGTGCTAAGCTTTATTTTGTTTATTTATTTGTTATGAATGATCGTACAATATGTACATTGTGCAAGAAGAAAGTGCAAATAAAGTAATTAAAAAAATTACGACAACGCAAAATGCGAAATCAAGTCACACATTGTCGTATGCAAACATGCTACCATAAGAAAAACTAATATCTGACAGGCCGTCGCACAGCCAGATACTGTAAACCGCATAACGTAAACTACAATGAAATATAACCATATTGGCTTTTTTTTCTGGTACAACATATAATACAGTATATAATACCACACTCCTAATAAACACCAACTATACAATATAATTATATTGTATAGTTGGTATTTAGGGAGTCCAGAAGCTAGAAAACTGTGGGGGATTACAAAGACCGAACCAAGAAAAGGGGTCATGGCCCCTCCCGGAAAAAACACACTAATGGAATACACCGCTGAAAGGGACCGAATACACACAGCATGGGTGATGACAGTTTCAAAACTACTTTGCACGAATCTCCATACAACTCCCTCCCTCCGTCTCTCCCATCTGAGGACTCGAATGGCATCCGATATTATTTTATCGATTATTGTCGTTCAAACACAGGCAGCTGTAGAGACATGTTTTGGCCTTCAGAAAATGCTGGACATATGCTCTGACTATGGAGTGACATGGGACATCTCATTTAATCCAATCAAAAGCCATCTTGTTGTGAAACTGTCATCTCCCATGCTGTGTGTATTTCGGTGGTAGTAATCCTCCTGCTGTTATCCAATTAAACTGCAAAATTCTTGATTGGTGTTCCAAAGTGAAATATTTGGGACTGTATTTGATATCTGGTATAAATTTTAGAATTGATTTAAATGCGGCTAAGCAGAAATACTATGGATGTTTCAATAATATCAAATCTGTGATACGGAAACATATTGATGAAATAATGTTACTTAAGTTAATTAAGACGTATTGATTGCCACGTTTACTGTATGGATGTGAGATTTGGCCTACTGAAACCCTAGATATGCATGAACTTGATATAATTTGGAATAATTGTTTCAGACATTTTTTTTTAATATTTTTGTAGTATTTCACTGTATGGTCCTTTTATGTGCTCTTGCATTATGTGTGTAGGCCTGTTGTATATAGATATAGTTTATTGCACAACTGTACTTCACTGTAATTTGTATGTGGCTGCCAGTTGGCGTAATAAATGATGAATGATGAATGAATATGGACAAGAACTGTAGTACAGTAGACTTCTCTTTCATTGCTTTGACGTCATTGGTTGGATGTCAGGAATATATATCGTGCCTGTAAAAAAATCTCGCACCATCTAACTCAAGGGTTCTTCTTTGATAATCTTTCAGGGGACCCGGCCTATCCCGGACTCATCTTCGAAAAAACTACGCCGGTTAAACAAAAACCGAAATAAGTGGTAGTAGTAGTATTAGTAAATTGGGAGAGTTTTGACTGCATATTGTAATAGCTGCAGATGTGGAGTCAGATTGTATTGCCAAAAACTGGCGTGTGTTGAAAACCGACCAATTTCCCAATTTTGTGGGTATCCGCGAGCCCACGCAACACCCACGGTACCTGCGCGTAGGTTACGCGTTGGTTATTACCCCACGCAGTGGGATCAGCTCACGCTGCAGCAGTTATCAGCCGTCGACACTCGACAGGTGCCCGTGCGTTCCCGACAGACAACGCGAAGCCTGCTGCCAGGACACCAGAGCGCGGCAAACATTCTGCTGGGCGAACTAAGTTGCGTCCCACGACTCCGCTCCGTCGACACTGCGGCCGTGTGTCGCCCGATCTAAAACACTTATTCAAGTGCCACCGCCGCCGCCGCCGTCGTGTACACTTCTCGTTTACAGAGGCGTTCGAGTTTCGGGCGCTTAACGCTACGAGACTGCGCCGCGCTCGGATCACTTGCAAATTCGCAAGTATCTGACAAACTGATACTGAAACTGTAGCCAACTACCGTTTGTGTAGTTGACTACCGGCCCTGCAATAGAGAAGTTACGTGCGACGTAAACTGGAGTTATAGCTGTCGGAAGAGCCGTCACCTACTGCCAGCGTCCATCCGACAACTGGAACAAGTGCGAGATGGGGAGGTAGTTATTCTAATACGGACTGCGTCAGTGGTAGTAGTCAGCGTCAGCGTACGGTCGCCGTGCCAGCCATCTTCGTGTATAGTCGTAACACTACTGTCTCCGATGCCGGACTGCAGTCGCTGGCTACTAATTGCCGCTGGCATTGCTTTGGCAACGCTGGTGGGCTGTCGCGGCGACGCTACCGACACTCCGTCGAACGGTGACGTAAACAGCGGGTTGGCAGATGACCGCCAGCCAACGACGATCAATGTATCACTTGTACATCATGACGGCAGTTGGAATGCAAAAACAACATCCAACGAGCCGTTGACACGCACCGTAGCCCAGAGAAGACTGCGACGATCAAGACGTACGTTAAATACACACGATTTCCTATTAGTGATCCATAGTAGCATGGGCCTACCTCATATACCGTGATAAACGGCGATTTCAGCGAAAATCGCAAAAAAAAATTCCACCCAGTGTATTTAACACCCCACTGACGGGATTCCCTTGGAATTTTGTAACGGCGCTGGGGCTCGTAAAAACTAAAATGATGCCCCCACCAGATGGTATAAAGAGTTCGACGATATGGTGCTTTCGTTTAGATACAATACCACAACGTGACGGACAGACGGACAGACAGAATCGGTGCGTCAATATCGCGCTCTGCATGCTATGAATACTGACGCGCGATGAAAATTAAACTAGGTTTGTCAATAACGCAGTAACATGTTCTGAGAAGGTGAAGAATGCATTGACGGATATAAGGATTAAGTTATCATAGCAACAAGGATCCTATAATAAAGGTAATGAAATTTTACATAAGGCGCCCCAAAAGGTAGCCCCTAAAATCTGTTGCTAATAACTCATTAACGGTTTAAGTTAATTTTGTAATATTTTGCAGGAATGTTGAACATTTACATTAACATACAAATGCCAAGTTATATTCCCGTACGGCTAATAATGAGAAGGCTACTCTAAATTAAATGAAGTTACCTGAAGATTTCTGAGCATTTAATTTTAAATAAATTAATTCTCATTTATTTCAACAAAAATAATGCTACAGTGACGTCACTGTAACGTAATTTTAGCGGTAGTGTTATTGCAAACGGTAAATGAAGTTGTTTGTTAATTTCTGCTTCCGAAGTTCATTGAAGGGTGCAACTGACTGTTGCCAAACGGAGCGGCAGATTCAACAAGCTGTAGGGGGCGGCTGCCACGGTATGCCCCGCCCCTCTCCTCCCTCTGTGGGCGCCGAAGCGCCTCGCGTCGCCGAGCAGACGGCAACGTAGCAGTAGTTTCCCACGGCCAATACATTCCCACACTCACCGCTGCAGCTGCGTGACGCGTTAACACGGCGGTGAGTAAAGCGGCCTGGTGACTTTGACCTTTGACCTGTTGACTTTGAAAGTGGTGTCCGAGTCACGTGTGACGTGGGCTACCTCTGTACCAATTTTAGTCTTCCTAGGCCTCTCTGTTCTCGACTTAGGCCCGATGTACGCGACAGACGTCAGACACAGACAAACGGACGTCAGACAGCATCATCGCTTTATGCCCCCGCCTATTATGGGCTGGGCATAACAAGATCTATGTGGCACTGCGGGCATTGCACGTGTCTCTCAACAATGCCTATACGAAAACTGTCCGCAAATGATTGAAAAGAAACAACGGCCACCTAATAATTCTCCAAATTTGGATACCACGGAGATATGTCTGAGGAGCGACGCAGCTATTCTGAGCATTTTTCTGTACTCAAAAAGTGTTGCACTTACGGCGTTTGCGTTGTCTTGAGTAGTTGAAACATTTTTTGATAACGTTTCAACTGCATGCTTAGTTGCCGTGACTAAAAGCAACCTAATTTTGTCAATAGCAATGCAATGAAACTTCCCAGATTCATGAATGGTAACTATTGTGTAAAATTTTGTGTCATATCTCTCTATAGTTCTTGAAAAATTAGCAACACTCTCTAGGGGCTACTTTTTGGCACTTCCGGTATATTAAACTAGTATTTATGGTTGCCCGCTTCCAAGACAGCGAAGGCCCATTAGACATTTTAGTCATGTCTCTTATTTATGTTTTCAGACCAATCTTTGTCGGCATCGCTAAACTGAAATTCTCAAAAATTTATAATAGGATGCGATCGATGTAACTAGAATGCAAGCCCTACTGGGCCTATACTGCTTTCCTCTGTGTGGCAGAAAACATTGCATTTTTGCACTTTTCTTAAGTTGCGTCATCATTCAGAAATGAATAATAATAATAATAATAATAATAATGTTTTATTATTTAATTTTTTAGTGCCCAAGGCATCTCCGATACCGAGGGCGAGGAAGAAAAAAATTGGTTAGAAAATGTAAACGCTGGAATGACCATTAGTCCAGGTGGTCTGCCGCCTCAAAACTGTTGTGGAGCAAGATAGCGTTGAATCGCTGAATGACAACTGATAACCTTCGGAACAGGAAGGCACTCTCTCTCTCGTCACCTGACTGGGCGGAGATCCTTCTCCCGAGATCCTTCAAAAACTGACAAGCTGTCTCATTGAGTGGACCAAGCGACTCCACTGCAATTGGCT
>Ga0049107_10000701_pt1 | contig 10791 bp, 4 predicted proteins | sample WorMetilPIANOSA1_FD_61187 | JGI IMG/M metagenome (GOLD analysis project Ga0049107, IMG submission 61187) | Marine gutless worms symbiont microbial communities from Max Planck institute for Marine Microbiology, Germany - Olavius ilvae PIANOSA.1 | ecosystem: Host-associated > Annelida > Digestive... | reverse complement strand
CTCTCTCTCTCTCTCTCTCTCTCTCTCTCTCTCTCTCTCTCTCTCTCTCTCTCTCTCTCTCTCTCTCTCTCTCTCTCTCTCTCTCAAAAGTTGAATAGGAATATCGTTTTTGAAAGATTGTCGAACCTACAGCTTGCCAAAGTTGACAAGTTCTTTGAGACACAGGCTAAATATGAATTTTTATTCACTATGAAACTGGTAGAGGAATAAAAATGAAAAAACGCTCAGAGAGACGCAAACACTGCGCGCCCGCCGCAGTCTCCCATAGACGCACAGAGTGCGCGATGGCTGTAGTAAGGCAGAGCCAATTTCCTCCCCCGCCGCAGAACCCATTCCCGGGGGCGCAGGACCGCCAAAATTTAATCACCTGGAGATGGTCACTACCTTCACCTACAGACCCAGTTTGGTGAGGATCGATGTACGCAATTTCGAGTTATGGGTTATCATGGTAACAGACACCGCCCGCCCGCCCTCCACAAACACACAAACGCACAGACAGGACCAATTACAATACACTGCGCCGCTAGCTAGCGCCCAGTGTAAACAGGCACGACTAAGTTATAGATCCAATGAATAACGATAACGATACAATTAATGTGTAACAATCCTAAACTGCCAACGTAAGATGTAACAACAAGCAAATTTACATAATGTCTCCTTTTCTTTCACTGGGCAGACAGAATTTTAAAAATAAGACAGTCATTAATAACGTTCATATTCGACGTTGAACTTGGCAATGTGGTCCTGGCTCAAAACGTTTGCGATTGCGATTGGTTCACACAAACCAGTAGAAGGCAGTTATATATAGACTGTTTTGATCCGATTATTGCCGACGTTTAATGATCTTGGAAAGTACTGTATTATCAACGTATCAAGGGATGGTATCCAGGATAAGCTCAACTGTTTCACAAATCCTTCCAATTCATTGTTATCTACCGGCTTGTCTTTTTCGGATTTCTGATGATGATCGGTATTCTTTTGATTTTCTTTTCGTTAATTTTCTGTTCGATGTCAAGCGTTTGAGCGCCGTTGTTGGCTGTACATTCTCCATAGTAACGTAGCGGTATTTAACAGAACCGATAATGTATAACAAGCTGTATGTGGGAGGCCGCCAAAATATGCCCACGCCCAGGCCTGCAAGTGGTGACACGATATACATCATACACGCATCTGGATCCGTTACTAACTCGATGTCCATGTTGTTGGCCTGCCAGTACAGCAAACCAAAGCGGCCTGGTGACCTTGACCTTTGACCTTTTGACCTTGACAGTGGTGTCTCAGTCACTTGCGAAGTGGGCTACCTCTGTGCCAATTTTGGTCTTCCTATGGGTCTCTCTGTTCTCGACTTAGGCCCGATGTACGCGACAGACAGGCAGATAGACGTCAGACAGACTGACATCAGACAGCATGATCGCTTAGTGTCCCGCCTAGGGGCGGGGCATAATAATAGCTGTTTGCACACAATATGCGATTGTCTTATTAGACGTACGGTAAACGGACGGACGGCAAATAAATAGATCTGCGGCGGAGATGAAGCCGTGATACACGACCCTCACTGTGATCAACGAGGCCCACCGCCTCGAAATTTCTGTCGGCCCCTGTGACCTTTCCACCAGAAAATATCACCGGCTGTTATACATGCAGCACGGAATAGGAACATCCAATGTGAATTTTCTACAAACTTCAGATCCGAACTCACTGGCATGAACGTGACGGAAAGACGGACGGACACATGCAGCAACCAGTACTATCGTATTCGTCCCCGCTAGAGGGATGGCCGAATAATAATCGCGGCTGCAGCTGGACAGCGGTCGCTAAAATGTTCAATGCTTTGTGTCCGCGCATCAATAATTATAGATAATGACAATTTATAGTCCGGTTTGCCTGCGGGTGTCTGCCGCCATGAACCGCACGTCATTTTCTACGCTATGCGCAACTCCACTACAATGTCCAGAGCCCATACACTGTCCATTTGCGCATTCAGCAAACAGCAGTCGTCTACAGCAGCCATACAGAACATGACGTGGCATTTCTTACACTCGGGTGGCTGAGTCACTGAACTGAACCCACAGCTGCGTCTCTTATCAGCAATAAATGACGCACAATTTTCTCCAGGCCGCTTGGTCGCATCCGGCGAATTTGTACGGGGATCTACCGTTGTGTTTTACGCTTTTTATGATGCACGAGGGCTCTGCAGTGCAATCGATGCATGCAAAATTGCACGTACGCCAGACACCAAACACAAGAACGCAACAGATTGGGTTTGCAAAAAATACTCGTTCAGAATTCAGACCGGACGTTGTTCTGCGGTAGGGTCTTTGAACTTGAAATTTGAGGTAGGTCGATATTCGAGCACACCTTATCTCTGTGAGAATGCGTTCTCGTTGACGGCCATATGGTAACTACCCCGTCCAAAGCCATAACCATAGCCGTCCTCTATTATTGGCCAAAAACAGGTTTGTCGGCCGCCCTTCTCCCAACTGTTAACCGATCTGGATGAAATTTGGCAGGATCTGTTATTACACGGAATATAGTCTTGTTGGTTTAATTTGACCTGAACGGTGCATGGGCGACTCCATGCCAAACGATAAGGACTTCGTTTTTACAATACCTAAAAAGTACTATAACCCTAGTTACATACAGCGGATCTTCACGATCTCGGTGTAAAACGACTGGATAGCAGATTATGCTGACGTGAAACATTACAGAAGTTTCTAACGTGTGCGAAACCAGAGCCAAAAACGGAGGAATTTCCGGTTTCCTGCGCACAGCCTACAGGAAAGCTTTTTTTGCAAATCAAATGGTACCGACGGAAAGTGTTTACTCCAAAGGTATGCTGTTTGGGGACTAAGCCCATCAGATCAACAACCCCAAATGGAGAACCCCAAACACTAAAAAATTGAGTCCGGAAAATTTATTTCACCCATCATATCCGACGTAGAGAAAATTGGCTGAATTCGACCTTGAAATTTTTTTCTTCAAATCTGAGCAAAATGACGGAAATATCGCGAGAAACTTCGTGCGTGGGCAGCTCCGGGCCTTTTAAAACTGCTTTTGATGCTCGTCGTCAATACAGCCATCTAGTTCTTACGAATAAATATGTATATATTATATAATTAGGCTAATCGCATGCTGTGACAATAGCTGCAGTATTGTCAGGAGGCTGTGAAATGTCACAAATTTATCTAATGTTTGAATTCAATAATTTCAAGTATATTGTTATTATATTGCTGGATAGTTAGTGTATAGCTTTCAACAATCCTTAGTTTAGGCTGACAAAGTGAAGGTTTGAACCAGGTGCCGCACCTTAGAATTGGCCGCGAGTATTATCTTTCAACTGTTGACAGCAGACACTTAGCTGAAGATGCCACGGTAAATGCAAATAAAGCCGGGAGTGTAAAACGCTCTGTCAATTCGGCTGCTGCAGCGCTGCGGCAGCTGTCAAACGCCGAATGCCCGCAGGATGCATCATGATGCTGCTCAGTATAGTATGTCAGAACAGCACGTAGCAATATATTGATTTTCTTGTCGGAACAGCAAAACTTGGTTGTTACGCATCTTGAACTATATTATTAGGTATTTTCTGACCAGGAGAATATCTCAACAACAAAGCTACAGTATCTGTTAACTAGCAAATAAGCGCGCAGCCGACCCGACGCGCGCATTTTATACATTATGTGAATTGCAACTTACAAGACGCTTTTACACCACAGAGCGGTGTTGTTAGCAATCTGTACTAGTATGTTAAGTTGAGTGTCTGTAGGTCAGGTTTGTTTGTTATCGATAAACTTGGCTTTCTTATACGGTCTACCCTCCCTCACATTATGATACATAAATCGGCATGATTCTCGGAGTGAACGGGTACATATTACGGTCGCATTAACTGAATGTTTATAAATTACTGTTTGACGCAAATTTCGAATCGACAATCGGAAGTCACTTTATTTCAACCACGCTATAAAAGCAAACAAGAAGCGGAAATTGAAACTGAAAATAATTAACGCTTAATTAGCACACAAATGTCGGTTTCATTTTCGACGCCGATACATATGTTGAGGAACTTCTCCGTTCGAAAACAGTCCACCCGGAGGGCAAAATTCACGGCCAGTACTAACTAAAAGTATATCACAATATCACATAGTACAATATCAACAACAATATTGAAATCTTAAAAATATTGCAGTAGCACTAGCAATACTTTTGCAATACAATTTGACTGCGGTGATGGCAGGCGGATATGTTTCTCGACCACAAAAAGAACATTCTCTAACACCTTACATTACTGATTGAAGACCATTATTGGCTGTTTTACACATTTTAATATCACTTAATAACACGATACCAAATGTTTGCTGTTATCATCAGAATTAAAAGTGCATAAATGCTTGCTCCTTACGCCACACTTCGACTGTTATTCACGGCATTCCATACGTTGTCAGTCAAAATATCTCCGGCTGCCGTTCCTATATTACTTTTCCTGACAGGGGTCAAAGGGGCGTGGTCAGGTCACGAGACCAATTTTTGGACTTTTGGGGTCTTATCATGTCTTCAAATTGTGCACATAAATTGAATGTGCATGTTTTGAAAGAAGTTTAATGGCGAATAAATAAATAGCAAATCTAAATGTACAAAACTGCATATTTCATGTATGTTAACGGCAATATGCTGAATGACATACCGAAAACAGCAAAAGAAACGAAAAAAAAACGCTGGGAGAGACGCAAACACTGTGCTCTGGCTGTAGTAAGGCAAAGCCAAAAAATTTCGCCCCGCCGCAGATCGCTTACCCGGGGGCGCGGGACGGCCAAAATTTAATCAGCTGGAGATGGTCACTACCTTTACCCAAAAAATCCAGTTTGGTGAGGATCGATGCATGCAATTTCGAGTTATCGTGGTAACAGACCCACAAACAAACAAACACAGCCACAAACCCATCCACAGACAGGACCGATTACAATACACTGCGCCGCTAAGCTTAGCGCGCAGTGTAATCAGCAGCACGTTGACACAGGGGCGCGTTAAGTTATTAAGCGCTTCACTGAAGCGCTTAGTAACTTAACGCGCCCCAGGTGAGATGCTGCCTAACGTCACTGTTGATTTTTTTATCGCGCGTAAGCATGCAAGGAGAACTCTCTCAGCGGGGGCGTTAAGTACAATGGGGTGGAAAACATTTGCGATTTCCGATGGAAATCGCCGTTTTCTCTGAAACGGTAAAAGATAGGCCCATGGTTACTACGAATCACTAATAGGAGGTCATATAGGTTGCCAACTGATCCCTGTCAGTTCGAATGACCTTGAGTGACCTTGAAAAGCGGAGTGCGAAAGGTCAAGTTATTCTGGTGGACCCACGTAATTACACTCGTACAGTTTGACATAGAATGACGAAATTTTGGCATGGTACAGGTGGGGAGAAGGATGTTTCTAGGGGTCATCACGCCCATTCCTAAGAGACAGGACCCAGTGTCCCCCCAAAGTTTTCGGACCTTATACGAAAGCGCACATCGTATGAGAAACAGCAACCAAATTTTGCGTGGTGGTCAAACTGTGTGAGGAAAATAAAATTTTTAAGGGTTTGACCACGAATGCTGACGCGCGATCTGTTTGCGGTAGCTAACCTTCTTGTTTTTGCCGTTCTTCTGCATATCGCCGTTGCATAAACTGCAGTTATGTGCATTTGCATCATAAAATAGCCGCCTGCACCGTAGGTCCTATTCGCGATAATTACAGCAGCGATGAGCGAACTGATAAAACTATAAGGTTGCAATGGTCATGGGTTCGGTCCATCCATGGGCTGGGTCGGATTGAGTTTGGCTGGGTCACGAATGTACACATCTTTTATGGGTTTCGTTGGGTTCGTAATGTTGAGTGTAATTACACTGCGCCTAGCTGCGGTCCAGTGTATTGTAATCGGTTCCGTCTGTGGGTTTGTTTGTGTGTTTGTGGGTTTGTTACCATGATAACTCGAAACTGCGTTCATTGATCCTCACCAAACTGGGTTTGTATAGGTAAAGGTAGTGAACACCTCCAGCTGGTTAAATTTTGGCCGTACTGCGCCCCTGGGAAGGGGGTCTGCGGCGGGGCGAAAATTTTTGGCTCCGCCTTGCTACAGCCAGCGCGCAGTGTTTGCGTCTCTTTGAGCGCTTTATACTGTGCGACGCAGATATGCATAGCGCGTACTTGCTACGGCAACATGGCTGGGTGGCTGGCTGGCTGGGTGGCTATCTGTCTGTCAAACGCCGGTATTGTATCAATACCGCTAAACCTATCTTAAAACTTTTTCGACTACCTCGTAGCACCATCATTCTAGATTCTTCGGACCCCTGCGACGATACCCAACTCCAAGGACAACGGCTTCAGCGGGGGCGTTAAATACACGGGGTGGAAAAAATTGGCGATTTTCGACGGAAATCGCCGTTTATCTCGGAAACGGTGCGAGATAGGCTGATGGTTACTATGGAACGTTAATAGGAAGTCATGGGTGCCGGATTGAATGGTATCATCTTCGAAAACCTTGAGTGACGCCTAATCCGGGTTTCAAGGTCACTGTAAACTTACAAGTCGAATATCTCAAAAAACGGTGCGTTTTAGGGACAAAGTTACTAAAGAACACTAATAGGAAACCATACACGATCTACCGAATGGTGCCATTTTCAATGACCTTGAGTGACCTCTGACCCCGGTTTCAAGGTCACGACATTTCTAGACATTGAATATCTCAGAAATGACACGAGATAGAGCCATAGTTAATATAGAACTTCAATAGGAAGTCATAATGCGCTCTATCGAACGGTGACATTCCCAATGGCCTTGACGGACCCCTAACCTGGTTTTCAAGGTCACGGCATTTTTGAAGTCGAATATTTGAAAAACGGTGCATTTTAGGGACAATGTTATTAAAGAACACTAATAGGAAACTATACACAATATATCGAATGATACCACTCTCAATGACCTTGAGTGACCTTTGACCCCAATTTGAAGGTCACGACATTTTTCAACATTGAATATCTTAGAAACGACACGAGATAGAGCCATAGTTACTCTATAACGTAAATAGGAAGTCATGTATGGGCTCTATCGCACGGTGACATTTTTTTAAAATTTAATAACCTTGACGGACCCCTAACTCGGTTTTCATGGTCACAGCATTTTTGAAGTCGAATATCTCAAAAACGGTGCGATTTAGGGACATAGGTACTAAAGAACACTAATAGGAAATCATACCCAATCTATCGACTGGTGCCACTTTCAATGACCTTGAGTGACCTCTGACCCCGATTTCAAGGTCACGACATTTTTTGAAGTTGAATATCGTAAAAACGGCGCGTCTGAAAGACAAAGTTACTATTGCACAATAGGAAACTATACCTAACATATGGAATGGTGCTATGTTTGGTGACCTTGACTCACCTATAAACGCGTCGCGCAGGTTTGTCGGCGATAGCTGAGTTTCTTGTTTTTCTGTACTTTGATAACTGTTCGTTCTGCACGATGTTGTAACGTTTTCACGTTGCACATTCTTACACGTTTGATGCTTGAATTTTGACGAAGTGTGAGTGTGTCCACGGAGCGGCGAGTAAATGGACGAACGTGTGCTCGCGGCGGCGCTGACTCACGAGCCGCCACTAAGGCCCAGCTGGCCGTCTAACGTATAAATTTAATTAGTCACTAAAAACTCCTGTGCAACACACACACACATACACACACGCATCACCCGAGGGTGCACTGTAGCATCTGACGTCTTTTGCTTCAGGACTCGTTTCATTCGATCGCATCACGGAGGATTCATTACGCCATTGACTGGTGCCACTCTCTATTTGTATTTCTGTCAGCTGTATTAGTTCAGGCCGTTCGTCATGTCTCGCTAATTTTTACCGCGCGACGCTCTGCGTAGCGCGGTCTTTGCCGTCGTGCGGTGCCAGTCTGTCTGTCCGTCTGTGCATCTGTCTGTCACACGTCGGTATTTTGTCTAAACGGCTAAGCTTATCTAAAAACTTTTTTTGACCATCTAATAGCCTCATCATTCTAGTTCTTCCGTGTGCCGATACCAAATTCTAAGGGGAACCCCGTCAGCGAGGGCGCAAGATACACGGAAATGGTAAATTTTTGCGATTTTCGATTGAAATCGCCGTTTACTTCGGAAACAGTACTCGTACGAGATAGACCCATGGTTACAATGGAACGTTAATAGGAAGTCATAAGTATCTGATCGATACGTGCCGGTTCCGATAACCTTCAGTGACCCTTAACCCAGGTTTCAAGGTCACAAGTCGGATATCTCAAGTGACAAAGTTACTATAGAATACTAATAAGAAGCCATACCCAATCTATCGAATGGTACCACTTTCAATGAACTTGAGTGACCTCTGACCCTGATTTCAAGGTCACTTCATCTTTGAAGTCGAATATCTCAAAAACGACGAGTCTTAGGGACAAATTTGCTTTAGCACATTAATAGAAAACTATACCTAACATATCGAATGGTACCATGTTTGGTGACCTCGAATCTCTAAACACGTCGCGCGAGTTTGTCAGCATCAGCTGAGTTTCTTGTTTTCACTGCCGTCCAAGCGCCGTTGACTCTCCATTGAATTGCCTCATGGCTATAATTTTGTAATCTTTTATTCACCACACAACTGATAGCAAAGTGATAAAGCAAAAATGTTTAGAACGCAATCTTAACTAAATAAAGTCAATTCCAAATTGCCAAAGCAGATTGTGACAACAAGCAAATTTGGTCAATAACTTAGGGTGACTAAAGTTGCCGAGACATACCTGGCTGAGAACGGTGGAGGCAGACCTGCGTCCGTTCAACCTCGGTCTTGCATCCGGGTTCAAGAATTGGCACAGGACAGAACTACCTGGCGCGCACTCACGGGAACGGCTATGCCACGACAAGCCCCGAATGATGATGATACTGTCACAGGCAATGACACTGTCAGGTGCCTTCTCTCCGTGACATCTCTTCAGTGACATCTCTATGCTGGACGTCCTTCTCCTAACGACTGCATTCTTCATTCTGTCTTTTGTCACACAGAAATCATGATTCAGTAATTCAGTGGACACCTGTGACCTTGACTTTTGGTCTTTCTGCTCGAAGATGGAAATATGAAACAAACGCGCGAGGGGAATGTTTTCACCAAAGTTGAAGTTGTACGAGCTTTCGTTATACACTTATGGGCCGGAACGGGATGGCCAGACAGACAGACGGACGGACAGCTCCGTTCCGTAATACAGCCCTATAGGGAGAACCGTATAAGAACAAACGCCTAAGGCGCGAGGGACGCAGGCTAATGACGTCGGCCATCGGCAGACAAACAGCAGGGTGACATACTCGTATAATGCGCTCTATCGATTGAATAGGGCCTACAAAATTCCACCAATATGCCATGCAGCTGTTTATTACGGTGGTCCGTCGCAGAACGCCTCCTGGATCGGTCATCGGTGCGACACCGCATTAATACAGAGCTCACGGCATAATCGCTAATATCTTGATATTGTGTAGCTGCAGTGTTGCCGTGGTAGGGCCGTGAAATCGCATTTAACAGCAGCACGTGTCCCAGGCTTAGCTCGTCGGCCCATGTGAGAGTGGTCCTGTGAGCCCGTCAAAACGAAATCTAATCAGAACCAAAATAATTTCGTTCTAACAGGACAGTCACCATTCCTTCTCGTGGTATTAGGCTGGGGTAAAGGTTCGGGTTAGTGTTGGGATTAGTCTTTCGCTCTGATGAACATTCCTTCTGTTCGCCATTCGCTTGGTCAGGTCTAATCCCGGCAGTAAGTTAGGCGCAATGTGCACTAATTGGACAGCGGTCGGTCGGCAGTGTACATCGCTGATAATCTTTGTGAATTATTGTTCTGGCATCATCGTGACGTCATCGGATGCGTCAACAGGTTGGATGCTGTTGCCGCCGTGTGGTCACAACGAGGGCGCGGGCGCGCGTAACACTGATGCATGTTTACCGACGTGTTACCATCATTGCACTTTACTGACCTCACAAATGACTACGCAGTACGCAAGGTCTGTAGGTTACAGCGTGTTCTACAGTTGCTAGTACGGGGTATAAACAGGATAATCAACTGTAAACCTGTTGAAAATTACTCGTTTCACATAACCGTGAGCGACAGACAGACTGCAGCACTGTAATGGCCCAGTGGAGCGTGACCATCTCAGTTAGACCTTGGACTGTAGGCAGCGTAGCTACTGATTTGTGGGAAACATACTGTCAACACGTTAGAATTATAATTGAAAGGGGCAGAGTTTCAAGAATTTATCAACAAATACCAATAATAAATTGCACACACACACACACACCTAATTAAGTTAGTTAAGCACACTTCTGTCTTTCACTATCTGTCTTTATACGATACCTCGCGATGCACACCTAAATTATCTTAACAAAATTATCGTACCGTTCCGTAAATGTTCCGAACCGAGTATGTGACAGATAATTGGATTTGGCCCTTGGTTTAGCTGCATTCTCGGCGGGAGAGGTAGGAAGTCATTCAAGGTCATTTTATCACTTTTCCCCTGTTCATCTTGTTCCCTTCACGTTTTTTTCTGATCCCAGACGTCATCTGTATGGTTTTATCCATTTCCCTTCTTTCCGTATTGCTCCCGCTCCGATTTCATACCGTAACACACTAACTTCCTTATACTTCATCCTAGCGTCTTCAAACCTGTCCCAATCGATACAGCATGGTCGATTTAGTGAAAAAAGTGTAACATATTGATAGGGCTACCCGTTACCGTTCCGGAGATGTAGCGATTTAAAGTTTGGCTACACGAGC
>Ga0049107_10000700_pt1 | contig 10804 bp, 9 predicted proteins | sample WorMetilPIANOSA1_FD_61187 | JGI IMG/M metagenome (GOLD analysis project Ga0049107, IMG submission 61187) | Marine gutless worms symbiont microbial communities from Max Planck institute for Marine Microbiology, Germany - Olavius ilvae PIANOSA.1 | ecosystem: Host-associated > Annelida > Digestive... | reverse complement strand
CACCTGGCGCAACAGGTCGTGGGTGACCGGCGCATCGCGGCGGCCGTCGCCGGTCTGCACCGACTTGATGGCCTCCCGCGCGTCGAGCGGCCGCGTGTCGAAGGCGCGCCGGCGCGCCCGATGCTGCTTCGCGAGCTCCAGGAACCGCCCGCCGAACTTCGCCGTGTGCGTGCCGTCGCGCCCCTCCGGCGGGCCGTCGAGGCCGCGGGCCGGGTCGCTGCGGCGGCGCTCGTTGTCGCCGCCCTCGCCGGCGAGGTCTGGGCGGAAACCGTGGGCGCCCTGGGTGCCGCGCCGTTCGCGCTGCTGGCGTGCCTCGCGCTCTCGCTGCTGGCGGGCCGCGCGCTCGCGGGCGTCGCGTTCTGCTTTTTCGCGGCCGCGGATGGCCTTGTCCTGAACGGCGCGTTCGCGCGCCTCGCGGGCCTCGCGCCTCTTCGCCTCCTGCCGCGCACTGGCGCGCTCGTAGCGGTCCTGCTCGACCACGGCAAAGGCCGGCCCTTCGCGCAGCGCGAAAAGCCCCTTCGGGTCCTGCTGCGCCGTCTTCTCTTCGAGCGTGTCGAAGGCGCCGGTCATGGCCGAGCCGCCGCCGCGACGGGTCCGGCCACGGTTCTGCCGCGCGGTCTCGCGCGCGTCCGGCGCATCGCCCGGCCGCTCCGGCGCGGGCGGTGCGGACGGCGGCGGCGCAGCGGACGGTGGCGGGGGCGGAGGCGTGTCGCGCTGGTCGCGCCGCGGCTTGTCGAGTTTCTGCGGATCGGGCGTGGGGGCGCGATCGAAGCTTCCCATCGGGACATCTCCTGGATGAATTTTGAGGGTGGGGCCGGCGGCTGGACGCAACTGTCCCGCACGACTGGACGGCACATAGCACGACGGAACGAGCATATCAAGAACTTTTTCGGGAAAACGGACATATATCCGCTTTTCATCCTATCTCCGCCTCGCATCGGCGGCACCGGGTCACGGCAGCAAGAAAGGCCGAACTACAGAGGCACAGAGGCACAGCGGCACAGAGGCACAGAGGCACCGAGAAGAACGGATCGGATTGGCCCGACATCGGCGCTCCCCGAAGGGCCGGCGGCCGAGGTCCAGCCGTCGGGTCAACCCGAGCGGCCATGCGACCCAGCCAGCCTCGCCATGCTGTCTTGAAAGAGAGCCCAGGGACGTTCGCCGGGCGGCTTGGCGCCGTCCCTCTGCCGCTCCGTGCCTCTGTGGTTCAGGCTTTCTGTTTCAATCGCCCCGCCTGCGTGGCGCGCCGGGCGATTGACGCCGCGGCGCGGGCGTCCTACCTGATGGCTCGGCGCGGGCGCCGACGACGCCCCGCCCGGGGAGGGCTTTGCCGCCGATGGACACGGCTCCGCTGATCGATCCGTTCGCGCGCGCGATCACCTATCTGCGCGTCTCGGTCACCGACCGCTGCGACCTGCGCTGTGTCTACTGCATGGCGGAGGACATGACCTTCCTGCCCAAGGCCGAGGTCCTGAGCCTGGAGGAGCTGGACCGCCTGTGCAGCGCCTTCGTCAGCCTCGGCGTGCGCAAGCTGCGGCTGACCGGCGGCGAGCCGCTGGTGCGGCGCGACGTGATGTGGCTGGTCCGGCGCCTGGCGCAACATTTGGGCCGAAATTCGGGCGGCGGCCTCGACGAGCTGACCCTGACCACCAACGCGACGCAGTTGAGCCGATTTGCGGGCGAGCTCGCCGACGCCGGCGTGCGCCGGGTTAACGTCTCGCTCGACACCCTCGACCCCGACAAGTTCGCCGAGATCACCCGCTGGGGCCGCTTCGACAAGGTCATGGCGGGCCTGGAGGCGGCGCGCGCCGCGGGGTTGCAGGTCAAGATCAACACGGTGGCGCTCAGGGGCGTCAACGACGACGAGTACGACCGTCTCCTCGCCTGGTGCGGCGACAACGGGTTTGATTTGACGCTCATCGAGGTCATGCCCATGGGCGAGATCGGCGAGCAGCGCGTCGACCAGTACCTGCCGCTGTCGCTGGTGCGCGCGCGGCTGGAGCAGCGCTGGACCCTGACCGACAGCGACGAGACGACCGGCGGGCCGGCGCGCTACGTGCGGGTCGGCGAGACCGGCCGCAAGCTCGGCTTCATCACGCCCCTGACCCACAATTTCTGCGAGTCCTGCAACCGGGTGCGGCTGACCTGCACCGGCACGCTCTACATGTGCCTGGGCCAGGACGACGACGCGGATTTGCGCGCGGCGTTGCGCGCTTCCGACGACGATGCCGACCTGGTCACGGCGATCCGCGCCGCCATCACGCGCAAGCCCAAGGGCCACGATTTCGTCATCGACCGCCGCCAGCAGGCGCCCGCGGTCGAGCGCCACATGAGCGTGACCGGGGGTTAGGGCACCCCGCCGCCCCATCAACCACGCCGGCCGGGACGCTGGCGCCGGGGCGCCGAAGCGCCCATATTCCGTCACATGCTGGCCGTTCCACCAATCGCCGGCTCCCCGCCGCCGTCGCGGCTGCGGCTCAGCGGCAGCATATCGGGGCTGCTCCACGCCCTGGTGCTGGCGCTGTGGATCTTCGGCTGGCCGGTCTTCGAGCTGCTATTCGCCGACGACCCTGCGGTCGGCACGCCGTCAGATGTCCTGAGCTACAGCGGCGAGGACGAGGTGCGCGCCGCGGCGGCGACGGGCGAAGTCGTCAGTGCGCTCGAAGAGGGCGCCGGACAGGCCAACGTCGGCGGCCGCGACCCGGGCGGCAACCGCGCGACCTCCGGCGCCGGCGACGACGCCTACAGCCTTGACGGCGACGCCCCGGCCAGCGCCGCCCGCGGCGCCCGCTCCGCCGGCCCCGAGGCCGTGCCGGACGCGACCGAGCAGGCGACGCGCCGGGAGTCACAGCCCGACGTCCCGGCGGAAACCGCGCGCTCAAGCGACGCGGCGGCGGCGGTCGAGCCGTCGGCGCCCGGCGCGGAGCCACGACCCGCGCGGCGCGCGCAGGCCGACGGGCGTCCCGTCGCCGCGCGGCCGCCGCAAACCACCGCGTCGGCGGACCCGGCCGCACCCCAGGTCGCGCCGATGCCGCCCTCCAGCGAGGCCTCGGCGGCAACCACGGCCCCGCGCACCGCCACGGACCCGGTGGCGGAGCCGGCGCGCGAGGCAACGCCACCCGACACCGCGCCCCCGGCACTTCGGCGCCCGGCGGACCCGGCCGACGCCGCCGCGCCCAGCGACGCCGCGCCGGCCATCGAGCCCCAAACGGCGCAGACGGCGGGCACCGACGCGCAGCCCGCCGCCGACCGGGCCGCGACGCCGCCGGCTGACCAGGCGCCAACGGCCGCGCAGCCGGCCGAGAACCGGGTGGCGGCGGCGCAGACCCCGGCGACGCTGCCGTCGGACGCCCAGACGGCGCCGCAACCGGCCGAGAGCCGGACGGCAGAGGCACAGTCGCCAGAACCGCTGGCAACAGAAACGCGGTCGGCAGAGGCGCCACTATCGGACGCCCGGACGGCCGCACAATTGGCCGAAAGCCGGACGGCAGAAGCAGAATCCTTGGAGACGCTGCCGACTGAAACGCCGTCGGCCGAGACACCGTTGGCCGAGGCACCGTTGGCCGAAACGCCATTGGGCGAGACGCCGTTGGGCGAAACGCCGTTGGGCGAAACGCCGTTGTCCGAAACACGATCGGCCGAAACGCCGTCGGCTGACGTCCAAACGGCGACGCCAGCATCGGCACCGACAGCCGAGCCGCAAAGTGCGGCTCAGGCCACCACTTCTCAGGCCACCGCGTCGCAAGCCACGGCGTCTCAGACCATCGGGCCGGAGGCCGCGCAGGCCGGCGCGGGCCGGCGCGGGCCCCTCGCTCCGCGCGAGGGCTACCGTCAGATCGTCGTGTTCGTCGATCTCTCGGCCAGCGCGCGCGACGAACCGGTGCTACCCGAGGCGTCGGCGGTCACAGCGGCGCCGGGCGCCGCTACCGAGTCCGCCGAGACGATCGCGACCGCGGACCAGGCGACCGGAGCTGCCGGCGCGACGGAAACGGCGGACCAGGCGACCGGGGCCGCCGGCGCGACGGAAACGGCGGCACAGCCGCCCGCCGAAGAGCCGGCCAAGGATGAGACAGAAACGGCGGCACGGCCGCCCGCCGAGGGGCCGGCCAAGGATGAGACGGCAGCCGAACAACTCGCCGCCTTGCCGCCGGATCCGCGGCCAGCCGCCCCCGCCTCCACCGCTGCCACGGCGAGTCCGAGCGATGCGCTGGCGCCGCTGCTGGCGACGCTCGAGCTGCCGCCCGACGTGCGGCGCGGCCTGGCCGACCCGGCCGCGCAGGCCCGGGCGGCGGCGGCGCGGGACGCGGCCGAGCCCGAGCGCGCCGCGCGCGACCGGCGCACCGCGGCGACGCTGCAGGAGGCGGCGCGGACCGGCTATGGCCGGGCCGCCTATGCGCTGGCACTGCGCGCGTTGAGCGGGCGCGGCAGGCCGCTCGACGCCGAGGCGGCAGCCCAGCACCTGCGCGCGGCGGCGTTGGAGCGCGTGATCGAGGCGCAGGTCCTGCTAGGCTACCTGTTGACGCGCGACGACCTGTTGGCCAGCCCGGACACGGTCGAGGCGCACGCCTGGCTGGCACTGGCCGAGGCCGATGCCGGCGCCCCCGTCGCGGCCGCCCACCAGCGCCTCAGTGCGCAGCTGGAGTCGCCGGGGCACGTCGACTCCCACGCACTGGCGCAGAAGCTCGACCGCCTGGTGACGGCGACCGCGACGCTGCCGGCGACCGGCCCATACGGCGTGGCGCTGACCGACCAACTGGCGCAGGCGGCGGCGGAGGGCAACGCCGGGTCGGTCGCGCAGGTCCTGGCGCGCGGCGCCGACATCGACGGCACCGACGTCGCCGGGCGCACGGCGATGATCAACGCCGCCTGGCGCGGCCGCGCCGACACGGTGCAGACGTTGGCCGAGCTGGGCGCCGACTTCAACATCGCCGACGCGGAGGGCCGCACGCCGCTGATGTGGGCGGCCAGCAACGGCCACCCCGACGCCACGCGCCTCTTGCTGGAGGCCGGCGCGCGGCCGGGGTCGCGCGACGAACGCGGCCTCACCGCCCTGATGCGCGCCGCCTGGAACGGCCATGGCGACGTCGTCGCCCTGCTGCTGGCCGCCGGCGCCGACGCCAGCGACACGGCGCCCGACGGCGCCACGCCCCGCGACCTGGCCCAGCGCGGCGGCCACCCGGACGTCGTGCGACTCCTGACCCGCACCGGTGGCTGACCGTCGCGCTACTCGAACTTGACCTGGTGCGCGAAGTCGTCGCCGTTGGTGTAGGTCAGCTGCTTGAAGCCCAAGAGCTTGCACAGGTCGAAGAACGTGTAGTTCTCGGGCGCGTTGGTCTCCCGGAAGAAGGTCGTCGCGCGCGCCACGGCGGTCAGCATGGCGAACAGGCCGCGGGCCCGGTACAGCGTGTCGATGCCGTTGCCGTACAGCGCCGTGATGATCAGTTTCTCGGCCTCGGCGCCCTTGGCGAAGACCGCGTACTGCGGCGGGTACGGGTTGTTCAGCATCTCCGCGGTCAGCGCGGTGACGAAGCCGATGCGGCGCCGGCGGTCGCTGTCGGCCAGCGTCGGCACGCGGGCCTGGTAGGTCTCCTGCGACGTCGGCTCCGGGTAGTAGTAGCCGGCATGCCGGTCGGCCGCCGCGGCACAGCCGGCCATGGCCAAGCCCGCCGCCAGGGCCATCGCACAGGTCAAGACACGCGCGCCCAACATCGCCATCCTCCGCCTCCCCGGTTTCGCTAACCATGGGTGCGACCGCCGCCCTTGGCAAGGGCGGGACCGCGCTGGCCGCACTCTCGCCCTCGGCTATACTCGCCGGCCGAGCCACACGACGGACTTGGCGGCATGAGCGACGGCGACGGCGCGGTAGAGACGGCAGAGCGGCCGGCGGTATCGGCGCCCAAGGTTGCCTTCCTGGCGGCCGAGGGCGACGAGGCGCACGCGGCGCTGGAGCACCTCAAGGACCGCTACGCCCACGTCGCACCGGACGACGCCGACGTCGTCGTGGCCCTGGGCGGCGACGGCCTGATGCTGCAGACGCTGCACCGCTTCATGGGCCGCAAGGTGCCGATCTTCGGCATGAACCGCGGCAGCGTCGGCTTCCTGCTCAACGAGTACCGCGCGGAGGGGCTGTTGGAGCGGCTGGCGCAGGCGCGCGCCGTGACCCTGACGCCGCTGCACATGGTCGCGCGCACACTGGAGGGCGAGACGCACGAGGCCAACGCCATCAACGAGGTCTCGCTGCTGCGCGAGACGCGCCAGGCGGCGAAGATCGCCATCGCCGTCGACGGCGTCACCCGCATGGAGGAGCTGATCTGCGACGGCGTGCTGCTGGCGACGCCGGGCGGCAGCACCGCCTACAACCTGTCGGCGCACGGGCCGATCATCCCCTTGCGCGCCGGCGTGCTGGCGCTGACGCCGATCAGCGCCTTCCGGCCGCGGCGCTGGCGCGGCGCGCTCTTGCCCCACACGGCGACCGTGACCTTCACCGTGACCAACGCGGCGAAACGCCCGGTCAGCGCCGTCGCCGACGCCTTCGAGGTGCGCGACGTCGCCGAGGTGACGGTGCGCGAAGACCCGTCGGTCGAGCTGACGCTGCTGTTCGATCCGGAGCACGACCTGGAGGAGCGCGTGCTGAAGGAGCAATTCACGCCCTGAGGGTGCCCGGTCCGGGCCGGCGCGCTTTGACGGGGCGCTTTGACGGACGGCGGCACGGTGCGCTATGGGGACGCGCCGGCAACGCAGCGGAAGCGACATGCGCGACACGGTCATCTTCGACATCGGCGGGGTGCTGATCGACTGGAACCCGCGCCACCTGTACCACAAGCTGTTCGACGACGAGGCGGCGATGGAACACTTCCTGGCCGAGGTCTGCAGCCCGCTGTGGAACGCGGAGCAGGATGCCGGGCGCCCTTTCGCCGCGGCGACGGCGGCGGCCGTCGCGGAACACCCCGAGCATCGCGAGATGATCGAGCAGTACTTCGCGCGCTGGCCGGAGATGATGGCCGGCACCATCGACGGCACGGTCGATGTGCTGGCCGAGCTGCGCGCGCGGCGGGTGCCGCTCTACGCGCTGAGCAACTGGTCGGCCGAGACCTACCCCATGGCGCGCGAGCGCTTCGACTTCTTCGACTGGTTTGACGGCATCGTCGTCTCCGGGGAGGAAGGCGTCATGAAGCCCGACCCGCGGATCTACGCCGTGCTGCAGACCCGCTACGGCGTCACGCCGGAGCGCGCGGTGTTCGTCGACGACAGCAAGCCCAACGTGGCGATGGCCGAGCAGTTGGGCCTGCACCCGATCCACTTCACGGCCCCGCCGGCGCTGCGCGCCGAGCTCGGCCGGCTTGGCCTGCTGTGACCGCACGCCGCTCCGCCCGCGCGATCGAGCCCGACGACCATCCCGTCGAGCTCTCGGCACCGGACATCACGCGCCATCGCGCCGGCAATACGCGCGTCGACTACGTCTGGAGCTTCAACAGCGGCCAGCCCGGACCGCACGCGATGATCGTCGGCATCGTGCACGGCAACGAGCTGTGCGGCGCCCTCGCGCTCGACTTCCTGCTGCGCGAGCGCGTGCGGCCGACGCGCGGCAAGCTGACGCTCGCCTTCGCCAACGTCGCCGCCTTCCGGCGCTTCGATCCGGCGCGGCCGACCGCCTCGCGCTTCGTCGAGGAGGATTTCAACCGCGTCTGGTCGCCCACCGTGCTGAGCGGCGCCCGCGACAGCGTCGAGCTGCGCCGCGCCCGCCTGTTGCGCGAGTTCGTCGAAGCGGCCGACGTGCTGTTGGACCTGCACTCGATGCAGCACGTCAGCGCGCCCCTGGCGCTGGCCGGCCTGCACCCCAAGGGCCGTGCGTTGGCCTTCGGCGTCGGCGTGCCGGAGGTCGTCGTCGTCGACGCCGGCCATGCCAACGGCACGCGCATGCGCGACTTCGGCGACTTCGGCGACCCGCGCAGCGACAAGGCGTCGCTCCTGGTCGAATGCGGCCAGCACTGGGCCGGGACCAGCGCCGAGCGGGCGACCGAGGTGGCGCTGCGCTTTCTCAACCACGTCGACATGCTCGATCCCGCACTCGCCGCGGCGCACCTGCCGGCCGCGGCACCGCCGCCGCAGCGCATCGTCGAGGTCACCGAGGCGGTGACCATCGAGAGCGAAGACTTCCGCTTCGCCCAGGACTATCGCGGCATGGAGGTGGTGCCGCGGGCCGGCACGGTCGTCGCGCACGACAGCGGCCGCGCCGTGGCGACGCCCTACGACGACTGCGTCCTGATCATGCCCTCGCGCCGCCTGGGGCGCGGGCAGACGGCGGTGCGCCTGGGCCGGTATTTGCCCGACGATGCCGCGCAATAGCGGCGGAGCGCCCGCCGCCAAGACCGCCGCCTGGCCCCGCGTCGTCCTGGCGCTCGCCATCGGGTCCGTCGGCGGCGCGATTTTCGACGTTCTCGGCCTGCCGCTGGCGTGGATGCTGGGGGCGATGACGGCGACCGCGATCGCTTCGGTGGCGGGCGTGCGGCTGGCGACCCAGCGGCACCTGCGCGGCGGCATGATCGTCGTGCTGGGCGTCATGCTGGGCGCCGCCTTCACGCCCGACATCCTGGGCCGCCTGTCGGCCTGGCCGGTCAGCCTGGCGGCGCTGGTGCCCTACTGCGCCGTGACGGCGCTGTTCGTCGGCCTCTACTTCCGGCGCGTCGTCGGCTTCGACCCGCCGACGGCGTATTTCTGCGCCGCCCCCGGCGGCCTCTCGGAGATGGTCATCGTCGGCGGCGCCTTCGGCGGCGACGAGCGGCGCATCGCGCTGATCCACGGTATGCGGGTCTTTCTCGTCGTGATGGCGATCCCGCTGGCGCTGCAGGCCGGGGGGCTCGACGTCGCCGGCGGCCGCGGCGCCGGGCGCGTCTATCTCGGCGAGGTCGACTGGGGCGAGATGGCGCTGCTGGCCGGCTGCGGCGTCGTCGGCGTCGGTCTGGCCCGGCTGGTGCGGCTGCAGGCCGGCTACATCCTGGGGCCGATGCTGGTCAGCGGCGCCGTGCACATCACCGGGCTCAGCCACGCGCAACTGCCGTGGGAGGTGATCGCCGCCTCGCAGGTGGTCATCGGCAGCGCGCTGGGCACCCGTTTCTCCGGCATCGCCGTCGCGGTGATCTTCCGCACGCTCGGGCAGGCGATCGGCGCAACGGCGATCATGCTGGTCATCTCGCTCGGCTTCGCGGGCGTGCTGACGCCGGCGCTCGAGCTGCCGTTCGCCGCGGTGCTGCTGGCCTTCGCGCCGGGTGGCGTCGCCGAGATGAGCCTCGTCGCGCTGGCGCTCGACATCGACACGGCGTTCGTCGCCACGCACCACCTGGTTCGCATCGCCATCGTCGTCGCCCTCGCGCCGCTGGCCTGGCGCGCGTTCTCGGGGCCGCCACCGACGTCGACCTAGATCGACCCCGGCATGGCGCGGCTGATGCCGCCGTCGACGACCAGCTCGGCGGCGGTGACGTACTTCGCCTCGTCGGAGGCGAGGTAGAGCGCCGCGAACGCGACGTCCCAGGCGTCGCCCATGCGGCCCATGGGGCACTGGGCGTTGCGGATCTCCTTCATGCGCGCGATGTCGCCGTCGGCGTAATGGTCGGGCAGCGCCGCCTCGATCATTGGCGTGTCCATCAGCCCCGGCAGGATGGCGTTGCAGCGGATGCCCTGGCCCGCGTACTGCAGCGCAACCGAGCGCGTCAGGCCCAGCACGCCCGCCTTGGTGGCGCTGTAGGACACGTAGGGCACGCCGGTCCAGACGATGCCGGCGATCGAGGCGACGTTGACGATGGCGCCGCCACCCTGGTCGACCATGTGCGGCAAAACGTGGCGGCAGGTCAGGTACATGCTCTTCAGGTTGACCGCGTTGACCCGCTCCCACGACGCCGGGTCGGTCTCGACCGGGCCGCCGGGCTCGACGATCCCGACGTTGTTGTGCAGCACGTCGATGCGGCCGAAGCGGTCGAGGCACAGCGCCACCGCCGCCTTCACCGCCGCCTCGTCGGTCACGTCGGCGACGCAGGCGACCGCCGTGCCGCCCTCGTCGCCAATGATCGCCGCCGTCTCGTCGGCCGCCGCGGCGTTGACGTCGAGCGCCAGGACCTTGGCCCCCTCGCGGGCGAACAGCACCGAGGCCGCCTTGCCGTTGCCCCAGCCGGGCCCGATCGAGCCGGCGCCGGTGACGATCGCCACCTTGTTCTCCAGGCGCATCGCGTATTCCTCCCCGGCAGGACGCGGCAGCCGCACGGACTCCCGCCTGTGACGGCCGACTCTGCCTCAAGGCGCCGCCGTCGGCCATGCTGCATCGGCTGTCGTCGTGTTCGCGCCAATTGCATGGCGACGGTCCAGGTTTCTCGAATTTGTGTCGGTCGCGGCGCCGTCGTGCAACCGGCAAGGCAAGGAGCCGGAACATGCCGACGACATCGGTGGACCTCTTCCCGCATCACGCGACGCCCGATCTGGGATGCTTCGTGCGCCGCAAGCACGGACTGGAGACCCATCCGTTCAACATCTTCACGGATTTTGCACCCTCGATCGATCTCCCGGTCAACCGCCATCAGGTCTACTTCCGGGTCGTCTGCGGCGAGGCGGCGTTCTTCCAGCGCGCACCGGTGATCAAGACCGTCGACACGAGCATACCGGGGCCCGTGCTCGAGAGCTTTCCGCCGGACTTCCAGCTAGAGCGGGATTCCCGTAGGCGGAATCATTTTGGGGTTTCCGCGCGGGCGAGGTTCTGATTCAAGATGTGTGCTGGATGAGGAGGCCAGCATGCATGGCACGACCTCTGTCGAACGAT
>Ga0049107_10000699_pt1 | contig 10808 bp, 5 predicted proteins | sample WorMetilPIANOSA1_FD_61187 | JGI IMG/M metagenome (GOLD analysis project Ga0049107, IMG submission 61187) | Marine gutless worms symbiont microbial communities from Max Planck institute for Marine Microbiology, Germany - Olavius ilvae PIANOSA.1 | ecosystem: Host-associated > Annelida > Digestive... | reverse complement strand
TTGCAGGTTTTCTGCTGCGTCACTGGCTTTACGAGTGATTTTCTCAGTTTCATAGTTGTGGAACATATTCGGTTCTTTCACAGAGCCATTCAATTATTATGCTTATAATAGTCGCCTGAAACATCCGAAGTTTGGACAATAGGTGTAATGGGGATTTATGATGACTTCTGAAGCTTACAGTAGCCTACTGTGTTATAAACAGATTTACATTATGCTGTGTTTCAGAATGTAGGGTAAAAACACCCATCAGCAAAGGGGAATAATTCTGCGGTTGTTTTCGTTGCAAATTCATTAAGGTACCTGTCAGCCAGAACATGGTTTTAAACATCTATCGCGAACATAAAAGGGTCCCATTATTTTCTTCACCATGTACAAATATGGATCGCTGTGTTGGAAAAAGGTAAGATTTGTTGCACTGGGTTCAACTCAATTGCTGTAGCAGAAAATTACTCTAGAAACCCTTATGACGCTCCAGAGGACAAGGCCGACAGAAATACGAGATACGAGGGCTGACTGGGTAAATTGTCGGCCGAGGCCCGAAATGAGCAGTTCATATTTGTTTTTTCGTATAATCATCAGAAAACTTTTATTTAACAAACAATTAATCGCCAAAAAAGACTGGGAAGATTCATTAAATCATTTTACCGATAGTAATGACTAGGTGGTGTCCGGAGGAGGCAGAATTTGTTTATATTGCGGGTCATGTGACCCGATTACTGACTGACCGACCATGTGATGACAACATTGCAATGCAGATAAGGCACAACTAACTCGATCAAATATAGCTGCACTGCTGCAGTGACGTCTACTTACTCGGAATGTGGCGGCTCACTACCCAACGCCATCATGGCGCAGTTTGTCAGAATAACAAGCATTACCGACAGGCTGAAAAATGTAAGATGCACAGTTAAGGTATAGAACACGACAATATAACAAACATTTGGAATTCACAGCCGTGCGTCGTGCAAGGTTCAGAAGTTCACATTACAATTTAGTTCGCTTTATTATGCCCCCACCCCACCCAACCCCACCCCACCCCACAGGGTGCGGCATAAACTGCTGATGGCCGTCGTCCGTTTGTCCGTCTGACTGCTCCACGCTTGACCTTAAGTCGAGAATGGAAAGCCATAGGAAACGGAAAATTGGCAGGAAGTAAGCCCATGACAAGGGCGACCCGTGATCCCACTTAGAGGTCGAAAGGTTAAAGGTCAGTCAGGGTCACAAGGCTGCTCTGGTTCAAATCAAATCAAATCAAATCAAATCAAATTTATTAGGTAGGCCTACACCAGATCACAAAACACAAACAGGAAGTTAGAAAATAAAGACATGAAAAGAACATAAACATTACATGGTTCGCTGTTTAAGTCACCACTTGCCGGGACGAGGACATATTGTGGCTACACAGCCTGTTTATGACGTCATATTAATCACATTAATCGTCATAATAATGACTAACGTTCCTAACTGAAAGTCCACTACATAACATCCAACCGCGATCCAGCCTTGCTGCGTAGACCATTCATAAACTACCTGCGAACATTCACAACGAGATCCCGTTCGATATAATCGATCGGATTTTTCCCCGATCGAAACCTGTGAAGAGGTTGAACGAACCTGCTACCGTGCTACGCCCGTTTGCGCATCTGTTCGATTTTCTGTTACGGACGGAAATTTCGACACACAAATGCCGGAAGTTTATTAAAGAAGCAGAAAGGGTTAATTTAGCGTTACGATTACGATTAGCGGGTTAAGGTTAGCATTTTCTGACGAGGCTACGATTTTCTGGTGCTTTAACCACCGGAGGACGCCATTTTCACCCCGCGATTGGGGTCTGCCTGAACATCGCAGATGACCGCAGATCACCGAACCCTAACCCTAGCCCTAACCCAATCCTAATCCTAACCCGAATCGTTCATCTACGGTGATCTGCGGTGATCTGCGGTGTTGAGGCAGACCGCGCGATTGTACCATGCCGTTCATAAACACTGGAGCAGACTATATCACGTTCGAGCGATCTCGCCGCGTGACTAGGTTGTGCGGAGGAAATTATGAACGCAGCCATTACGGCAGCTGAGCGTAGCGAACTGAACCGAATTCGCAAGATGCAAAGGTTGCGGCAAAGCGCTGATGATAACGCCGAGTGGGTCTATGTAAATGTAAGGCAGGCAAGAGAAACGCGTTAGTTAGCGCGGGCAATGGGCAGCCGCTAGCTAACGTTAGTACGTTAGCGAGCAAACCCTCTCAGAGGTAGCACGAGGTAGCAGTGGTCGTCTCTGTTTCGGTTGGTGTTGAGCCGGCAGTGATCATTAACATGGAGAAAGGCCGTAAGACGTATCCTGAATATTCCATGCGATACTCATAATAATTTACTGACATTGTTACTCAGTAACACATTGCCATTTTTTGATGATATGTGTAAGCGTTCAGCGCGTTTTATACTTGAATGCATTCAGTCGGATTCATCACTCGTCCGTTCTGTCGCTAGGTTTGGCATCGTAGCTGGCTTTGATAACTCAGTTATTGTTAGAAATGTCGTGTTTCTGTGTTCTTATTTTGGCTGGCAATTCAATGAGTTTGTTCAAGGGAGATTAGTCTCTCTAATGCGTGGTTTCTGTCACACTTCTATGATAAGGTTACCGATAGTGATTGGTGTGCAGCTCCGTCATTATTGGATATCATGAACATTCGTGAAGGTTCATCTGTTCTTAAGTTTTCTGCCTCCGAACTATCATTTATTGTGCTGCATGTAGCGACGAACCGTATGGATTAGCTTTAGTTTTTCTTCCTTTTGTTGTTATTTTTGTCTGTACTTTGTGTACGATTTTCATAATAAATAAATAAATAAATAAATAAATGTCACGGATGGTAGACCACACCTACCTCGCGAGCAACGATCTGCCATACCTCCGTAACCCATTTAAGGTTAGATGGCCCACTCCTTCTAACAAGCCGCTAAGGACGGAAGACTCAGTTGGCCTGACTTTGGCACGAATTATCCGGCCGGACCGGGGATTTGAACCGAGGCCCTGACTAATCGTCTCGGCACGGCGAGTAGCGTGCTTTATCCACTATTTTACCTGGAACACATTAGCCTAAATCCACGATGCCGGTATCATCTGTGCTACAATTAGCTAATCTCAACACATTCTTCAGATAACTGAAGACGTTCGCTTACAACGACACAGGCTTCATGCATTCAAAGTTAACTACTGTTGAAACAAGGTGTGCCGCGGAATAACGTTTATTGGCCCACCGTGGGTTCATTTCGGTATTTAGGCAGACCTCACTGGGTTCTGATAGTGAATTCGAGTACCGGTTAAACTTTGGAGCATAGGGTGCTCTATCACCCACAGATTGCGGCTTAGCACACCCCATTGTATAGCGTGGGACGAAAAAAATGTGACTGGCCCTGCTACTGTAACTGCGCTTATTTGCACATTGATCGGGCAATACTTCGATGCTACAGATGGAACCACATGACTTTGTTACTATTTTTGTATTTAAAAGGTAAAAGGTAGCTCACTTGATATAGCGCCACTTACAACCCTGGACAGCGGCTCTTTTACAACCTCGGAAGTGGCGGCTGATTGGCACTGGCTGTAGTACCGCGGCGCAAGCTGGCGGCTGCCCATAGCCCGCGCTAACGGACTATTGGGCCCACAGTACGCAGCCAGCAGGCATACTACGCCCCAATCAACCATGCTAGGCCTTCACCCCGTAATCCATGTACCTAATTACATGGATCATGTAATTATAATAATTATTTACCGACCCCCGGGGGATGGATGGCTGAGTTGGCCATGTTGGCTGACCAATAGCAGACGGCTTAACCACAAAGTGGTCACCTATCCAGCTAGCAGTCTAGCGCAGGATAGGGATAGTTCGCCGGCAGAGACCAGCCTACTAACAAACTATGCTACGCAGCCAACGCTTGGTTTTTAGGTTACTACTCAATGTTTTTTGGAGTTGTGACACTCAACCAGTATCGTGGATATTAATAATCCACCTTTTAACAGTGAAAACTCTCACTTTGTTTAGTGCGCCAATATTTTCCCGGCTGGTGAAGTGGTTGTCTGCGAGGACCGAGAAGCCTCGTCAGCGATGAGTGTATTTGAGGGCTGTTCTTCGGTATGTACCCTTCGGTATGTACCCAGCAATGGGCGTAGCCCTTTACCGCCGGGGTAGGGCTTCGGAACCGAGCATCCCAAGTTTTTATGGTTAGAATTAACCGCCGCTGACGGATTCCGCGCATGCTTTTATACTTGCTTTTAGCGTTCTTCGTCAATGTGGGCTTGGTTTTCGAGACATGACTATGGGACACACAGACAGTCGACAGACGGACATCGATTCCGCTGCGTAAGGTGACCCTTCCTTAGGGGTGGGCCACCTAATTAACAATGTTTCGCAGTTCGAGAGCGTTTTCGCGGTTGGTCCTCGAGTGACGACCGAAAGGATATGGATGGGTGAGAATGTACATGGCAACACGTCGGATCGGATTAAACGGACTCAACAGATAGAGCGCCTTGGACGAGCTAAACCGGAATATGGTCTTGTCGCGCGACACGATCATAAACGTCTGCAAACAGAACAAGAGCAACATCAGTGCAGTGTCCGTTATAATAACGATATGCCTACATGACCACCGCTTTCGCACGCTTTGGAAACTGAGTGAGCGAGTGAGTATGGTTTAACGTCCCCGTCAACACATCATAGGTCATTTCGGAGACGAGTCTTTCCAGTCAGTCACTTGCACTGGTACTGACAACCACGCTTTGGAAAACCCAAGCATGGGGAAATCCAACAGTCACGCTATGAAAGCCCACACTGTTGCCCTTGTGATCTTGACCTTTGACGTTTCGGCCTCAAACAAATACATGCGCGAGGGGAATATGTTTCTCTGGGCCTTTATTCTGGACACGAACAGGACTTAGAAGAGGGACGGACGAACTGCAGACACTGCGCTGTTCCTTAAAAACGACTGCACAGGGATGGCCATATAATAAGGCAACTTCGTTAGAAAAACCTTCGGAAAACAGTCTATATTCTGCATACAACTGCCACGTACAGTCGTCTAACACTATTAGTGCCACGAGGTCTATAGCTGACTAACACACACCCAGTTAACTTAGGAAGAAAAGCCGGGCTTTGCCATAGCAGTTCAGGACTTCAGTGACGGTATGATCAAGGATGAAAAATCTAGTTTTTAAACAAAAAAAATAGGTTCTTAAGTTCTTTTTAGGTTTTAACTTACAAATGCCGGACACAAAATTACGACTCACAATCTCAATGAAAAGTAAAGACAAGTCCAGTAAGCAAAAAACGCTACAAATTCCAATAATTGAATATCATTTTCATTGAATTAATTACACAATAAGTGAAAGTCTTTAAAAAACTAAAATTCGGACTTTTGAGTTTTTAAAAGTTTTTTGTTTTGTTTAAAAAGACTAAAAACATAGGCATTAAGCGATGATGCGCGTCTGACGTCTGACGTCTGTCTGTCTGTCGCGTACATCGGGCCTAAGTCGAGAACAGAGAGGGCTAGGAAGACACAGAGGTATGTCACGTCACACGTGACTCGGACACCACTTTCAGGGTCAAAAGGTCAAAGGTCAACTTGCAGGGGACGGATGCATATTGTGGCGGCCTCCCGCAGAGCTTGTTAACTCTCAAGTTATTCTAACCGTGCACGCACATTTTCGTGCATCTCACTCGCAAGATCTCAATGAAAAATGACTTCATTCGTGTAAGGTTGACTGAAGTTTAATGAATACAATGACTATAGAACATTACGAACGTGAGTTCACCATACATATAATTTGCGACAGCCACTTACATACGGCCGTCACATATGGGCCCACCTTATATATCAATATACCCCAGTAGTCAAAAAACACGTCACCCTACTATCACCCGGAACTTCGATAAAGTGTTGACCAATTTTCAAAATTCTTTCACCTCCGGACTCAGATGTAAACATGTAATAACATATTCATCAGGGATCCCGCCGCATCTTGAACACGTCGCTACACTACCTTGTGAAAGGTAAATGTCAGGAAACTAGCGACTGTCTGAAAAAGTGTCCTGTTTAACAATAAACTTTAACTTAATTTATTAGTTAGCGACGTTTTGACTAATTTGTGTCACGGTGAATATTAATTAAAATGTCTTCCTGTGATCGAATGCAGGCGCCAGAGACGTCTGCGCCGCTGGTCTCTGCTATCATCAATAACTCTGTTCCACTCCAGCTCACATGTCAATCAGACGCTGCCTCAGATCACTCACATCCTGTGCTTTTCTTCTGGTAGACTCATAGCCCCAGTTTTTGTAGTCAATTGCACAGGGCTGTTCGGCGCACATAAATCTGGAAATTCATAGGAGCGACCACGGCAGCGAATGAGGCACAGAATGTCAGGTTAGACGCAGCTTGCGAAAACGATCGCGATCAACAGAATCTATCAAAATGATACTGTGACATCACAACGTATATAACAAAATCGCTTCATACATTACTATTTATAAGCTCACCATGAACAATCTGCAACTCGTGTTAATTAACGTGCAAGTTAGGTCAATTTCTAAACACTAAGATTTCACAGGGTAGCGTGACTACGGGTTTAAGGTGTGATGGAATCTTTGATGATCAATTCGTTACACCGTCACTGCTGAGTCCGAGGGTGAAAGAATTTCTAAAATGGGTCAACATTTGCCGACCTTATCGGCAAGAATAGTGCGGTATTTGAGATTCCTCAGACAGCGTTCGCAACATACTAACAGCCTCTAGAATACAACCTCCTTCAACGGGGTTGGAGATAAAAGGTCGATCTCGCAAATAAAGATAACAAAATGTTGCCCTGTATATCTATATCTAGTTAGTAGTTGTCGATTTCTCAGCGAGAAAGTCGATAGTGATGTTTACTGTGGAAAGAGGGCATACGCAACATCCGTGATATGCAAACAAACTGATCCTTTTCCGCCGAACTGTAACATTAATAATAATATGAAAATAACGTTTGTCAGTAGTTACATATTTATCGTCGTAGAAGTCGTCGAGGTCTTCGATCGGTTTTCCGTACAGGCTCTGAGGAAACGGTCCGAGCCGATCAGGAAGCGTTTTTCCGGCCTCTAACTTTTCGTTCGGTTCCGGCTCATCTTCCTCCTTCTTGGCCCCATCGCCCCCACCCTGCTTGCCGTCGGCTCCGGCCGCCGCTTCCTCCTCCTCCTGCTGCTTCTTGGCCAACTCTTTCGCCCTGGCTTCCTCCTCGATGCGCAGCTGGATCCGCTGCATCGATTCGAGAGTGAACGGACGAAAGATGCTGGCGCCGCCAGCCTTAGCGTTGGCTGCGGCGGCGGCGGCTCTCCCACACGGCGGCGACCGGCGGCGCTTCCCTCGCGCCAGCGGCTCGCCGTCTGCGGCGCCGTCGGCCGCTTCCTTGTCCGTCGTCATCGCGGCAGCGGCAGAATCCGTCATCACGTGACCGACAGGTGCTCGAGCTCGGTGCGCTTCTCAGTAAACCTACAGTCACACAAACAGCAGCGCCCGTTCACGACCGCTCAACGAAGCCGATCTGGGTTCACTTCATCGCAAACAAGGAGCGTTTGGCGTTTTAGAAATGTTTGTTTATTATTATCCTCCTCGTCGTTGTTGCTGTTGTTGTGTGACGTCACAACGAAAGTAAGCGAGGTCAATTTTCACGCAGCAGTTTCCTGCATCCGGCCATTTTCAAATAATACCATTAACTGTCGGTATAAATGAATATTACTGATCGAATTTGCATTGCAGTTTAAATGGGCAGTTCTTTCGACATATACGAGAAAGCCAAGAAAGAATTGTAAAATACTTGAAACGGTAGGTAAGGAACATACATACACTTCAAACTTAATATTATTATTAGTTTGTTTTCAAGGAGCTTTGTCTGTACAAATCTTACAAATTACGTGGAGTCTTGTTAACGTCCGTGGAGATGGCAAGGCTGAAATACAGAGTACGATTTTTACAAGTTGCTGGCAGATGACTCGCGGAAACAGGAATGCTGAACGTCAATTATTGAACAGGTAACTAGCCAGCTCCTGGACGGAGCGGGGGGTGGCTACAGTCAATTTCAAGACGTCCGTCTCTACACGGGGCGCTGGCCAAGCGAGAAGAGTTATTTAGAAAACCGTTTCAACAAACACATTCAATATTTATCGCAACCGGTGAACAAATGAGAATTCGCACGCAAGGCGGGAAGGTAACGCAGCCAGGCAGGCAGGCGGCTAGCCACTTAGCACCACGAACGCATCACGCATATCTCTCGCTCGCGAACACTCGCGAACAACCATTAGTCTCGATACCTGGATGTAAACAGTCAGTCGAGGCTCGGGTCCCCCCCCCTCCCCCGTACCGGACTCCGAGTACAATATCCTGCCCGATGTGCTTACTTGTACTTCACCAATACAGGTAGGAACAATAATTTTTAAAAGTCCGTTAGTACAAAAACTTAACAAAATGAAAAAGCGCTCAGAGAGATGCAAACACTGCGCGCTGGCTGTAGTAAGGCGGAGCCAAATTTTTTTCGCCCCGCCGCAGACCCCATTCTCGGGGGCGCGGGACGGCCAAAATTTAATCAGCTGGAGATGGTCACCACCTTCACCTACAGACCCAATTTGGTGAGGATCGATGCACACAGTTTCGAGTTATCATGGTAACAGACCCACAAACACACAAACACATCCAGAAACAAACACATACAAACCCACAGACAGGACCGATTACAATACACTGCACTGCAGCTAGCTAGCGCGCAGTGTAAATATAAGAACTTCCTACAAGGTCGACAGCAGCAAATGTCCAGCACAATATGTTGCTAGTCTCACAAATCTCGCTCGGAAATTTAGTCTTACGCATAAGGCAACAGTCTGTTCCACCGACAGGTAAAACATATCAATACACAATATCCACAACATCCTCCCGAAAACTCAAAATTCAAGTAATTAAACTGTGATTTACATGCACATAAGTGAAAGGCCTCTAAACCATAATATAGAACTGGAAAACATTTTTATTAGCTGTGCGATCACCTAATCTGAAGCAGTTCGACCAATTTTCCCAAAGACAACATCGATAGAAGGGACGTTTATCGGTCCTAGATGCGACATAAACTGTTGCATCATTATTAACGTCACTCGCGGCGTGATTACTTAGGTTTCTGAGTTGAGATATTTGGGAATACTTCTGGTTAAATCTAGATCCTTTAAAGTATGTCTGGATTACGCAATGCGTTCGTTTTATCGTGCCGCCATTGCTATATTTCGACACATCGGGAGACAGGCCTCTGATTTTAACAGTGAGAAAATTATGTATTCAGTTCAGCGGTCAGTTACTTGTGACTGTGAAAGGCAAAGAAAACCAGCCAAAGTCAAGCCAACAAAGGCGAGCGTAAATGAAATCGAAAAAAAATCCAGCCCTAAATCGCTTCGAACAAACCCCCTAACATCTTGCCATTATATAGGAAATTGAAGATTGCGACGATGACGTCGGGTATGTATGCGTGACAAAAGCGCAGTACAAATTGCATTGGCGTCCTCCCGTCGCGTTGCGGGGGAGTGTAGGCGGCTCGGCCGTTTGTTCACGAGTAATTAACGCCTACTGCCCCACAGCTATTGAAATAAACTGCACGACAGCGGATCAGATCGTGTGACAGTGACTAATGCAATGACTAATGCACGGACTCAGAGCGATCTGGGTGTCCGTGGCTAATGCCGCGGCTACAACTGCGACCGTGCGACTTCTCTGCGACCGTTCGACTCCCATTCGACGCACGGAAGTCGCACAGTCGCAGACGCGTCGTAGATGTAACTGATCCGTAAAACACCCGTTCCGGGAGACGGACAGAGTGAGAGCTGCTGTTCGTTTGATGTTGTGCGGCAAGTCGCCGAACGACTGCGACACACGCGATTGGCTTAAGAGCTGGTTACAACCACGACTCGACTTCGATGCGACTACAATTCGACCGCGCTACGACCAATCGATCGACCGGGCTGCTACGCTGCGGCCTAAATAAATAGGTCAGCGTCACAGCGGTTATAGTGGGTTAAGTCGCTGTGCACTTAATGACCTTTGGTAAACAGTCGAACGCGCGACGAATGCTCGATGAATCGAAGTCGAATGGCAGTTGTAACCACAACATTACGTAGCCTAGTGGACGGATGAAAGCGCTCTGTGGCCCTCGCTTTTATGGGCGGATGTAGCGAAGCGCGGAATCGCAACCGACCAATCAGCTGCCGTGAATGCTTAGCACAAACTGAGTACAGATATCAAAGCCGGAGTTGCTTGCGTCTAGACGGACAACGACGGACAAATTATTAACGACACGGCGTATAGAGGAAACTGCATTACAACCCACTGAGATTGCAGAAAAGCTTCCGGCTACTGCTTAATTTCGAGCGTTGTCATTCATTGTATTCCAGTCATTTGGATCGCATTAGCGACCTCGTAATAGGAACTTAACCTGGCAGCATCATAGCATGACAGTATTGTATAAAGAATTGCATTTTGTGCCGTTCCAAAATTCTGTATTGTATTACTATTGAAGTATGTTATAATTATAAGTGTGAATTAAATCGTGTCATTATTTCATTTATTCGTTCTAACAGTCCTTTCTGGACAGGACTGGAAGGGGACGGACAGACGGACGGACAAACAACCATGGGCGGCGCTAGGGGGGTGGCAGGGGGGGGGGGCAGCTGCCCCCCTGTGCCCTCCTACCTGCCCCCCGGCTGCCCCCCACTTGTCAGAATAATGACTTTAGGTGCCCTACAGGGGGTTTCAA
>Ga0049107_10000698_pt1 | contig 10809 bp, 9 predicted proteins | sample WorMetilPIANOSA1_FD_61187 | JGI IMG/M metagenome (GOLD analysis project Ga0049107, IMG submission 61187) | Marine gutless worms symbiont microbial communities from Max Planck institute for Marine Microbiology, Germany - Olavius ilvae PIANOSA.1 | ecosystem: Host-associated > Annelida > Digestive... | reverse complement strand
GTTAGAACGCTGGTCTCGGCCGACGAACTTTCCCTATCCTGCGCCAGACTGCTAGCTGGATGGGTGACCACTTTGTGGTTAAGCCGTCCGCTATCGGTCAGCCAACATGGCCAACTCAGCTATCCATCCTTCAGGGGTCGGTAAATGAGTAGTGATCCATGTAATTAGGTACATGGATTAAGGGATGAAGGCCTAGCGTGGCTGATTGGGGCGTAGTATGGATGCTGGCTGCATACTGTGGGCCCAATAGTCTGTTAGCGCGGGCTATGGGCTTTGTCACTAGCTTGCGCCACCACGGTACTACAGTCAATGCCAGTCAGCTGCCACTTCCGAGGTTGTACAGTGCCCCTGTAACAGTTCGTCTGTGATAGCGTCACTTTAATCGCAGTCCTTCATTTCATGTCATTTCATTTCAAAAGCATATGAGACCTTTAAAACAACCCTGCACTTTGAGACTCAACTGGAAAACTCGGCTGGTTTGACAAAAGCCAGGAGTCTGTAAGTACGTCAGTATAGGTAACTAAGTAAGAGTAGAAGCCTAAAAGCAAGAAGTCATTAAGTGCCACAGCCTCAGTCCCGCAGCCAAATGCGCGCTTTTTGCAGTCGCTTTAAGTTGAAATGTCCATTTCATCTGTCAAACGCAGCGGGAGCTGGCCAACTTGTTCCAGGTCTGCAGGCTGGCGACATCAAACGACATGTGTCACGCAACCGAGACCAGGCATGATAGATGCGACAAATATGACGTACGTATACACCCATCAACCAGCACAATCCTACCGTTTTTGTAGAGTAGCAACGAACCAAAGTTTGTCGACAAGATCATCGCAAAAATGCTGTATGATGACGAAACCGTTCAGTATGAACAAAAATATTTACTACAGTGACACGCATCAGCCTAGATTTCAATAATTGCGATGAATTAATCGAAACCATAGGGTGGACTTTTGTGCAAAATTCCCACTGCTCATTATGCAGGCTATATGTACTTCTATGATTTTCTTCCAGTGCTTTCACGCTGTTGGTCGGGTAACAGGAAGGGCATCCTGCCGGCAAAAATCTTGCACCAGTAATCCCAAAAGTGTGTTATTTCGGAAACATACGGAGACCCGGCCCAGCCTGGAATAATCTCCAGAAACAAAAGGTTGGTTCGACAGAAATCAAAAGTAGTAGTCGGCTATATTTTCACGTCTATACTCATGCATACAGCGATCTGCTACGACGAAAACGTGTGAAAAGAGCGTAAGCTGTTGCGCGAGTGATGCAAGTTCATCTCAAATCTCACCTTCTCGCCACCCATTGCTTCGAAGGTTTTCTCCAGCTGTACACGCAGTTGTTGTATGTTGTTCATCATGATGCACGCCTACACGACAAATGCACGCCAACTCAACTTTCATTGCGTCAACGGCTGCACACAGCAAAAATGCGATGTTTCCACTTATTATGTAGTCTTGTGTTTCTTTTATGTATGTATCTCAGTCTGTCCTGTCTCTGTTCTATGGGTTGAATTGCCTGAAATAAAGATTTTGATAGATTGATTGATTGACTGATTTATGCATTTAGTTTCAAATATACATCGTCTTTTAGTTGGCTAACTGGACATTTCCGTTAGTTAAACATTTGTCGTCGTAATGACGATGTTCTTTTCGATTTTCTCTGCAACCGCTAGATGTTCCTCAAAGTTGTGCGAATGCACACTTCACATCAATAGGTAAACACCAAGGCATGGCATGAGGATGACGATCCGTCCGAAATCCACAGAAAAACAACGGCGAAGAAAGAAAAAAGCAACAAGCACAAAATTAAAGATCCCGATAAACAACAGGATTTATTCATAAATAAATAAAAACATATTTTCTGGGTGTCATAGTTATGGTGGCTTGGATATTTTAGCCATACCGCAGTATGTGGTAGTGAATTTGACCTCACGTCAAGTATGGTAATTGTGTTTGGAGTCTCTATGAAATGGGGGCACTGAAGATATCGAAAAAGTTCTAAAGAGAACAATGGCATTAGTTACTTCAGCGAATAAAAGAATACTTCATGCAACAGGATCTCGCAACATTCAACAGAAGATTAAGATGAGATACCACACAAATATGATGCTGAAACTTCTTAAGAGTTACTTATGAATACTAGCACGGTAGCCGCAAACAAAAAAATATAAACTATAAAACGGAAATTTCGTTACGATTTTAGGAAGTTACATGTCACAGCCATAACTGTTAATATTTGGAATAGCCTGCCAATATAGTTGTTAGTGTAGATTTTGATGATTTATTCAAATCGAGACTTGATAGATTTTCGAGGCGACAGCAAATTACAATACAGAAATGATTTGAACCGGAGACCAATCTGGAAATCCGTATTCCGTACGAGAGTGAATTCTAAATTTCGTGTTTTTTGATCACTCTATGGACAACAGGCATCAAGTGCCTCCATTCGTCAACATCGTTGATTGATTACTGGTGTAATCTTAACTGTTTCAGCTGTGGTGGACATGTATCCGCTTTATACTTCCTCATTTAAAGACACTTATGAAAATTTCGACATCGTTCCAACAGTACGTACCACATCGTGCTTGCTGGTGTACTGCGGAAAGTCGCGGCGAATAAGCTCGGCGTACGCCAGCAGAACTTTCTGGATCGTCTACAACAGAGACAATTCCGCATGCAGTCATGTAGGCAGCAAATTAAGAACTCTACCTTCACGTTTACCGTCACCACCACCACCACCACCACCACCACCACCACCACCACCACCACCACCATCATCATCATCATCATAAGCGTGGGCTGGGGCTGATGCATCACTCCAGTCCCGAGCCGGCAGTCGGTCGATGTGTCATGTGACAGTGGGTTACTTTTTTTGGACAGTTCACGTGGTACAGCGACCCTGAAGCTTCCCGTACATGGCGTTTTAGAAATATGACTATTATTGTTATTATTATGCCACCCAAGGGGGCATTAAGCGAAGCTGGCATTACTCATCACTCTACATCACTAATTCCAATGTCACGTAACGATCCTGGATGCCTGCCTCGGTGGCTCAGGTGAGTGAGACAGAGTGCGCACCGACCGGGACGGTCTATCGGAGGAGCCCGGTTCAATTCTCGGGTCGGCCGGTTGATTTCGTGTTCGGATTCTATGGGCGCATGCTTTGAGATTAATTTCTTGCGCAGGCAAGAGGGTTTGACGGTGTTCTCTATAATCTGTGACCGTTGGCTCATACTGAGTTAAGTGACGATCAGTAATTAGCCACTGCTTAGTCAGTGATAACAGAAGGTGCCGGGCTGCATGTTCGTGGGCCGCCTATAGGCCCTGTCCGCACGCGCTGCTAAGTCCGGCCTGAGCCGACGGTGCGAGGTGTTTGCTTAGTGGCTGGCGGCCTGTCACAATGCATCTCTGAATTAGACACCTACAGAAACAGTGACTCTAAGGTCGGGCAGTATAAATAATTCAGATACAACGTCACTCAACAATACTCCCTCCCCTTTTCCCTTCCCATTAGGCCTACACGGCCTGCCTCTCGGGTCACTCCATCGGGCCTGCCCACAAGCGTAGCCGACGCGTTCATTCGAGAAGAGGGTAGCGCAACATACACTCACACACGCCTCATCAATGAGAGAAGTGCAATTACCCTACCACGGGATTTACGCAATGAGCCAGCTGACGGGGCGGGCCTAAGCGTTGACGCGTGCAAAGGGGGCACGCGTCGTCCCGTATGGCAGACAGTAGAATGATTCTGGACAACTTGTCACACATGCCTCTTTCACTGTATTTGATAGTGACCAAAGGCTAGCACGCTCTATAACTATCAAATTACTGCTGCTGCCGCTACTACAATATTAAAGGTAAAATTTAGTCTCACATTTTGATACGAGCACTGCAGTCTATAGGTGAACAGTCCACAGGTAACATCAGTTATAAAACATGACGTAGCCGCCATAACTTTCCGCCAAGCCTGACGTCATTACTTACATACCCAGCCAGATGCACAACATCACCGCCCATTGGCCAGTATCCAATCATACTGCCTGGTGACTTCGCTTCACGTGTTGATAAAGGCGATTCTGTCAACTGAGAGCCATGCAGTACTACTGTGAGCTATCAAGGCCTGTGCATCTTGAAATGCCGAGTTAGCATACCTTTGAGAAGCGTTTCGTGTAGCTCTTAACGACTTCCGGGTGAGGACATTCGAGTTTCTTGATGACATCAAAACACTGGTTGAGCTGAGTGAACACATCGGTAACTGAACACGAGAAAAGAGCGTGCTCTGAAGCTTTCTGGAACTGCACGTCATCCGAACGCATACGCACAAATTGCACACAAATACAAACACTGATATACTTAGGTAGTCAACTGACAGAAGACAAAAATGGCAAATACTTTAAAGTTTGATCCTAGGTGTGATTTAGGAAATGCAGAAGTTCTGGAACTTACGTCTTTCAGTGGGTGAAATGCAGAAAGAACCGTTTCCAGTTGGACAGGGTTTGATCCGCGTAACGTAATGCGTGATACTTGACACCAGAAGTATAAGTGAATTCGCGTGATTTCATTTACGGTCATTTCACGAATAATCTGTGATCACTTATGTATCAGGGATACAATAATGACCTGTAAGTTAGTTAAACTTATCACCTGCCGTATACTATATAAACTACATGTAGAGCTACCAATATATTAGTAAATGGCAAGTAAAGAACCACGACTGCTAAATAAGAACTACAGTATCTAGTTCATGGTGAAGCTGTTCATTGCAGCTGTTTTGCCGGGAACTGAAGACAGCGTTGTTTTCATCGTAATTTGACGTTCAAGACTGACCGCGGAGACAGTTTTTCTTTTTTCATTGTTAAGTGCCCTTGCAACAGTTTTCTGTGACAACGTCACTCTAATCAGTACATTTTATAATAATAATAATAATAATAAGTTCATGCGCTTCGATTTGTAGACTTTTCGCTGACTGACTCATGGTACGCTGTAGTGCGTAATAATAATAATAATAATAAAATTATAAAATGTGTGAATATATCAGGTGAGGTGAATTAACTGAATCGCTAAATGAGGCGACGTGAGTGGCCAGCGTTACAGACCCCGTCCTTCTTGTCCCGCTCGTAAGCACCGTGCAAGTAATCCATCGACACGTCGTCGTTTTCGTTCAGCCACTGCATCACGAACGTCTCAAACCACCTACAGCCAGACGTCAATCACTCAGTTAACAAGCAGTGTGCAATGCACGACAGATCTGCCCCGTTTTATACCGCTGCCGACGCTAATTCGGTCATCGACGCCACAACGTTAGTTATTGAAGTTTAATGACAAAATTACGGGACACAAAGGGTCAACCGACCACTTACATGTACCCAAAATAGACATGCATGAAACATACAACAGGCAAAATGCAAGACATAGTAACATACAAAACTAAGAACCCACGACTACTAAAAACATACAAAAACATATCGAATTAAACCCAAAACTAAGAAGAAAATTAGAATATAATGTTTTCATAAGTCTATATTGTCCAACAGATGTTTAAAAGTACTGGCAATATGTTGCAGGTGTCACAAATTTTTTTATAAACACTGACACTGGAATAACGTTTAAACAGTTTATACTTATACCCCTTGTACTCAAATAGTCGGAGTATATCACAAAATCTTGACTTTGTATGACTGCGTTACAGTGGATTATTTTATAACACATAATAAGATCACATTTAAGCCTTCCTACTTGCAGAGATTCAAGACCAAGAGAAGCAAGTCGTTCAGAACACTGAACAGGACAGCAAGGCACAGTATGCTCTAACAGCTGCTCTATGAATTTCACAAAGCAACCGAACATGAAAAATAGGCCTCATACGCACAGTATATACAAGGCTAGGCTAAAATACAATCTTTGTTACTAAAAGTCTAAAAAAACGTCTTCATAATTTGACAGAGCTGTACATTTAGCAGTACAATAAAACTTCTAAGACATCTCTTGTCCAATTATTTCTTTTTTCATTAGGGCGAATGTCAGCGCTACTAATTATCCCTTTCGTCCTTGCTCTGGTTGTACTGTTCTACTATGTGATTGTCTTGTATATTCAGTTTGTACCATGGAGTTAAATTCAATAAATAAATAAATTTGAAATCGACATAGTGAACGAATTCACTAGTACTATCTCGAGACAGACCCACACACGGTTTAAAACATGGCTCTAAATCTTGCCTTTGTATGACTGTATGACTTAATGCAGCAAAGTCAATACCTAGTTAAGCTGTTACTGTGGACGTACTTACATTGGATATTCAGGCACCTCTCCTTTGTACGTCGGCACCTCCGCTACGTACTTGTTATACAGCCACTTCACCTTGAAGTGAAGGTTCATGTATTCTGAGCTCTTGCACAGACATTCTTTTGCATGTGCTGCAGCATCAAAACACCCCGACAACACTGTTAAAACTAATTTATTTATTTATTTATTTATTCAGTGATTGTAACAGAAGACGGAAATAATAATTACAATAGAAACACACAGCAAAGCAATCACTGGGTACAGACAGGCTATAGGAAGCATTTACATCTGACCAGCAAAAATATGTGTAAATTAATAGAGTACCAAGTTATGAGTAAAAATAGGCTACATACTGTATAAAAACATACACTCACAGACACACAGTTTCGCAGTAAAAAAAAAAATTATAATACACAGATGTTGATGGAGAAACTAAATGATGTGACGAATCAACATTACTGATCGAGTGTTTAAAGCCATTTAATGTGGAACAGTCAACAAATACTATCATATTAACGTTCCATGCAAGTATAAGCAAAACTAAGTTGAAGACAGAATCATAACATATAACATAAATCGATATTTTTGCCATTGGAGCGTAGCAACGTAAAACCAGTAAAATATGATCTTTTAATACCTTCTAAGGCATATTTCATATCCTGAGAAAATAAGCTCCACAGCATTGCTGCACTGACTTGTCCGACGTTCAACTCCTGAGGAAATCTACGCGAACAAACGAGTTGTTCGATGCAAAACAATGGCGAGTACCAAATTTATGCAACTAACAGCATCGGACGTAAATTATTGCTAAAATGACACTGGGGAATTTTTGTAATTTCATTTCATAATGCAAAGTCACTTAGACGGCGACCACACACAATTAACGTCCGGTGGTCTCCCATTCGAAGGCTCAGATGTGACAACGTGGACAGTGGGACCTTTAATGATCAGTTCGTTACACGATCTCTGCCGAGTCCGAGGGTGAAAAATTTTGAAAATCGGTCAACATTTGCCGAAGTTATGGGCAATTAAGTAGTGGGTCATTTTTTAATGAAACATGGTGTACAATAGTAGTCGATTCTGAGTCTCGATACAGCTTCAGTGCTTTGACACTTGAGAACAAGATTTGAGCCTCGAAAACAACGCAAAATCATCTTCAGTTTTGTTTTATAGCGGCCCACTTTTCGGAAGCCATTCTAAGTCAGGACAGAGATCCAAAGAACCTTCAGGGATTTTATTCATAGGCCACATGCCCTGCTGGCTTCAGTTCAGTGTTTTTCCCTTCAGTGCTTTGACAATGTTGATTGGGCGACAGGAAGGGTATCCGAGCTGTAAACAGCTGGGTGTAGGTTTGTTGGTAGTGAGACCATTTGACCGCAGCTTTGCACGTCTTACATCTCCAGTTGTCACCGCCACCTCTATATCATCCTTAGCTCCAATAAAATCCAGAATGGAGACATTCTGGTACCGGCTAACCCAGGTCGACCTGGAAAAATGGTCGTTAAAATGGAAGGAGAGCTGGATGCCCTGCCGGATGACGTGTCGCCGAACCAACAGCATAAGAGCGCTGAGCTGCGTGTGTGTGGCGAACTATTCAGCGAGACGAAGCAGCACTGCTAACTGGTTGAGGACGGTCGTGTAACTGGTTCGATCTTCCTCGACAACGGACACGATGAGCGCAATCAGCTTGTGCCAGAACTCGAGGCTCTTGGTGCTGTTCGGACCCTGGTCGACCGACTCCTGCGGCTTGCCGGAGCCGTCGTGGTCCGTCTGGAACTCGCGCTGGTACAGTTCACAGCAGTTGTCGAAGAGGAACTGGTAGGTGGACTTCATGCACGCCTTGACGCAATCCTTCACCACGGTGCTGGCGCGCGGCGGACTCGACAGCTCTTGTACCTATCGCACACATACAAAGAGGTCAATGACCGACCTAACTTCACTCGTGGTACACTGCACGCCACATAACATTTCTTCTGTTAATAGTGTTTATCAGTGTATCGAATGGTACCACTTTCAATGACCTTGATTGACCCCTGACCGTGATTTCAAGGTCGCGATATTTTTCGACATTGAATACCTCAGAAACGACAAGAGATAGAGCCATATTTACTATAGAAAGTCAATAGGAAGTCATATGCGCTCTATCGAATGATGACATTAATGACCTTGACCGACCCCTAGCCCGGTTTTCAATGTCACGACATTTTTGAAGTCGACAAAATTACTATAAAACACTAATAGGAAACTATAACCAGTCTATCGAATGGTACAATTTTCAATGACCTTGATTGGCTCTTGACTGGGATTTCAAGGTCGCGATATTTGTTGACACTGAATATCTCAGAAACGACACGAGATAGAGCCACAGTTACTATAGAACATCAATAGGAAGTCATAGAATCTCTATCAAATGGTGACATTTTCAATGACCTTCACGGATCCTTAACCCGGTTTTCAAGGTCACGGCATTTCTGAAGTCGAATATCTCAAAAATGGTGCGTCTTACGACAAAGTTACCATAGGACACTAATAGGAAACCATACCGAACATATAGAATGGTAACATGTTTGGTGACCTTGACTGACCTCTAAACGCGTCTCGCGGTTTGTCATCGATAGCTGAGTTTCTTGTATTCGCAGTACAATACACTGCATCTGCCTTATTAAATTTCAACTTATTCATGTATCGATACAGTGACGGATCCAGGATTTACAAACGGGGGCCAAAGACGAAGCGCCGAAGGCGCGAGGATCGAGGCGCCGAGGAGGATGAGGTGTGGGAAGAGGGTGTCCCCCACTGAATAGGGGTTTGGGGAGGGGGTGGTGCCCCTCCCCAGAAAAAAATTCTCGATTTTTAATCTCAAAATGGCGACTTTAGATGCATTCTGAACACTATTTTTACAGTTCATCTATTTGGTTTAAATGCAAAAGCGTCGTCGCGCGGGTAAAATGTACTGCAAAACCAGCCTACTAGGATTACAAAGCAAATATAACTGGTGGATGTGTAGCATATAGCTATAAAACAAACTGAAACACTCCAGCATATTAAGAAAGAGTGTCTTTGATAACTTCCATAATGATGACATGGCATATGGCCCCTCCCGCCCCCCCTAAATCCGCGACTGTATCGATATAATAATTCCCTTAGCTACCTTTTCCACGCTTTTCATGTTTAACAGTCTGTACCTCATTAAATCTCGTCATTTCTTAACACGTGACCAAACTTTACCAGTAACATATTGTGCTGTAAGCAGTAACAATGTCCTCCCGTCGCAGCTTCTGTCTCTATGCTAATATGTCGTCAGTTTCACACATATAGGCACCGATCTAATCGTCAGACGTGGTATGGTTACTATGTTTAAATAGTAGAAGTAATGACTATAAAAACGGTGTTTTAAAGCAACTGCTGTCATTCTGACTAAGCTGAATCACCTTCATGCGGAAGAACGTGATGCTTGTGAGCAGATCAACGGTTGACTTCAGGTCTTGCAGTCGGCCAGCATCCGACGCCGGGAAAGTGTTCTACAGATAAATACACACAACAGTTCACTGGTTCTCTGTTCATAGTTGCCGACGGCAACGCCACAGAGGATTAGCCACAACGGTGAAGCATCTGCGCCATGGTTCCTAAGGTTGGGAATCTAAAACGACGAAGTTGCAAAAAAAAATTAAAACAACGTAATTAACATTTAGTTATAACAGACATCTTCTGTCCGTGTTCGAAATGTGCTGAAGCGTTGAAACGTATGGGTTAGCTGCTAAAATGGATTACATGTGTGCAAGTGGTACTGTGGTATAAAGCTATGCGCATTTGGTGTCTATGTTTATGGAGCTGAAAGAAAAAATCGATTGACTGATTGACTGATTGTTATTATCATTATTATTCTGTTGTTTTGTGCATGCACCGACATAGTGACTCCAGTAACAGAATGTGAATCCGGCAGTGGCTACAACGAGGCCTATAAAGCGGCACCGGCATGGCATTAAGTTCTGCTGATTCAGAACGAGACACTCGGTTCCACGACGGACGTAAGCGTTACCACACAATTTCAGCGAAACAAAGGCAGATTTACCCTGTAGACGGACAGATCGATACGCAGCGAATTGTGCAGCTGATCCAACAACTTGACGAATCTCTCTTTCTGTCAGCAAAACAAAGACATATAATCTGATACGTACGTAGTCACGCTGACACATTTTATTGTAATTTGGGCCTCGGTACAGCAGCCCACGCAGGTAGGCTACGGGTCATAAGGTCGTCGAATGGTCGTAGCGCGGTCGAATTACATTTGAATGGAGTAGAATCCCAGCTAAACTGCTACATGAAGCATAAAGTATGTTAAACATTGTCGTGCGCTAGACTGGCTGTGCGGTAGAGTGCCGGATTTGCAATTGGGAGGTTGCAGGTTCGAACCTCGGCCTGGGCTACTTCGCACCAAGGTCTACTCAGCCTTCCATCCCTCCGGGGTCGGTAAATGAGTACCAGCTATAGCTGGGAAGGCAAAGGCAGGTATGGCTCATTCCGATTGCGGAT
>Ga0049107_10000697_pt1 | contig 10810 bp, 9 predicted proteins | sample WorMetilPIANOSA1_FD_61187 | JGI IMG/M metagenome (GOLD analysis project Ga0049107, IMG submission 61187) | Marine gutless worms symbiont microbial communities from Max Planck institute for Marine Microbiology, Germany - Olavius ilvae PIANOSA.1 | ecosystem: Host-associated > Annelida > Digestive... | reverse complement strand
GCTGTTGAACATTGGCTGAGTGGCGCCTTAGTAAATGTAGGTGATATGATATGATTTACATCACAAATCAGTGTCCCTAAAATATGATTCTTTGTTGCATATAATAGCGGTCTTTAATTTGCTGTGCATGACATAGTATGATATGATAAAAGTACACAGCACTCAAAAATTGAACTGGTAGTTTAGTCACGTTAATGAAAGAGACAAAATAAAAACAAAAACCACTGAGTGCAACGAATAAAAACAGTTCTGGAGTCTGTGAAAGGTAGTGGTGGTGTGGTGGTATGATGACGTGGTTGGTTGTTTTGTTGTCCGTTTTCGCTGGCTGGTTGGCTGGCTGGTTGGTTGGTTGGTTGGTTGGTTGGCTGGCTCGCTGGCTGACCAGCTGGCTGGCTGGAATATGTGCTATCCAGTTGTAGTACACTGCATGATCCCGACGTCGCTATCAGATAATCTCTTTGGAGTTCCAGTCAACATGCAGTCTGTTCTTAAATACTTCTGATACTTGTGGACAATGTGATGACAGTGTTGTTGATGATGATGATGATGATGATGATGATGATAATGTTAATGGAAATGATGGTAATGTGTTGCTAGTTTGTCAAGCCAACAAATCGAAGCATCATGCCGGTGAAAACATTCCAGGAAACACTGCAGTCCATCGTCATCGTAAATCACAATGCGGAGTGGCTTCCGGAGTCGTGGTCTAACATTACTTCTTACAAGGTCACAGTCTGCTGATGCTCAGTCGAATTGTTTCTATTCACTGACGATATGCTTGGCTTTCCTTCAATACTTTGACACTGTTGGTTGGGTGACATGAAGGGCATCCGGCCTGTAAGAAAGACTTGTTGGTGGTTTGTTGGTGGTAATGATTTTACTGAAGTTTTGCACGACCTATAGCTCCAGCTGCCACTACCACTTCCATCATCCTTTGCTTCAATAAACACCGGCTAACCCAGGTTCACCTGGAGAAAGGCCGTTAAAACAGAGAGAGAGAGAGACGATATGCTTGGCAACCCTCCCCTGATGTTACCGAGGAGTCTTTATTGGTCAAAGACAAGATTGGACGACCCCAGATGAGCCTGGGCTGGGGTGAGCAAGTTCGTGGAATGTGATGCTTTTTCCCTTCAGTGCTTTGACACTGTTGGTTGGGCGACAGGAAGGGCTCTGATTTTCCCATCCTGCATTTTCCTTTGCCCATTTGACATTAGCAAACGTGTTTGACAGGTGGTACAATAACGGCAGCTGTAGCTGTGTAGCATTCTGTGCTTCAACAAATCTCTGTGTATTCAGATAACTTCAACAGATGGTGAGATACGTTAATAGAGATTTTTTTTGGTTCGGCAATGCAAAGTTGGGCAACCAAATGGAAAACACATAGACTGATTTGGTTGCTTCGTTCGACATCGTATGAGAAGCAGCATGCTAACTACATGTGTCCACAAAAAAGTAATTCAAATGTTGTTTAACTGTAACTGTAAACATTGTTAACAAATTTCCATCAAATTTGGCACGTAACATTAGCAATTAATGTTTAATAATGTAGCACAGACGTTATCCACTTTGCCATGTATGTACACTACCTTGTCAAATTATGTGAGTCAAAATTGTTGCAAAAGGTAGTGTAAATTTTACGTTATTTTTAGTTGTTCTTGTTGTTGTCGTGACGAGCTGCTTGGGCCATGCCTATATGAGGGGGCAGATACACTGATGAGCTGAGGAAGTCCATCAGATTGGCAAAGTCTTTGAACACATCGATGACGTCAGTGGATTCTTCAACGAGACAATGACGCTCTGCCGTCCATCTGTGGCATGTAAGAAGATGTTCTCCAGTCCTCCTCACTAGAGGGCGGGCAGATCGGAGAAGCATACCGGCCAATTAATGCTTGATAGGAAGCTGTGGTGGTCAGCCTTTTCACTCTCAGTTGGCGAGTCGCCCTCTATGCCTGACCTGGCACATACCTAGGCAGTCTCCTCATCGACTTGACTGTGGCAGCGTCTCTCATGCAAGCTGTTGTGCATTGGTTGAGCCAAGTGAGCTTGCACAAGCGTATAATGGTTGTGTGTGAATATTATGTGTGTTCAGTTAGAGCAGTTGGCTATGCAGTTGTCTACTGATGGTGAGTATGTCGACTGGAGAAGGTTCTTGCTTCTGGCAGCTCAGCCGTGGCCAGTACCTTCAGAACAAGACTTGTTGGACGCACTGGCTGCCATGCGTGATATGGACCAGCAGAACAGTGGATATGTCAGCAGACAGCAGTTTGACCGGGTACCAACTCCATATCTGTTTTCTGTCTGCATGTATCTGAATCTGTATTCATATATAATTATGTGGTTTCAATTTTTCTTCATTTACCATCATTTAATCATTTCAATACTAGACATACGGATTTTGACTTTTATATTATGGCAGTACTGATAATTGTTTCACTGGATTAGTGTAGGGCTGGTCAAAGATCACAGTCAAAACGTGAAAAAAAATCACGGCAGAATTTGTGCAAAAAATCAAATTCACGGCAAAATACATTGCCATATTGTATTTGTAAACTTATCGCCATCAGTCATTTTCACTTCATAGTCTGCATGAAACCATTGAGACACAGTCACCTGCTCAGGCTACCTTCATGGCTTCCCACACTGATGACTATGAAATGTGCCCACTGCTAGTAACAAAAGGGCATGTATATGATGCAGTGATGTCTTGGTCTTAAGAGCAAATTTCATGGTCTTAGTCTTGGTCTTGACACTTGTCTTCTTTGTCTTGGTCTTGAATCAAGACCAAGACAAAGACAACTAAAATCAGGACCTTGACTTTAGTGTCTGACATTGTATACTCTTTACATAACTGTTAGTGTTTACTGACATTACATGTGCCAAAATGGGACATTAAACAGTTTATCATGTAGTTTGATGCAAAATATATGCAATTTTCAATGTATATTATTGTTCTATGACTGTGCATATTCTAGACTTTGAAGCATTTAGACAGTCTGGTTTTTCAGTTCGGTCTTGGTTTTGTGCTGTTTGGTCTTGGTCTTGTGTTCTCTGGTCTTGGCCTTGGTCTTGAGGGTGCTGGTCTTGTTAACATCACTGATATGATGTGAGTCGGTAGCATGCTTGCTAGCTCACTTAATATACTGAATAGCCAACTGCGGCTTGGAAGGCCACCGAAGTGGTAAGAGCTCATTATTTGCTGTGTGGAAGATTTCATTTAAATGTTGCACTGCAGAAATTCCCAGCTGTGGATGACATTGTGATGTTCGTTGAGAAACGTTCGTGTACCAGGTCGAAATGTGGTTCAAGCCAGCAGCAGCAGCTGGTGCAGAGAACGCAGAGGAAGAAGAGACACATTCTAGTGCAGTGATGGACCGCATCTTGTGCATGCGTCCAGTCTTATTTGACGTCTTTGCTGATCATACCGTCGACCCACCACTTCTGAACTATGTTGAAATGGTTATGTACTGTTGTACTTTACAGTTATTGCCTTGTGTAATTAGTTATGGTTTTTTTCTTCAGTGATTTGTAACAGTTGGTTCGGTGACAGGAAGAGCATTAGGCCTGTAAAAATATCACCAGCAGTTCCAGGAGGTTCTCTGGAAGACCTGTTGGGGGTTGATATAGCATTGAGTAATCTTTAGCAAAATTATATCTCTCTCTACATTTAACGGCCATTTTCCAGGTGGACCTGGGTTAACCTGTACCAGAATTTCTCCCATTTTTGATTTTTTTTTGGAGCTAAGGATAATCGAGGTGCTGGTGGCAACTGGAGCTATAAATACCGTAAAATCTCGACTGTAGGTTGCACAATAATATTTTTACCTGGTTTTGGTGACCTGAAAATGGGATGCGGCTATCTATAAGATAAACTCTACTGCAAAAAATTCCACACCTGAAAACACCACACTGAATGGCGAGTGACGACAGGTGGCATTGGACAGTGTGGCATTTTCCAGATTGGAATTTTTTTGCAGTAGAATTTATCTTATAGATAAGCCGCATCCCCTTTTCAGGTCAGAGTTCTTACAGAAACTAGTTCTTTTCAGATTTTGGCCAACTCGGTCTAGCTAACCGTCAGAGTCTGTACGACATGTGTCCCATCTTAGTTTGGTTTAACCAATTAATGGTAATTAATAGCATCAAAAGGCAGCATAGTTAATACTTTTGACGACATACTGTAAACAGTCATTGCTGGTTGCATTCTAGTAATTTATACATTGTTGTTGTTATGTAGCTTTTGTACTTCAGCTGTGTGTCTGATGCATACGATGGCTTCCTGCGTGCACTTGCCGTCGTCATGGCGACGCGTATGCCACAAATTCCTCTCAAGAAAAAGCCAGCTTCAGCTTCAGGGTCGGCTGCACTTTCACTCTTCTGCCTTACATCATTTCAGACTCTGGTGTCTCAGTCTGTCTTCTGTCTTACTCTAAATTTCTTTTTGAGTGTGCTTTGACATTGTTGGTTGGGCGACAGGAAGGGCATCCGGCCTGTAAAAAACTGGATGTTGGTGGTGATGATTTGACTGGAGGAGCTTTGCACGACTTATAGCTCCAGTAGTCTAGTTGTTACCACCACCTCCATCATCCTTTGCTTCAACAAACACCGGCTAACCCAGGTTCACATGGAAAATGGCTGTTAAAACTTAAAACGGAGAGATAGTGTGTGTGTGTGTGTGTGTGTGTTTTCACCAGGGCCTGTGTGTTGAATTATTTCCATGTTTTTCCATGTTTTGTCTCTCAACAGTTCAGGCTCGGTTGTCGGTACTGCGCAAGTGACTGACTGGAAAGACGTCTCCGAAATGACCTATAAAATGTGTTAATTAGAACAATGAACCCTCCCCACTCACTCACTATCATCATGACACACAGACGCGCAGGCAGAAGACCAGACGGATATAGTATGTTCCGTTGTCACGGAGGTGTGCTAGTGGCTGTGTGGTAGAGTGCCGGACTTACAGTCGGGAGGTTGCAGGTTCGAATCTCGGCCGGAGCTACTTTGCACCAGTGTTCCATCCATCAGTAAATGAGTACCAGCTGCGGCTGGGAAGGCAAAGGTATGGCTCATTCCACTTGTGGATGAAATGCAGGGTGCGCAGGTAAAACTGTGATATCCCTTGACAATGCATGCTATACATGAGCCCCTTAGAGATGTTTCATGTATAGGCGCTGTACAAATCGACGACAATAACTTTACATTTATAATAAATGGCGGGTTGTGCGTGACTGACAAGTGTATGCATAGTGCATGCACTGTGTGTGAACAGAGTTGATGTGAGTGAAACGGCCGATGAAGACGAATTGCCGACATCTTCATACACAGATGCCAGCGTGTCGCTTGATGCACTGCACATGGTCAGTCGCAGTCTCAGTACCTCACTCCACTCACTAACAACAATATTGCGTACTAGATGTAAACCGTACACCATGCCCACAAAGAAGTAAGCCAAACGTTTTTTGCTATACCTTAAAAAATTGTCCACAAATTTCCGTCAATTTGGCATATAGCTACGGCAATCAATGCTGAACAATGTGCGTTGAAACTATCCACCACACCTGACGTGTGTACACACACTACCTTGTAATGTTACGAGAGACTGAATTGTGACAAAATAGTGGAATTTCATGTAAATTTCAGCAAAATATCAAGGTTTAAGGCAAAACAATTTTAATTGTCTGAAACAAGTTTGTGGAGATGGGCAGTCTGTCTACTTAGCTAAAATGACATAGCTGATACAATATGCACATTGTTCACGACTGTTTCCTGTGTGGGCTACACCATTTTTCGGCCTAGGTAAGAGGTCTAAAAAATTTTGGGGAGCCTGGCCCTGCCCCATGGGTATGGGGGCGTGGCTGACCCCTAAAAACACGCTACTCCCCCATTGTGTTGCCACGCCAAATTTCATCGCTGTAGGTCAAACCATTTGGGCGTAGATAGGGTCCCAAAAAAATTGGGGCCAGCCCCTTGGGATGTGGGCGTGGCTAACTGCCTAAAAATGTACTTCTCCCCACCTGTTACCAAGCTAAATTCGGTCATTCTAGGTCGAACCATACGAGCGAGCGTAATGGAGATCTGCCAGAAAATTTTTACCCATCACGCCCCGCCTTTCAAGGTCACTCGTGGTCATTGGAACCAACACAGATCGATCGGCTACCTGTGACTTCCTATTACTGTTCTGAATTAACTATAGCCAGGGCTACTGTTTTTCCATGGAAAATTTCGCCCAATTCCGCGGCGCACTTTTTCAAATTCCGTGAAATTCCACGGCGCTCTAATCAAAAATGTGCTACATTCCGTGGCGTGACATTGCTGTGTTTCTATATACAGTGTATTTTACGCCATACTGTTGCCAGTAAATGCTTCTAGGGCATACTGCTGTACAAAATGGTGAATGACTGGTCTTGTTATTCAGAGTAGCTTAAATCACTCAGTTAAACGGTTGTCATGTCACTTAGATTTACTCTGAACAGCAAGACCAGTCATTCACCATTGTGTACAACAGTATGCCCTAGAAGCATTTACTCGCAACAGTATGGCATAAAATACACTATAGGGAAATACACAAATACACAGCCAACCTTCAATAAAGTCAATTAACACTCAACAACAGTAACACCAACCGTTTTCACAGCACAGTGCTGTTGTAAAATACTGAGCAATAAGCACGCATACTGTCCGTCGACACGCTTTGACGAAGAGGCGCCAACACAGTGCCATACTTCAAAAACTTACCGCTTAGTGAAAAAAATAATAGTATTAGCCACTAAAAATTTAACCAAAATGTTAACAAATCTGCTAAAACGACCGTTTCCGCGCATTTCTGCAGCATGCGATGAATTCTCGGCAAATCGCAAATTCTGTGTGGCGCGGCATGAAATTCTACATGCTGCGGAAAACCGGGGGCCCTGACAAAATAGTCCTGTCTTCTACCGTTTCTGAGATAAATGGCGATTTTTGCAAAATTTTCCCACCCCTTGTATTTAACGTGCCGGTGAGGGGGTTCCCTTTGGTATTTTATAATGACTTTGGGCTGTAAAGAACTAGAATGATGCTTCTACCAGATTGTCAAAAAAGTTTGATGACATGTCCATTCGTTTGACGCAATACCGGCATTGGACAGACAGACAGAATTGGCAAAACAATATCGCGCTCTGCATACATGGGCATGCTGACGCGCGATAAAAATTAACCTTAATGCCTGGTTACTTGGAATTAAAACTAGCTCGACCATCAAGCTGTCGCAGTGGCATTTTTCCAGTTAATTATTAATCTGTGGGTAATTTAATTAATTTACTAAATTACCCAGAACACCGTGTCATCACGACTTTCAGAGTTGGCAGAAAAGCAGTGGCACCTGGACAATGCGTATTGTTTCCCGTGCTTCCTGAATATTTTTTGAGGCTTATATTTACTGTTACCTTAGCAAGTGAGCGCGTCAGCTGAAGTTGGTTATGTTTTCATGTGGTATGCTGGTGAACTACGCAAAGTAACAGGTTAACAGCATCTCTGAGCTGTGGTGCCTTTCCATTGCATAAGCAGCCACAGTAACCCCACGTAATAATTAATATAATACTAACTAGAAGGAAAGTGCACCCTGTGATCGTCCGTAAACGGAAATATGACAGCATATCGTCTACAATCTGGGACATCCTGCATTGGCTACCAATCCGTCAACGGGTCGTGTTCAAGATGTGTGTTCTCGTATACAACTGCCTGCACAATATATCGCCCAGCTATTTGTCCAGCATGTGTCAGCCGGTCTCTGTCAACCCCAGCCGCCGATGCCTACGATCAGCTGCACGTGGTAACCTTGTCGTCCCAGCCACAAAAACAGTCTGCTACGGCCCTCGTAGCTTCGCCGTCGCAGGACCAGCTACGTGGAACTCGCTGCCGGCATCACTCCGCGATGACCAACTGTCACTGCATTTCGCCGTCTACTCAAGACTGAACTTTTCAGCAGAGCATACGACTCTTCTTTAGTACGCTCGTGACTGTTTTTACTCTAAGAGTGAGCGAACATAACTTTAACTACTGCTGCAGCTGCTGTTGCTACTACTAGTAGGCCTACTATTGCGGAGATGCAGATCGGCGCCGACATAATGTTAGTGGGGAGTGCATTTTTTCACGGAATAATTATATTCCGTGACACCTGCCTCAGTCCGGCATAATTTCTGATCCGCAGGCAACAATCCTAACATTAACCCTGAACCTTGACATTTTGAACCCTAAGTCAATAGGCTTCCACACAGTGTCGAGGACTATTGCTGCGCCAAGTTTCAGGTCATTCCGATCAGGGGTTTTTGTTTTATCATGCTAACATACCCACACCCACACCTACACACACACGTGATCATTAGTTGTGCTAATAGTTATGCTATTGCAAGGTCATATGAGCAGTATTCGTTTAGCGGCTAGTTTCCAGGACAACCGGGGTCAGCTGGTACTGGAATGTCAAACTAACGGAACAGTGAAACGTATGCAGGTCATATGTACCTAGCTCTGGTCACTTCACTACCACCAGCATACCAACATTCAGATATTTTTACAGGCCGGATGCCCTTCCTGCCGCCCAACCGACACCGTCAAAGCGCTGAATGCGACGTACCGTACTACTGTAATATTCTGTGCACTGTGCTGGTCGCAGGTGCTGTGTCACGGTCGCAATACTGAGGGAGAAAGTCATCGTTTTACAGCAGATTCTAATCCTGAGGAAATGTTTTCCAAGGTCTGTTAGTCTTACTGTCAACTGCTTACCGTATACTGCAGCTGGCGTTTTATAGACAACCTGATTTTACCTTTTTGTTACACATATCTGCCGAGTTTTCCTTAAACGTTGTCCAACACTAGGAAGAATGTTGGGCACAGTTATTCCTCGCATCATATAATGTGGACGTATGTGCTGTCGAGTTTGATATCAAACCAGCATGCTACCAAACGCTATTTTGTGTCTCTTACACAGAGATGTGACAACTTGACAACTGCTACCCTGGAATTCTGTTGATGTACCATTATGCCACACGGGTCTTGGTACTGTGGCTTTTTCAGATGTTTGTACTGAATAAATACGATGATGACGGCGTGGTGGTGCTGCAGATCCGACTAGCAGGTGTATTTGAGGAGCTCGGAAGTGCTAGTCTTGGGCCTCTGTCGCTGTCTGTGCTGCTGTCACATCCAGTGCTGCAAGACGTCATCTCGGCTTGCACCACATACAAAGCTGTTGTGAGTTGTGCAGATACTCATTACAGTATTTTAATACTATGTCAAATACTCGTTCCAGTGCTTAAGTACTTTCAGCATTTAAATACTTACAACAATAGCTGTAGATAATGTTTTGTGTATCTACTGCTCTGACCCAGGACAAGAACTGAACGGGCAAAGTAGGCCTACGTCTTAACTCAGGGTGCCCCCTCTTTTTCAACATTGATTTTCCATGACTTTTCCATGACCAAAAAAATGAAAATCCATGACCTGTCGACACAACATATAATTCCAAGTAAACGATATACGACTTATGAATGTATACCAGAATTAGTAAACCTGTGAAAACTGCGTCAGCAGTATCACATTACGGTTCATAATTTGACTTTATAAATGAAGTCATGTCACTTTTACAAAATTGCTCAGTGCAGTAGTAAAAATTCCATGACATTGTCATCATTTTCCATGACTTTCCATGACCTTTGCTATATTCCAGGACTTTCCAGGCCTGGAAAATGGTCTTCCTAAATTCCATAACTTTCCATGACCAGGGGGCACCCTGTTAACTGGTGCAGGAGTTACACCGTCAGTCTGGAAGAGACTAAGAGTCTTCCTGCTAACACTGGTCTTGCTACCAACTGTCACTGCTGTGACAGTGTCAACAGTTGTAGCCAGCTGCGCTGTTTCTGTGCAGTATATTCGTAATATAAACCTATCTACTGCCTCTCTATCTTTAAGGCAGTGTACAAATACAGTATATTGTATTTATGCGTTATTTGTACCTTAAGTACAATATTGTTGACTGATGTCACAGGACGTGAAGGCAATTCTGTGTGGACAGTTAGCGCCGGCCTATGACAACGAGATACCGGTACTGCTACTGGCGTAAAACATCAAATATTGACTATACGACTGGACAGTCATTACAGTTCTAGCACTGTTGTTTTACTGCACAGTCTGCTGAATTAAATTCTCTGTTTTGCATATAGTGCAGTGCAAAATGCAATCCCGTTTTTCCAATATTCGTCAGTAATATAACTGAATAGATTAAAATATTTACTTTGGTCTCAGAAATTGCCTATTAGTGAAATAGTAATCACTACAAGTCATTGATAATGCCTAACTGCAATGGAATTTTATGGGTGGAAAATGATTTTCTGAAACTATGATCATAAAATTTAAATTTCAACCAAAATGTCAAGTTCCAGTACACGATATCCCATAATGGCAGCTGTATTTCATGAACGCTTTGCAGAACAGTAAATATGCAGTCGAATTACGTCTATTACACTTCATCTGTATTGCAATACAATACGTTGTGAATTAATCATCTTGACAGTAATTGCGTGTATATTTCACCAAATGTAGCCTGCAGCAAGAAACAGTATTTTGATTAGTGCTTGTCATACCGTCAGTGTTTTGTTGAGATCACATGACTGTTGATACATAATTACGTTGTTTATACACGTCCGTTGTAATGAACTTTTTCTGATATTCACCTTATAGATGACACGTGTGAGCCCTCTAACGAACATGTATGTTGTCTTGTTGTAATGCTCATTATGCTGCCTTCACGGCATATACATTTGCTCACGTTAATCAGTACAGTTTTTTT
>Ga0049107_10000696_pt1 | contig 10813 bp, 12 predicted proteins | sample WorMetilPIANOSA1_FD_61187 | JGI IMG/M metagenome (GOLD analysis project Ga0049107, IMG submission 61187) | Marine gutless worms symbiont microbial communities from Max Planck institute for Marine Microbiology, Germany - Olavius ilvae PIANOSA.1 | ecosystem: Host-associated > Annelida > Digestive... | reverse complement strand
TATATTACAAATTTCCTGCTGAGTCTGCCAGTCAAAAAATTGTAAAAATCGGTAAAAATTTGACAAAGTTATGCACTATAGTTCGCATGGGTGTTTTTATTTGACTCACAGTGTATATTCGTTTCGACATTACCGGCATTGGACCGACAGACAGACGGACAGACAGACAGACGGATGGACAGAATTTGTAAAAGAATATCGCGCTCTGCATGCACAGACATGCTGACGCGCGATAAAATCTGCAGTTCATGCATATGTTAGCGGGACATGCAGAAAGAGACATATGTCAAAAACAATTAATGGTGATTAACTAACACTGTGCCAATTTCTGTATTTTTTAATGTCAGGTTTCTTTTAACGATACCAATTCAGTATGTGTATAAAATCTGCATCTCCCATTACACTAAATTACTGTGAGGTTTACTCCAGTCTAGTGGGGTTTTATCGAAAGCTCAATGATAGCGATAAATCGGCGATTACCGGCAGCGCCACCTATCAAATATGGTTTAGGTTACTGGTTCCGAACCCGAACCCTAAACCCTAACCTTAACCCTAACCCTAAAAGTAACAATAATGCAGTACAAAACGACACCAAAATAAAGTTCAACATAGTGTTATATATATATAAGTTATTTCCGTAGGGCATGGGGTGGGGGTGTAATAACAGTGAATTCTTATAGCACGTTTTTGTAAAAGAACCCCAAAAGCGCTGCGTGTGCTAGTCTAGTAGAAAGAGAAGAGAGAGGTTTTGAAGTGGCACTTAAAAGATGATAGAAAAAGACTTTTGTCTCTAAGGTGAGCAGGAAGTGAGTTCCAATTTGAAGGGCCGGCGTATGCAAATGAACGTTCTCCGTACGAAGCAAGTTTCACACGTGGGAAGTCGAGATGACCACGGTCAGCCGATCGCAGGTGGCGACGACCAGAAATGCCAGAGACGGGTTGGCACTGTCAACAGGTATTCAGGAGCCATCTTGTGCAGACATCCGAACACCTGGACGCAGACTCTGAACCGAACCTGATCGACAACGTCCAGCCAGTGTAGCTGACTTTGCCGGAAATGAGTGAGTCCCCGGTCGAACTTGCGCGTGTTCGAGACGATTCGTGCTGCAGAGTTGAGGACACTTTGCAACTTGTCGGTCGTCTTCTTCGGAGCGCCAATCAGGAGACTGATAATAATCGACTTGGCTTGTGATGAATGCATGAACGAGTGTAGCGAAAGAGTCGTCATCAAGAGAACGTCGGATGCGGCGTAGTTGTCGTAGTTGAAAGAAGCACTTAGCACTAACAACGTTGACATGCTTGTCGAGTGACAGATCCGACGAGATTTGGACTCCGAGTACATGGACGTCATTTGATTGGGCAACGTGAGCAGCACCAATGTCAAAGCACGACCACAGCCCGGTATCTTCGTCAAGTATTGTGCTTAGTGCCTGTCCATATCAGTTCAGTCTTATCCATGTTGTCTGAGTCGGCTGGCGGCCATCCACTGCTCAATAGCAGTAACACACTGTTGAACGCTGGCTGCCGACTGCACATTTTCTGGTTTACAGTGTATGTACAGTTGATTACCATCAGCGAACGCGTGTAATGTCAAGTTGTACTGTGCAGCATGTCGGCCAGATCCGCCATGTACAGGATAAATAACAACGGGCCAAGAACCGAGTCCTGTGGGACCGAACACATGACATGGATGACGGGAGAGGCGACACCGTTGATGACTACTACATCCTACCAGGATTTTGCTATTTGCGTTGCAACCTGGTAGACATTATTTCCTGGTGTATTTCCTTGAATTACGTTTTGTCTCCTTATACTTATTCCAATCACTTGCTGTTTTGGTTTTATGCAATATCGTATGGTACAGTTTTTCTCCTCAATAGCTTCAGGTACCTCTTCATTCATTCCATTACCAAGTCTGAATATTTCTCGGTGATCATTTTGTTCATCCACATACTTCTTCTGCTGCCTTCTGACATGCATCTCCCATTTACTTTCTACATTGTCAGTTTCAAATACCTCACTTTTGCTCTCTGCTACCACCCGAGCAAATTCCTGTCTTACATTAGGCTCTACTTTGGGCTTCAATACTTTTAGCCTTAGTGTGTGCATCCTCTTTTTCTTTCTTGTTGCACTATTAACGAAAAATAACCAACAAGTAACCGATGCTGCGACACACACCCTTCTCCAGCAATAATTTCCACATTTTTTTACAATTCGTCAGTCTCATCTCAGCAGCAAGTAGTCAATTGTACTCACTGTGCTACCAGGTACTTGGGTTGGCCAATTTATTCTTGTGCCTCTTGAAACACGTGTTTGCCTCAATTGATTCCACTGCATCACAGAACACCATCAGCATTTCTCTCCCCAAAGCCATACATATCCACCGTGAACTCCATCATACATTGGTACCAACGTGACCATTCAGGTGTCCTATAATAACGATTAACTCTATTGCCGGTATGCTTTCTGCATCCTGCTGCACTGAGCATCTGATCACAGAAACAGTCTATCTCCTCCGCACTTCCACCTGTTTGAGCCATATTATGCACAGATGCAAGTCACCAACTACTCATCGACAAGACTTAAAACAGATTATACGCTCATTCACTCTCTTAACATCAACAACCCTGTCAATGTATCTTTCTGAAATGAGAAACCCGACCACCTGCATTACTGTCATTACAACCAAGCCAGAAGAATTTATACCTTAACATGCCCTTACCCATCACTTTAGCACCTGATCCTTTCCATCTAGTTCTTGTACACAACATACATCAATTTTTGTCTATGCAATGTTTCTACTATTTCTGCACACTTGCCTGTCACAGTTCCAGTGTTCCAGGTTGCAAACCTTATGCAATCTGGAACACTAGAAGTATTCTCCTGTGCCCCACCGCTTCCCTGCACAGCATTAGGTCTCTGACCCTCATAATGATGACAACTCTGTCCTGCAGTTTGGCCGGGTTGCCGCGCGGTTGCCCCGCCCATTTTTTACATTTCATATTAAATAAAAGGGAACTGGTGCAAAATTTTTGTGGTCGAATGTGTGACGATCCGACGACATGATAATCATTTTTTTCATGCGTGCAATTAGTTTGGTTACTTATTTTTTTATTAAGTTTCTAAGGATGCTGTCGCTTTTAGTGAAAACGGGCCTTGAGTCCAAATTTATTTTCCGGACGAGATCGTCATGCGTGAATCACCACAGATTGCGTACGGCCTTCGATTGATTAGACGTCGGGCCAGTGTCTGTCTGTCTGGAATGCTGTCTGGGTCGCGAGGTCGCTTGACATCAGCGAGGCCGCCGGACTAGGTATATATAGACCAGGCTGCGCTGCCGTGGTCGGTGTGGTAGTAGTAGAGAGTAGAGTTGTGGTGTAGCCTGTTAACTAGATTGGTGTGGTAGCCATGCTCGTAGAAAGCATGTGCTTTTTGAATAACTAGTTCTAGGAAAGTATTTCTTAGAATTAATTAGCAGTTAGGGTGTAGACTCGAGTAGTCTATGTGTCATTGTGAGAGTGAATTATCACTCATTAGGAATCTCTGAGGGAGATTGTGTAGTTGGGGTTTTCGCTGTGAAATCCTCTAGTGTGGGTACAGATAGATGTAGTCTATCTGTCCGTCTGTTGGTGTGAATAACTCTACTAGTGGGTGGAGTAGTGTTGTTAGACAGCGTGGTCTGTCTGTAGGTCTGTGCCCGGCTTGTGACAGCGGGATAGTGAATTAGATTCATCATAGTAGTCAGTCTGTCTTTAGATTTGACTCTTAGGAATTTCTAGTCTGTCTTTGTTCTAGTTAATTAGTATTTTTCATATAATTTAGTACATTCTCTGTCCATTAGCAACTATATTCTAAGTTCGTGGTTATTGATTTTGAAAAATTTATTAATAATCTTATATCAGTTCTTTTGTTAATTATCTCTTGCCTACATGGGCGCGCATCACAGAATGCCCTTCCTGTCGCCAGCCTACAAGAATCACTTGTTGGACCTCATGCTTTCTCTAAATACTAAGACTCCCAAACAGGGGAAAGGCTTTCCGACGCTAGTACCCCAAATCTTGGCCTTACCAGATGACAAAAAGTCTGAAGATGTGAGCATTCATTTAAACACAATACCATAACGTGACAGACGGATGGACAGAACAACACAAATACCATATCAATATAATGATAACAAGAAGCTTTGATGCTGACAACCGGCGCGATGCGTTTAGCGGTCAGTCGAGGTCAACAAACATAGTAGTACCATTTTGGGTCCGTTGCGACTTTTCGCTAAGCATGGTGACCTGCTCCACGCGTCACCGCCGACGTCGCCGAGGCATTGTAAACAACGCTATGGACATGCCCAACACAGCGCCGTCCGCCTAAATAAGATCCGTCCGTCCGTCCATCTGCGAAGCGTCGCAGCAAATTGCGACCGCATTTTTGAATTTTTCTACATCTTAGCAAGGTATTTTCACGAGACGCGTGGCTCGCTTAACTTTTTAACTGTCCACAGTTGTAGCCAAAACCTTCTTCTGATAAGCTGTATGTATGCATAGAAGTTTCAACGAAGACTGACGCTGTTACGCTTAATTTCTATCAATGGTGTAAAACACCTTCCAGCTCTTTTAGCAAAAAATTTTCAGCGACGACCCCCATTTTTTTGCACGTTTTCGGTAGAGCCCCTAGTGGTCTACAACTGTGCTTCGTACAATTGAAAACTCTCGCACCGTCTGCGAGATATTCGACTTTTAAGTATCCCGTGACCTTGAGTCCCGAGTTAGGGGTCACTCAAGGTTATCGAAAATTATACCACTAGATCCGGTAACCACGACTTCCTATTAATGTTCCATAGTAACCATCGGCCTATCTCGCACCGTTTCCGAGATAAACGGCCATTTCCGTCAAAAATCGCTATTTTTTCCTACCCCCGTGTATATATAGCCCCCGATGAAGGGGTTCCCCTTGGAATTTGGTATCGGCGTAAGGAGTCCTGAATGCTTAAATGATGGGGCTACCAGACGGTCGAAAAAGTTTTAAGATAGGTTTAGTCGTTTTGATACAATATGTACCGGCTGTGACAGACAGCCAGCCACCCAGCCAGCCAGACAGACACGTTGCCGTAGCTAATACGCGCTATGCATATAGATGCATCGCACCTAAAAACTGTTGACTGTTTCAAAAACAGCTATAGTGGGCATCAGGGAAGGCCTAAAACAAAGACTTTTATTTAACTAGCAAAAATTTGTATATTATACCCTTATGTGCAAGTGTTGAACCCTTGTCGTCACGTTCATTAATGTTTACAATCTGGCTGTCAACTAACATGCGCAAGTGGTCGAAATCACCAACATATGCTGCTACATGTGCTGGAAATGCCATATCTACAAATTCCACAAATGTCACTGTAAACAATTAGCTTATTCACCTTTCCAACTCGATTCCGGAATCGAGCTGTCACGTAGTTTATTTATTTATTTTATTATATATGAAACCAACTCATAAAACAGTTTACACAATGAATATAAAATAGCACAACGTGTGCAGTTGGCTGCATCGGCAACTGCAGGCACGAGCCCCTGACGCAGTTTATGTAGATCTGTTGGCTGCCCTTCCTGTCACCTAACCAACAGTGTCAATGCACTGAAGGGATGGTGAACACCTGAATAACAAACTGTAGGTGGGAAGCCACCACAATATCCCCCTGCCCCTGTGACCTTGACCTTTTGACCTTGAAAGTAGTGTCCGAGTCACGTGTGACGTGGGCTACCTCTGTGCATTATTTTAGTCTTCCTAGGCCTCTCTGTTCTCGACTTAGGCCCGATGTATGCTACAGACACACAGACAGGCAGACGTCAGACAGCATCATCGCTTAATGTCCCTGCCTAGGGGGCCTGGGCACAACAATGTTAACACTATTACTGGTGTAACCTGTAATAGCGCTAAAGAACTCAGTGAGATCAATGTCTGTTTAACCGGCCTGTTTTTCCAAAGCTTATACCAGATTATGTTGGTACCCAAAAAGCCTTCAAAGTCAGAATTTTTACAGGCCAAATAGTCATCCTGTCGCCTGGCCCAGCAGTGTCAAAGCACAATCCATCAGCCAGAGTTGAACTATAAACTCCCAAAGATGTCACACATCATGTTCATGGATTCCATACAGTTTGGCAACATTCTCCTGATAGTGTGCGTACGTTGTCGAATGCTTCCTTAAAGTCGGTCAAATTTATTGACAGTTGCAGCTGCAATTCCAGACACTGTTCGATAATGTTGTGCAGTGTAGAGACTGAATATGTCTGACCTCAGCAAAGCTAGCAGCACAGTGTTACATCAACTCGATCATCAACTGGCTCAACAATGTCAAGTACTATAATTTTCTATTTTTATGCCCCGCCTCCTAGGCGGAGGCATTAAGCGATGATGCTGTCTGAGGTCTGCGTACAGGAGGGTTCACAGGTACGGGTATAGGATTGTGGCTCGTATTGCTAGTTATTCACGCCGTAATCGACGGAAGTTTTAACATGGTATTAAGTTAAAACCTACTACGAAACAGATACAGATACTTTCTAATATCTTTTCACTATTTTCTGTATCATACAAACGATCAATTACTTAAACAACATTAGAATCAATTGTCTGGCTCTGTTACTGAAAATGTCTCTAAACTAAGCTTTGCAAGCAAGCGAATGCAAGCGGCTGAGCGCTCACAACGTCGTAGGGTTCTGTCTTCAGACGACTTCAACTGTCGTCGAGGTGTTGCGATGTCGATCACCCTTTCGATCACTGCCGCCCAGTCCCATACGCCGGACGTTGACGCAGATGAGATGTCGAACAGTCGCCGTTCACCGTCGTTGATATCGATCTCTGTGGGCGCCGACCACCCTTGCTGTCGAAAGCCCCATGGATCTCTTCGTAACTCCTCACTGACTGGAACGATCTTCTTGTCGATTTCCAGTCACTTTGTTCGTATTCAGTCGAGCAGATCACAGTACTTTACAAGTACTAACCACCTTTCATGTGGTTTTTATCACAACTTTTACTGAAGGCTTGCTTCAAAAGCCTCCATCTACCTCAGACCTCCGCTGATTGATTCCACGGCCGTGACGTCACACGCCGCGGTTACTAGTGATGCACGTAGTATTCAGATTTCTTCTCAAAATATTCGAATACGCTGCTAAGCAAGCTTGCAAGCAGCGGCAATGCAATAAGGACAAATTACTAGTTATTAATGGGCTTCACAATCAAAAGGGTCTAGGCTACAGCCAGCACACTAATTATACACATCAGATGAGAATATAGGTGGGCCTACTAAGACTGTTACAGTCTGTCTGTCTGACGTCTGATGTCTGTCTGTCGCGTACATCGGGCCTAAGTCGAGGACAGAGAGGCCTATATATATATAAAGACTAAAATTGGCACAGAGGTAGTCCACGTCACACGTGACTCGGACAGCACTGTCAAGGTCAAAAGGTCAAAGGTCAAGGTCACAAGGGGCGGGGGCATATCGAGGTGGCCTCCCGCACAGCTTGTAGAGATACAATGAGTCAATATGCAAATATGTACTGCTATAGAGGGCGATCCTGAGGTCTTTGCCCCGACGTTTTCATATATTGCACAAGGCTAAAGGCCAACGGCAATGCGTTAAAACCGACGGGGAACAGATCTCAGCAACTGTACATAAATGTTTAGTTACATGACTAGTAGACTTGCCATGTTTTTGGATTTTGTTGGTGCAGTGGGGCAGGCATTGTATCGATGGCAGACATCACAGTTGGGTTACTAAGCCAACCAAGAAATAGCCGTCCATACAACTCTTGCAGCCCTAGTTTTATGCTGGATGCCCTTTCTATCACAACCCACCCGATTTACTTCGTTTTTTTCTCAAAGTTAAAATGGCGTCGTTACAGATGATAAATGTAAAAAATTGTAGTTTATCTACAACTTATAACGGCGAAATGACACATCGAAAACAGCAAAAATAATGAACGGTGATATTACTTTAGCAGCACTTTGCCAGTGTCAACGTGCTTCTAAAGTAATATCACCGTTCATCATTTTTGCTGTTTTCGATGTGTCATTTCGCCGTTATAAGTTGTAGATAAACTACAGTTTTTTACATTTATATTTGCTGTTTCATTACCGCAGTTCAAATGTCGACTGCCGGAATATTTTGGTCACGTAATCTGTGTCTGAGTATAATTCTGCTCCTTCGTAGGAAATTTCGCGTTAATCAGAAAATAAATCGTCCAGATATAGCCGAAAAACGATTTTCATTATGGCGGCCGTCTGCCATGTTGAATTTGCAAAATTGTGGCACTTTGTCATGTGACCCTCCTTGGAAGCGTAATTTGCGGCTGCCCACTAAATTGCACTGAAATCGGATGATTCCCGGCTGAGATATAGCGATAAAACCATTTTCATAGTGCCGGCCGTCCACCATCTTGAATTTTCCAAATTTTGTATTTTGGTCATGTGACCTATGTTAGAACGTGATTCTGCTTTATCCTATAAAATTTCGCGTTAATCCGATAATCACTCGTTGAGATATAGCCAAAAGACAATTTTCAGTATGGCGGCCGTCCACCATATGACGTCATCATATTGCATCCGGATACTCGATATGTTCCTAAATTTTTTTAACATTGTGTTAAATTTTCATCTCGATTGGTTCAGTACTTTCTGATATACTTGGAGTTTCACGTTTCATCGTTTTGGCTGGAAATTTGGCAGGGCCAAATTTTTACGGTTTTGGGGGTAAATAGGGGTCAGATTTCAATTTTTCATTCTATAACCCCGAAAAGGCACATCCTTGCGCGATTCCACGTCTTTTGAGCCACTGCGCGTCAAAATCCGTTCAGGTGTCTCTTTTCTACGTTGGAACAAAAAATAAAGAAATAAATAAAAAAGTCACACAAAAAGTTATATTTTACCTGTTTCCCCAGAAGTCCCCCGTGAACGGATTTTTACCAAATTTGGAATTAACGTTCCTCTCGTGGACGTAATCAATTCTGACAAATTGTGTGTCAATCTGTTCACGGGTTTCGATTTTACAGGGGGTCAAAGTTTTCATTTTTCCCATAGGAAACTGACGTCACCGTTATAACAGTGCTGCGCTACCGCGCTGCCTGTGATTACGTCACGAATTACGTGACCTGTGTTTTTCAGGAAACTGGTATCAAAGTAAGTAGCTTGAAGGCTTTGCAAGCAACATCGATAGCAGCGCCGCTGTGCAAATAAACTGCGACTTGATTGCGAATGATTTCTCTCTGCAAGAGTATCAAAAATTATATCGGTTCTTATCTGAACTTCGGTCTGATCTGGTAATTTGCTGTCCAGTGAAGTGATTTCTCTCACCCATTGTATCGTCAAATGATGAGGGGTTCCAAGCAGTAAAAATGGGGTCACGTGACCTAGATTAGTAACGGCAGCCAGTGCGTTCTGTCTAGTGTCCTGGCAGAAGTGATCTGTGGTGTTTTCTATGTTTGATTTATCGCCCTTGCACCATGTTTTAAACTGACACATTTTTGTACATTGTAATTAATTACAACTAAATCACAAGCTGCGCGGTAGCGCAGCACTGTTATAACGGTGATGTCAGTTTCCTATGGGAAAATGGAAATTTTGACCCCTGTAAAATCGAATCCCTTCAACAGATTGACACACAATTTTTCAGGATTGATTACGTCCACGAGAGGAACGTTTGTTCCAAATTTGGTAAAAATCCGTTCACGGGGGACTTCTCGGCAAAGGGGTGAATTATAACTTTTTGTGTAACTTTTTTATTTATTTTTCTCGGACCAACGTAAAGAGACCCCTGGACGGATTTTTACGCGCAATGGCTCAAAAGACGCGGAATCGAACAAGGATGTGCCTTTTTGGGGTTATAAAATGAAAAATTGAAATCTGACCCCTATTTACCCCCAAAACCGTAAAAATTTGGCCCTGAATAGGCAATTTCCAGCCAAAATGATGAAACATGAAACTCCAAGTATATAAGAAAGTACTGAACCAATCGAGATAAAAATTTAACACAATGTTAGGAATATAGTATCGAGTATCTGGATGCAATATGATGACGTCACAGGAAATTCAAAATGGCGGACGGCCGCCATATTGAAAATTGTCTTTTGGCTATATCTCAACGAATGATTATCCAATTAATGCGAAATTTTGTACGATAAAGCAGAATCACGTTCTACACAGGTCATATGACCAAAATACCAAATTTCGAAAATTCAAGATGGCGGACGGCCGCCATTTTGAAAATGGTTTTATCATTATATCTCAGCCAGAAATCATCCGTATTTAAATGAAATTTGGTATGCAGATGCAGATTGTGCTTCCAAGGTCGGCTACTTAACAAAATACAAAAATTTTGCAAATTCAAAATGGCGGATGGCCGCCATATTGAAAATCGTCTTTTTGCTATATCTCAACGAGTGGTTATCGGATTAACGCGAAATTTTGTAGGATAAAGCAGAATGACGTTCTAACACAGGACACATGACCAAAATACAAAATTTCGAAAATTCAAGATGGCGGACAGCCGGCACTTTGAAAATGGTTTTATCGCTATATCTCAGCCGGGAATCATCCAATTTCAGTGCAATTTAGTGTGCAGCCGCAAATTACGCTTCCAAGGAGGATCACGTGACAAAATGCCACAATTTTGCAAAGTCAATATGGCAGACGGCCGCCATAATGAAAATCGTTTTTCGGCTATATCTGGACGATTTATTTTCTGATTATGGCGAAATTTCCTACGAAGGAGCAGAATTATACTCAGACACAGATTACGTGACCAAAATATTCCGGCAGTCGACATTTGAAC
>Ga0049107_10000695_pt1 | contig 10814 bp, 10 predicted proteins | sample WorMetilPIANOSA1_FD_61187 | JGI IMG/M metagenome (GOLD analysis project Ga0049107, IMG submission 61187) | Marine gutless worms symbiont microbial communities from Max Planck institute for Marine Microbiology, Germany - Olavius ilvae PIANOSA.1 | ecosystem: Host-associated > Annelida > Digestive... | reverse complement strand
CTCACCGACGTAATCACGTGTGTCAAATTTTTAGTCGATCGGTTCAGGGGTTACGGAGTTCTGACACCCCAAAATTGCCATTTCCCATTGACTTGCTGCGTCGCCCTTACAACAGTGTAGCACTGCCGTGCGACACTGTGATTAAAAAGACTATTATTGAGGAGACACTATCGTATTTCTGTTGCAGGACCACCTTACAGCATTGCACAATACCAGCCGCAAAGCCACAAGTAGTCAGTATGTCATTACCGTATGAAAAACACTATGCAGGAAATGATGATCGAAACAAAAAGGTTTTTAGTTCCTGGCAGAAGGGGAGGTATGGACCATGCCAGACGAACGGCGACAATGAGTTGCTTGCTTTTGCTATGGCTGCTGTGAATGATCAGTTGCCGACGTCGACGGAACAAGAAGAACTGACATGTCGGCAGTGTGGGGTGTTGTCACAAAATGCAGTTGGAGACCTGATGAATGGTCTCTTCGAGGTAGAGCCGCGACATGGCATGAAGACAGCGGTACATCAGCACACACAGTTGGAACTTGATGCGTTCTGCTACTTTCAGTCAGTGTAACTTGGAAAGTAGTGAGCTCATGTGATCAAATTTCCTTGCTGAGAAAACTAGTCTGTCAGCAGCATTCAGCACCGACTGAAAACAGCTTAGTAGAACTGCAGGTGCACCAGCCAAAATGACGCTACAGTAATGCAGCTTACTGACGACAAGTGCTCGAAGCAGGGTGATCAGGGCTGGACGCAGCAAAGAGTGACGTACTGTCGCAAAGCATACCAGAACAGTTGAGGTCACGTGTACATGGTAACATCGGCGTCCAGGTATACCCCGAGATTCTGGACGGTCATGACTGGTTGCACAGATGTGCTGCTGACATGAACAGCTCTTGCTGGGATCTGGTGTTGACGATGTTGGGACAAACACCAGAGTGCCTCCATCTCACAGTCCATAGTCCATAGCGGGGCCAGGGCTTGTTTCATCCCTGGAGCCACAGGCTGCTAAGTGGGCCCATATGCCAGTCCCCATTAAAGCCTGGCATTACGCCAGGACACTGTAGGACTGAGTAGGTGAGTGCTGAGCACACTCGTGCATGCGCGTGCTGTTGATAGTTTTTCAACTATCAAGACGTGTGTTGTGTATATGTATGGCGACCTTCAGCTGGCGTCCCTATAGATAGTGTGAGCCTACAGGTTTTGCGTTGCTGAGGCGTGAGGGGAGGAGAAGGGTACTAATTGAACGACTTGAGGCCTAGATTGTGTTCCTGGCCTAAGGAGTGCAGATGTACTCTGCAGTGTGACATGCGCCTGGCCAGCGCTGCAGCGCCTTCCCACCAGCTCCTTCTCAGAGGTTCGCTGCAAGTCCGGCCCAACAGGGCTAAGGCTAGGCCCCAGCCCCCTCCTCGCAGGTGCGCTATAGGTCCAGCCCCACAGCCGCAACCGAACGTCATGTCAGCTGAATCTAGCACTCAGGGAATCGGTTGAACCCGTAAACGTCGCTAATTTACGGGTCAACCAACGGTCACAGATTAATGAGGATACCATCAAACCCTCACTGGCTGCCCAGGATATTAATCCTATAGCATACGCACCTGACCTAATTTCGCACCCTGCATCGGATTCGTACCCGGTTCGGTCCGGCTGATTAGGCCAGTCTGCGTACTTAGCCTAGCGGTCGCACACTCTACCGCTAGACCAAATAGGCAGCCTCCATTTTGTCTTGCTTAAGCTGGAAGTGATTGGCTGCCATCCGCAGGGACACAGCATCATTGCAGTCGGACACACGATTCTGTAACAGCATATCAGTCTCAGAGAGACTACAGATGCCAAGAATCAGTTTATCATCAGCATATATGTGTGGAATCAGTCGGTGGTCTTTCACCAGCTGCAGTACATCTGCTGCTTATAGGACAACAATATTGGTCCAAGAACCAGTAGAACTGCAGGCACGCTGCATACGGGAGGCCAAGTTCTGTGGCACGCCGTAGAATACCGTCAGCGGAGTGGACATGGTTACCGTCGTACAGACATACTGAGCGCGTCCAGTGAGGTAGGAGAACCGATCAAGAACACCACCATGAAGACTGTAGACCTTTGGAGCCACGAAAGAAGTCAACGCTAGTGTAGTCAACGCTATCAAATGCTGCTGGGAGTTCCAGCAGTGCCAGATTATTCAGTATCCAGCACAAGCAAAATAGCTGACATTATTTTTAGAACTGCAGCCTCCGTTGATGGTATGGTATAGTAGGGTTTAACGTCCCACTCGACACAGCAGCCTCCGTTGAGTGGCGCGCTCGAAAAGCAGACTGTAAGTCAGGCAGTAGTGTTCCTCTGTAGGCGAATGGTTACAGTACTTGCTTAGACAGCGGGAGGACCACGGTTCGAATCCTGGTTAGGCCATTTGTCTGTAGTAGCTGTGTTATAGGATTAGTTTCCTGGGTGGATGGATATATATATATATAGAGGGTTCGCCTGTATCCTCTTCAGTGTGTAACAGGCAACAAATTGAAAGTTTAGGGGCGCTTCGCGGTTTGTTACTGGCACCTGTGCAGGAGGGAGGATGGGCTGGCTGAGCATGCCAAGGACGTTGGCCTCCCGCATGACCGCATGCGTACGCACAAGGCCCCTCATTTTCTCCCTTCCCCTTCCCTCCCCTCTGCACCACTGACACACTGTTCCACTGTGGTTACGAATTGTGGCCAACTTCCAGCAGGCCTCAGCGTTGGCGTGTCAAAACAGGCTGCCACCCTTAAGGCCGCATTGCACGAGCTTAACCAAAATGTTTAACTGTTTGGTTGAGTGTAGCCACGTTGGAAGAGACCCTAACCCTCGGTTAAAGTTGAGTTAACCCTAACCGAGCTCTCTTGACCTGTTAACCATTTGGTCAAATGTTAAATACAATCATGACGGACGATTTGTTGTCATCTTTTTGACGATGCATTTCCAACTTGTGACCATGCACACTTACCGCGAATAAATCCTGAGGCATAAGCGATAACCTAACATTGTTTTTACATTTTATCGTAAATTTCATTTATAGATTTGCAAGAACCAATCACGCGCTGTCTTATAACCTTACGGTTAACCGAGAGCGCCTGCAACGTGCCCTAAGGGAACAGAACAGGAACAGTCAGACAGTAGATTGTTGTTTCTCAAATAGGTCACGAGCTGCTTACTGACGAGTCTTTGGAGATGCTTGGACCGGACCTGTAAGTTCAAGATTGGCTGATGTGACTTGGCTTCAGTCAGATCCGTGTCAGCTTTCTTCACAATTGGCGTTGGAGCTCGCAACAGCGACGTTGTCTAGAGTAACAGGCGTGGTCTGACAGACCAACGTCAACTGTGTTGATTGATTGATAGCTAGTTCCACCGAGTGTCCCTCTAGTGTTGTACATAACGCACAAGGTCTGTTGAGTCGGGCTGTAGCCGGCAATGAAGTCACAAAACTCGATCGTGTCTGGGTCCATCGCATGCTCCAGCTGACTGACGAGTATGAAAGCATCAGTAGTAGTAAACAGACGATCCAAGAGATCGGCGAGCTCAGTGAAAAACGTGCGAGTCACGGCAGACGAGCCCGGCCGACATACGACAGCAACCACACAGGATGATGTACCAGAGAGCAGAACAGCGACCAGGGTTGTTAACAATACTTGTTGCAATACTAATAGTCCCCTAGGGCGGGTTGCACGAACGCTCAGTTAACCGTTTGGTTAGCTAACTGACAGTTAACTCTTAACTGCTCAGTACTGCATTTCAAAAAGCGCAGTTAACTAACCATATGGTTAACTGCGCATCTCCAGTTGACCTCTGCGAACCGTCCCTATTAAGTTGTAAGACAGTGTGTGATTGGTTGTGTCTTTGTAAACACTGGCTCTTGGTGACCCTGACCTTGCCCTGGCGTTGGTAGTAAGTCATCGCGTAGTGGCCCAGGCTGCAGTCTGTACGTTAACTTATTGCACTGGTTGGGCACTGTGTGGGGAGGGCACAGTTTGTTAAGTGTCATAGTAATTAGCTGCTTGCCTGGCTGGGCAGGCGACGCTTTCATATCCCCTCACTACACTGCCGATGATATACCTACATCGCGACATATTTATTGATTTTATTGATTTTACTGCTGCCAGACTGGCGGATTTTATAGGATGCAACTTATATTTCAGAACAACCTATAGTCAGAAAATTTTTGTTTGCATTGATAATATGTTTTATTTCTCAGGCCTGCAATTTAGGTCAAAAGTACGTACATTACAGTACAGATTTTGCAGTAGTGCAAAATAATACAGAAAGAGTAACAGTTTAACAATAAGCAGTTATGACAGTCAGCTTCAACCAAACAATTTAGTAGGCTTGAATACTGCAGCTACCTGCCTCAGTGGCTCTGGTGACTGAGACACAGTGACTGGGATGGTCTATCGGAGGAACCGTGGTTCAATTTCCCGGGTTGGCCGGTAGATTTCGTGTTCGGATTTCGGGGGTGCATGCTTTGAGATTAATTTCTCAGGCATGCAAAGAGGGTTCGATGGTGTCCTCTATAATCTGTGACCGTTGGCTAATATTGGATTAAGTGAAGCTCAGTAATTAGCCACTGCTTAGTCAGCGATAACAGAAGGTGCCAGGCTGCATGATGGTAGGCTGCCTATAGGCCCTGTCCGCACGCACCGCTAAGTTGAGCCTGGGCTGACGGTGCGAGGTATGCTGAGTGGATGGGCGGCCTGCCGGCATGCATGCCTGGATTAGACACCTACATAAACACTGACACTAAAAACCGGGCAGTATAAATAAACAGGTACAATGTCGCTCAATATCCCCTCCTCCCCCGATCCCTTCCCACTAGGACTACACGCCCTGCCTCTCGGGTTACTCGATCGTGCCTGCACACAAGCTGGGCCGACGAGTTCACTTGAGAGGAGGGTAGTGCAGCATACATTCGCACACGCCTCATTAATTAATGAGAGCAGTGCAGCATTTACTAACTTCCCCACCCCTGCCGACTCATGCATTGGGCCAGCCTGTGAGGCAGGCCTCAGCATTGACGCATGAAAGGGGTATGCGTCACCGCAGATAGTGAACCGTGAATACTGCGGCTGTAGCATAGGTAGAGAATATTTGCTGTATGACAATGAAAGCTCCGTCATTTTCAGATTTGTCATTTTCATGTTTCAAACCATTTCAGGTCCAGGATTTTCAGTGCTTCTACTGTGGCATGGCAGTGTACTGTATTCAGTCATTGTGTTATCAGCCCCATGCGGGCTCGGGGGTTGAAAGAATAGACCCGCTCCATTTCATGGCCAGATGTCATAAAAGGCGCTAAACCAGGCTCTGTCTTTCCTCTCTCTTACCCTAGGTTTTTGAGTGTTTTTTGCTGTTTATTATGGCCACTTTTTGTGTTGCGATAGTTTGCGTTTGTATGTGTTCGGTCCATTTGGTTGATCTGGTTAAGTTGTCAGTGCTTGCCAAATGGTTGGCTAGAAAGACTCCTCTGACTCTGAGGACGCCTTTTTGCGTTAAAGAGATCTCCACAAAGCCGAGGCTGAAGAGAGCTTATGACTTTCGGTTTAGTGTATTGTTTTATTGTGCATTTGTCTTGTCCCCAGCTCTGGACAATATATTTCATACTGCTGTTTATGCTGAAAGTGCTGTTAAACACCAACCAATCAATCATGGTGTTATCATTAAAACTCTGGTATTCTGTTCTGAACAATTTCGTTAATAAATGGGATTAACTTTATTTGACTAATTAATGATGTTATTTGTTTGTTATGTTTTACTTGCAGTAACTTTTTGGATCACAAGGTTGTTGGTTGTCCAATTCACATATCACTTGATTACATGGCTAGGAATGTGCTTATTTTTAACCTCTGCTTTGTCTTCGATGCTATGGTGAAAACGGCTAGATATGAGGTTGTACTGAAGAAAGTTGCCAACTACTTGAAAGCACTTGAGGTTTGTTATGTTGTTTACATTTGATGTTTCTGAACATGCAGTATGTAATTTCTGACTTTGTGAACAATATTGAATGTGTGGTCTCGAATGGTTACAGATATTTAACTAACTTAAACTGAGTGATGACAGGCTTCTTTCACATTTGAAGTGATACTGTAAAGTTCTTGATTAGTATTCAGTTGGTGATTAAGCAAGCAAAGCTGCATGTTCTCTTTGAGTGTAAACTTTTAGTTCTGTACACAAGAACTGCACCGTGTCTCAAAAAAACTGTCGCCTGTTTAATCTTTGAAATGATATAATTCTTGGTACACTGTATCCTAATACTCATACCTTCGAAAAGCATGCATATTTCACCTCGTCATCATCTGGAGCTTGTCAGTGACGTAGCCATTTCCACGAGTGTCTGCCAAGCTGTTCTGTTCTAAGCACGTTGTTGAGCTGTCGCCAGACCCAGATTGAATGGCCGTAGATCGTTCTCAATATTTCGTAGCCAGGTCTGTCTTGGCCGGCCAGGTCTTCTCCTCCAGTGCTTGGGCAGACCAGTAGTACTGGCGTACAGTGCCCGAGAATGATCCTGACTGGTGTCAGCTTTGCAGATGTGACCAATGAAGCGAAGGCGTCTGGAGCGGAGTGCGTCAGACAGTAATGGCTGTTGGGTTCATGATCGGACCTCGTTGGTGATGCGTTCTGTCCAGTGTATATTCAGGATGCAGCGTAGAAACCATTGATCAAGAGCGTTGAATGTCTTCGCAGCCGTTGCTGTCATGGCCCAAGTCCCGCACCATACAGAAAGATTGGCAGAATGCAGGAGTTATAGAGGCACAATTTGGTACCGACTGAGATGCAGGAGCGCCAAATGTTGCGATCCAGAACCATCATACAGTCTCGTGTGATTGAGACTCTGCGTTTGATTTCCGGAGCGCCGCCACCAGTGCAATGGATCAGAGAGCCTAGGTAAGGAAATGACGACTTCCACACTGTGACCATTAATTGTAACCTGGTTGCCCGCAGGTGTGGGGTCAAGCATTGTCTGAATCTTGGTCTTTGACCAGTTGATGGTGAGGCCGAGTGGTCGCGCTTCTTCATCTATGATCTCGAGAGCAAGAACCAGCAATGACAGCATCTCTGCGAGGAGAGCCACGTCATCGGCAAAATCCAGATCCAAAAATGACTGAGCCACCGGATGTGTCCACCATGCCTCGATGTACAATGCGCTCAAACAACCAGTCCATGGGATTCAGAAAGAGATCTGGGGCCACTGTGCAGCCATGCCTGACTCCACTCAGTACTGGGAACCACTCTGAGTCATATCCATCAACCCATACACAGCTAAGGGTGTCGGTATAAAGTGTCTTGAACAGGTTAATTATCTCAGGAGGAAGGCCACTACCTCACCTCATATTTACTTACCTTACTTTGCAGTTGAGCTTGATAGTAGAAAATGATGCATTTCACGTTACTGTCAAGTTAGTAAACATGCCATTTAAGAAGGACCGTATTTTAATTAAAATTTTTATCTGCTGAAAGATATGCTGTATGAAATTTGTCAAATGAATTTCCAAGTAAGCATTTTAATTAGCGAAGTCTTCAGAGGTTGCTAAAAAAACTTCTGAAAGCAATACAGTTTTGTGCATCCCAGAAAGAATACAGCATTGTTAGTTTATTGCCGGGTAGTGTAGATCACAAATAAGTTGAGGTTGCAAATTATGCATCCATTTAGACACCAGAACCTTCAGCAAAAATTATGCCAACATTATGAATGTCGCTTCCAGTTTCTTCAAGTTATAGAAGATGAAACATGCGACAGTTTTTTGAGACACGGGTTAGAGTGGCACTCAGTTGAGTGCATGTCTCTGACAAGTGACAAATCAACCCAAACACAGTGATGCAGTGATTCAGAATGTTGTATTTGGGATGCAAGATCACTCACTGTGGTTAACCTTTTTGGCAGTTCCAGAATCTAATCACCCAGCAGCATGGAAACCAAACACCTTGATCCAATGACCGACCCTTCATGGTTCACTATCTGCAGTGACACATGCCTCCTTTCATGCATCAATGCTGAGGCCTGCTTCACAGGCTGGCCCAATGCATGAGTCTGCATGGGTGGGGAAAGTTAGTTAATGCTGCGCTGTTTTCATTAATGAGGCGTGTGTGAGTGTTCTGCTGTGCTACCCTTCTCTTGAGCGAACTCGTCGGCCCCGCTTGTGTGCAGGCACGATTGAGTAACCCGAGAGGCAGGGCGTGTCAGCCTAATGGGAAGGGATCATGGGAGGAGGGGATACTGAGTGACGTTGTACCTGTTTATTTATACTGCCCGGCCTAAAGTCAGTGTTTCTCTAAGCATCTAATCCAGGCATACATGCTGACAGGCCGCCCAGCCACTCAGCACACCTTGCACAGCACACCTCACACCTCACACCGTCAAACCTTACTGCCAAACTTAGCGGTGCGTGTGGACAGGGCCTATAGATAGCCTACCAACATGTAGCCTAGCACCTTCTATTATCACTGACTAAGCAGTGGCTAATTACTGAGCATCACTTAACCCAATATTAGCCAGCGGTCACAGATTATAGAGGACACCGTCGAACCCTCTTTGCCTGCCCGAGAAATTAATCTCAACGCATGCGCCCCTGAAACCCGAACACGAAATCTACTGGCCAATGCGGGGAATTGAACCCCGGTTCCTCTGATAGACCGTCCCGGTACGCACGCACCGTGTCTGTCACCTAAGCCACCGACGCAGGCTTCCAATGACCCTTATTACTGCATGTCTGAGATTTGGATTATGATCTGTATCGCTCCCAAGAGTTATGTGTCCCAGTCCAAAAAGTTAATGTGCAGTAAGTTCGTTGAAATCCGTCAACAACTTTTTCGATGTCCCTTTGACAGTCCAAAACTTGGCAGTAATCCACAGCAGTTTACTGAATCTGAACCTTGATCTGGATCACTGACAAGAGTTGATCACTTCATCCTCGTCCCACAGACTATTGAGGCTATTGATCTAGAACATTCTGGCAACAACTTTTTGCGTTATGCTCACACACACACGCACACAGTATTAGAGTGATTTTTGTTGTTGTTTTGTTGATAGCTGGAGTGTCAGTTTATTTCAAATTGTGAAGTGAAGGGACGAAGTTTGCTGACAATACTGAATCAGATGTTGTATGATTTGAACAACTATGGCGAATGTCATATTCCAGTCAGTAAGGAATGCTACATGTTATCATTATGTTTGCTGTGTGCACCATTGACCCTGTTCGGGAGTCTTAGTGGTTAGAGAAAAGATGAGGTCCAGCGAGTGATTCCTGCTGGTTGGCGACAGGAAGTGCATCCGGCCACAAAAACTTTGCACCAATTCCCCTAATTCAACACGTTGTAGTACCTTATACCCACGACAGACAGAACAGTGGGGAACCCAGCCAAGCTGCAGGACGGAGTTCCCATCATTATGAAGGTCATAGACCTGATGCCCTGCAGGGAAGCCGGTGGGTGGATGGAAGAATACTTCTAATGTTCCAGACTGCATAAGCTTTACAACCTGGAACATTGGAACTTTGTCAGGCAGGTCTGCAGAAGTAGTGGAAACATTGCATAGGTGAAAGATTGATGTATGCTGTGTACAAAAAACTAGATGGACAGGATCAGGTGCTAGAGTGATGGGCATGTCAAGGTATAAATTCTTCTGTCACGGTTGCAGGGATTGGGTTCCTTATTTCAGAAATATGTATTGAAAGGGTGTCGGCCCGCCATAGCGAAGGGCCGCCATAGCGAAGGTCCGCTATGGTGTATGGTTAGGGTTAGGGTTAGCGATTGGCGGACCTTCGCTATGGCGGACCTTCGCTATGGCGGCCTCAAACCATTGATAGGATTGTTGATGCGAAGAGAGTAAATGAATACACTATGTATCTCATCAGTTGGTGACCTGCATTTGTGCACATGCCCCTCAAACAGGTAGAAGTGCTGAGGAGAAAGATTCTTTCTGGGATCAAATGATCAGTGTGCCAGGAAGCATTCCAGCATCGGAGTTGATTGTTGTTGGGCTGATTAGAGCCATGGCAACCCTCCTCCAAGGTAACCAGGAGCTATTAGTTGTCAGAGACAAAGTTGGAAGACCCCCAGGTGAACTTGGGATAAGCAAGTCCATGGAATGTGATATTTTCCCCTTCAGTGCTTTGACACTGTTGGTTGGGCGACAGGAATGGCATCCGGTCTGTAAAAAACTGGATGTTGGTTTGTTGGCGGTGATGATTTGACTGGAGCTTTGCAGGACTTATAGCTCCAATAGTTCAGTTGTCACCACCACCTCCATCATCCTTTGCTTCAATAAACACCGACTAACCCAGGTTCACCTGAAAAATGGCCGCCGTTATAAGCAAAAAAGTTGTTATTGAGTGTGATATTATATCAAACCAGTTGTGCATAATCAGACAGGTATATTGTTTCCGTCAAAATCTCCAAGCGTCTATCCTAGTGCACTGTCTGCACAATGGCAACGTATTGACTGGAATGATGTCAGTTGTACACAGTGCAAACATGCATTGGAGCCATGAATTGTTGATGATGGTGATGATAATGATGAAATCGGTTGGTTTTGTGTTACATTCAGCAAGTTTAACAACTATACATCTGCAAGTGCCATGCAAGTTGCACGAATGTCCAACTGTACATGACCATGATGTTCCAGTGCTAATTAATTCTGCCAGTCTTGACAGTTCTCAGCTTGATCACAGTACATATCAGGTTCTTCACATTTCTTTTTTATCATTCCATCACTTTCAGTATCTGTCTCTTTCAGTTTTATGCTGTTAACGCATCATTTTGAAAACTACTAAAGCTGCTGCCGGTGATGATAGTGATGGTTCTT
>Ga0049107_10000694_pt1 | contig 10815 bp, 5 predicted proteins | sample WorMetilPIANOSA1_FD_61187 | JGI IMG/M metagenome (GOLD analysis project Ga0049107, IMG submission 61187) | Marine gutless worms symbiont microbial communities from Max Planck institute for Marine Microbiology, Germany - Olavius ilvae PIANOSA.1 | ecosystem: Host-associated > Annelida > Digestive... | reverse complement strand
ACTTGACTGACGAGGCAATCATCTATTAAATTTATCTGAAATAAGATTCTCAAGAACTGCTCTCTGTTCTTAACTTATTTTCGGTTCCTAACTGTCCAACGGTTGGGGTCCACCTCAGTCTTTAAATTCCAGCTCGTCTACAGCAATTGGCCCCAAGTCTTTGCGTAGAGCAAAATAACTATCTTGATACCTGGCAATGTTGTACTTACCGTACTCTTTCACGGCTTTGGGTTCTGAAAATCTTGGATCTGGCAATACTGTCGGATTTAAGGATATTTCATTTAAAGCCCATATGTTCGGATCTCCGTTTCTGAAAACGTAGTCTTGCTTTTTTAAACTAATATGGTTTGGGAAGTGTCCAGCAATTATGTCTTGTGCAGACACATAACCCAAGCGCCTATTATCTTGATTTTGTTCAAAAAACAAACCGGATTCAGACAGCCATTGATCTTTTATTAGATTGATATATTTTTTAATTTGATGCTCTGTCATTTCACTCATAGATAGAGTATTGATAATTAAGTCAAACGGGCCCCTTATTTCCTCGGCCATATAATTGGGAGTGAAATTGATGCCCAATTCATTTGTTCCAGTCAAGTTGCTAAAGTTACGCCTTTTTAAACTCAACGTTAGGTAAAGCTTAGAAAAAAGAAGTGACTCTGGTAAGTCGATGATATGATAATCGCAATTTTTATATTTTGTCTTGAACCAATAGGCAAGTGCTCCATATCCTCCTCCAATCTCCAAGGCCCTGATATTCTTCTTCTTATCAATAAAGTCTCCTATCCCGGAAGAATAGATCAAGTTGATACGTTCTTGATAAGTGTTTGTATTATCATTCACCAATACGCCATTTAATAAATATCCGCATTCTCCAAACATTATCGGGGGCTTGAAAACAAAATCGTCAGGAAGGCCTCTTATCAAGGATAAATGTTCTTCAATAACCGCATGACCTGCGTTCTTTATGTTTTCTTTTACTTCTTGTTCTGTTTTTTCGCCGAGTTCTATTGATGCATGTGAGCCGCTAGCCCTGGCCTGTTTGTATAGGTTGTATCCGGAAAATACCCCAGTAAATGCACGTAAATTATCCATATCCAATTTTTTGCATTTGGATATTCTTAAGAAGAGACGGAGAAATTCGTTAGGTGAGTCATACGACCAGTTTCCATCAGGAATAGCAAATTTTTCATCGACTGAATGCTGGGATATATATGAATCACGATTATTGACAAACTCCCTCATTTCTTCACAGATGACTCTTGCACTACTGATATCATCATGAGTTAATTTTTCACTGCCCTGAGGAGAGATGATTTTATAATTGACTATATTAATGACCCTTATGATTTATCGGCTCTTCGGATGGCTATTCAGCTTCCCTAGGTCTATTATTTATTCGCCTCAATCGCGCGAACAGTCTGCCTCAGCCCCGTTCCTTGCTACGAATGCGGGCACTTCGGACGGTTTCTAGGGCATCTCAAGACGCCGATTTTTCGGCGACCAGCTCGGCCTTCTTTACCGTCGCTTCGGCCTGTCTGATCGAGGCGATATCGATCATCTTACCATCCAGCGTCACGGCGCCTGCCCCCGCTTGTTCAGCCTGCTCTAAGGCTTCCAGGACGTGGCGCGCCTGCGCCACCTCGTCGGCGGAGGGTTTGAACAGCTCGTTTGCCAGCTCCACCTGGCTCGGGTGGATCGCCATCTTGCCCTCGCAGCCCAGGGTCCGCGCCCGTTTCGCGCTCGCCATCCAGCCTTCCGGGTCCTTGATATCGGAGAAGGGTCCGTCGATCGGGCGCAACCCGTTGGCACGCGCCACTGCCACCAGCCGTGCCAGGTGATAGTGCCACATGTCACCCCAATGCCGCTCACGCCCGATCTCCGGGTCGGGGTCCGTCAACACATGATAGTCCGGATTGGGCGCGCCGATTATGCTGGCTGTCTGCGCCCCGGCGGCGGCGGCATAGTCGGCGGAACCGAAAACGATACTCTCGTTGCGGGGTGAGGCCGCGGCGATTTCGCTGATGTTCTGGAGCCCCAGGGGGGTCTCGACGAGTAATTCGATGCCGATCCGTTTCCTGATGCCTTTGGCCTGCTCAATCTGGGTGAGCAGCATATCCAGGGCATAGATGTCTGCCGCGCAGCCTACCTTGGGGACCAGGATCAGGTCGAGGCGGCTGCCGGCCTGTTCCACCAGATCCACCAGATCCCGATACATATAGTGGGTATCCAGACCATTGATACGCACCGAAACACTTTTGCCGCGGAAATCCAGGTCATTCAATGCGGCGATCACCTCCTTACGCGCTTGCGCCTTCTTGTCCGGCGGGACCGAATCTTCCAGATCGAAAAATATCAGATCTGCCGCACCGGTCCTCGCCTTTTCGAAGAACTGCGGTTTGGAGCCGGGTACGGCAAGCATGCTTCGACTCAGGCGTTGGGTGCGAACGGGGATGGTCTTGAAGCTCACGGTGGGCGCTCTCCTGGTCGGTGGTGGAATTACGTCGCTCGGCGAAGGCTCGCGGCCAATGAAGGATTGGGGAAGGGGCAGACCGCAGAGTAGGCGTGTATCAACTTTATGCCTCTGTAACCCGGACCGCCTTCAAAGAAAACTACGAATCACGCGAATCAACGCGAATCGATTTGCGAAGATTCGCGTGATTCGTAGTTTTTCATCTTTTAAGAAACTCTCCTCATTTTGCATATTCAGCTTCAATACACTTTAACGTTTCTTCGGTTATTTTCTGCATCTGTCCTCCTGTAGCTCTATCGGACTGCAACCCGAGATCAATGCGAAGAAGCGACCGCTCTTGGATGGACAGGCCTGGTCAGGGCATTTCGGGCCTCCTGCGGCAGGTCCAAGGGCACAAAATAGGCCGCCGGATAGAGATAGTCTTCTGCGGATTCATCGATTATTCGCAAGTAGCCTTCCTGGGCGGCGTTTCGATCAATGACAACCTGGTACATTTTTCCTTTTTCCAAATCTTCACAATCCCTGTTCTCGACGCAAAGGGCAAAATTGGCAGTGTGTTTTTCATCTTTCATAATTTTTGATCTGCCCAACGACCAAGCTCACCGACCACTGTAAGTTAGGCGCTTAAGCCAAGATATTTCCTAATGTGCTTTGCAAGCGGATCGTCAATCTCAGAATGTCTCGGCACAGGTTGCTTATTCCCATTTTTCGAGTTTATGTATATATCATGATTTGATCCATGACGAAGGAGGCAGCAGCCTTGGTTTTCCGATGATCTTACAAACTCTTTCCTCTTCATATTGAAATCTCTTTTAATTCGTGTTGCTCCGGCACATCATCCATAGCAATTAGTATATAGGCTTCTCTTATATTTTTTTCCAGTTCTTCAAGCGTCTCTCCTTGAGTCATGATTTCCGGATGCTCAAGCAGCTTCCCCAGCCAAAATTTATCAGACTTCCAATAGACCATGTTCATCTTGCTGTTCATTCTGATTGCACCTTTGTTGATCTGTGCGTACTTGCACCTAACATGAGCCACAGCCGGGCAGGTTGGGCAAAGCCTGTAGGATGCGGTGAGCGCGGTGGTTCTGAGCTCGCTGGCCGGTGCGCGCTCTCCCCGCGCGAACCGCATCAGTGGATAGCCTGTGCCAACACCCTTTGTTAAGCACGCCTGCCGTTCAAAGATGCGAAGCTCCCTCGCTACGCTCGGGACAAGGCTGTGCGCTCCCCACACCATTGATGCGGTTCGCGCCTCCTCGTGGTGCCATCCTGTAAGACCTGCACGTGCTCACCGCATCCTACGCTGGTTATTATTGTGGGGGCTCCCAGCTATCATCAAAGCCCCAACTCATCCAGGCAATGTAGTCGTCGATCAGAGCTTCAGCCGAATCAATAATGCTACTAGGGACTGTTGACATTTAGAAAATCTACCCGGTGGACTCTACAGTCAATCAAACGGTTAGCTATCAGGTTACAGTACGGCTTGTCATATCGACCGAAGGGAGAGATCTTACGAAGTATATGATGGTATTTGGGCATAAGATTTCTCGCTTCGCTCGAAATGACACCAAATATCAACACTACCTCATACATAGTTTCAGCCCATTTCGCCAACACAACGCTGACAGGCACACTCGGCTTCGCTATCTTATTGATCCTTAGAAAATGCAGGATATGCTGAAACTATGTATGAGGGCATCCTTGCCTCACTTGAGCATCTCGGATTTTCCGAGGTGCCCTTAGACAGACGGGTCGGGAAGCTTGGGTACGATAGGCTTGAGCTTCCAGATGTCCCGATTGTAATCGGTGATGGTGCGGTCACTGGAGAAGCGGGCGCAGCAGGCTGCGCTGATGATGCTCATTCTGGTCCACTGGTCCTGATCCCGGAAGGCTTCCGCGGCCCGTTGCTGGGCGTCGATGAAGCTGCGAAAGTCGGCCAGGGTCATCCAGGGATCGGTGGGGCTGCGCATCGAACCGGTGAGGGCATCGAAGGCCCCGGGCTCGAATTGGTTGAAGTGCGCGCTGTCGATCAGCTGCATAACCCGGTTCAGGTCCTCGTCCTCCCGGATGATCCGTTCCGGATCGTAGGTCGGGCGTTGGGTCGCGACCTCCGCTTCCGTGAGGCCGAACAGGAAGAAGTTCTCCGCGCCGACTTCCTCCAGGATCTCCACGTTGGCGCCGTCCAGGGTCCCGATGGTAAGCGCTCCGTTCATCATGAACTTCATATTGCCGGTACCCGATGCCTCCTTGCCGGCGGTCGAGATCTGGGACGAGAGATCGGTGCCCGGCGCGATAATCTCCATCGCCGAGACCCGGTAGTTGGGAATAAAGGCCACCTTCAACAGGTCGCCGACGGCGGCATCTTCGTTGACCACCTTGGCTACATTGTTGACGAACTTGATGATCCGCTTGGCGAGCCAATAGCCGGGGGCGGCCTTGCCGCCGATGAAGACACAGCGCGGTGTCCAGTCGGCCGTATCGCCCCGTTTGATGCGGTTATAGAGGTGGATCACATGCAGCACATTGAGCAGCTGGCGCTTGTATTCGTGGATCCGCTTGACCTGAACATCGAACATCGCATCGGGGTTGCAGCGTACCCCGCAGTCCGATTCCACCATTTCCGCCAGGCGCACCTTGTTCTGGCGTTTGACCTCCTGCCAGCGCCGCCGGAATGTCGCGTCTTCGGTCTTTCGTTGTAGAGCCTTCAGCTTGGTCAGATCGACCTCCCAGCCCGTGCCCAGGGTCGCGGTGAGCAGCTCGCTCAGGCCCGGATTGGCAAGGGCCAGGAACCGACGCGGGGTCACGCCGTTGGTCTTGTTGTTGAACTTCTCCGGCCAGAGTTCATAGAAGTCCTTGAACAGTCCTTCTTTCAGCAGCTTGGTGTGCAGCGCCGCGACGCCGTTGACCGAGAAGCTGCCCACGATGGCCAGGTGGGCCATGCGCACCTGGGGGTCCATGCCCTCTTCGATAATCGACATCCGCGCCTGGCGTTCGGTATCGCCTGGCCAGCGACTGGCTACTTCGGAGAGGAACCGCGCATTGATCTCGAAGATGATGTCCAGGATCCGCGGCAGCAGTTCACGAAAGGTGCGTACCGGCCAGCGTTCCAATGCCTCGGGCAACAGGGTGTGGTTGGTGTAGGCCATGCAGCGGGTGACAATCACCCACGCTTGGTCCCACCCCATACCGCCCATACCGGGCTTCTTATCATCCTTATCCATCAGCAGTCGCATGAGCTCGGCGACCGCTACCGCCGGGTGCGTGTCGTTGAGCTGGAAACAGTTCTTTTCCGCAAACGAGGCGAAGTCTTCCCCCTGATCCCGCAGCCACCGCCGCATGACGTCTTGCAGCGCCGCCGAAGTCAGGAAATACTGTTGACGCAGACGCAGCTCTTTGCCGCTCTCGCTCGTATCGTTGGGATACAGGACCTTACTGATGTTTTCCGCATGCATGCGCCCCGCGACGGCCTCGACGTAAGAACCGGCATTGAACTGTACCAGGTCGAACTCCTCCACCGCGACCGCCTTCCAGACGCGCAGCGTGTTCACCGTGCCGTTGCGATAGCCGGGAATCGGGATGTCATAGGGCAGCGCCAGCACATCGTCGGTATCCACCCAACGTACCTGGAGCTCCTTGTCGCCACCTTGGTCGATCTCCACCCGCCCCCGAAACTTGATGCGCTGAATGAATTCGGTACGTTCCAGTTCCCAGGGGTTGCCGCAGGCCAGCCAGTGATCGGGTTTCTCCACCTGCTCGCCCTGCTCGTTGATCTCCTGCCTGAAAATTCCGTACTCATAGCGAATACAATGGCCCATCACCGGCAACTGCAAGGTGGTGCAACTGTCCAGGAAGCAGGCCGCCAGACGCCCTAAGCCCCCATTGCCCAGACCGGCGTCACGCTCGACCTTCATGACCTCCTCGAGCTGCAACCCCAGAGCACTCACCGCCTCCTCGACTTCTTCCTGGATGCCCAGATTCAGCAGGGTATTGCCGAGGCTGCTCCCCATCAAAAACTCCAGCGACAGATATTGGGTACGTTTGCACGCCTCGTTCTGGTATGAATAGTGGGTGCTCTTCCAGCGTTCCATCAGCCGGTCCCGCAGGGCGATGACCAGGGCCTCGTACATGTGGTGGGCAGAGATCGAGTGCTTGTCACAACCCAGGGTATGATTGAAATGACGTCGAATATCGGCAACGATGCTGGGCGCGTCCATCCCCAACTCACGTTCATCGATCAGCAACGGTTCGGGCAGGGGCGTGCGGCTCTTCTTGTCTTTGGCCATCTGGCATTCCTCTCTGGTGTTTCTGGGCATTTTTATTGTTCTGTTTCTGTTTTTCTGGCGGTTTTTCAGCTTCTGCAGGCACCCTGACGGAGAACCCGAAGCGAAGTTCAGCCGTGCCGGACAGGATAAACTGTCAATATTAGCCGCGGCGATGGCGACGGGCAAGGCACACCCGCGATTCGCCGGGGTGAGCGCGTATGACTTTGCTGTATCGCTCCGGTGTCACGGTGAAGTGGACCCTGAAAATTGGACAGGATGATAAGTTAAGAACCGGGGGCGCAAATCTTGCTAAATCTCAACGCGATCGCGCGGTGACGATGTTTCGTAACAAACACAGTGTGGTACTTGCAGTATCATTTTAACCCACCATTTAACCCACCATCGGTTCTACCAATCTCGCACGGTGGCCGGCTTCCGGTTCCAGGGACCGGAGGGTAGTTACTAACCGTATCGAAACTAAAGCTATTGGTCCCCCCTCCCCCCAACCTTCTCCCCCCAAGAGGGTGTCGCAAAAGCCCCTCTCCCGCCGGGAGAGAGCCTGCGCCGAGTGCAGCGAGGGGGCTTGGGGAGAGGGGGTCAAAGGGCGAAGATCGGTGCCTTTTGCGACACCCTCCCCAAGGCGGCGAGGGAGCGAACCTGGCATTACTTTCGATTTTCTCTAAGTAACCAAACCCCTAGCGAGATCTAACCAGCCGTCCGACGGCGGCAGAGGAGTACAGCATGTATCAGGCCGAGGCCAAGGTCTTGCCGCGGAGACGGGAGATCCCGACGATCGGGATCGGTACTCAAGCGGACATGGACAGCGTGCGGGAAGGCGAGGGGAGCTTCAGATTCCCGGGTATCGAAACCGTCATCCACGGCAACGGGGCGATTGCCCATGTCATGGGGCAGGTCTGCGGCGGTGTGATCGGGTATCCCATTACGCCGTCCACGGAGATCTCCGAGCTGTTCGAGGCCTATCGAGCCAAGGGCGGCTGTAATGTCTGGGGCAAGCACCCCTTCTTCTTCGAGCCGGAAGGCGAGCATTCGGCCCAGAGCGGCGCCATGGGCGCGGCCCTGACCGGCGGCCGCTATATCTCGAACGCCTCTTCCAGCCAGGGCATTCTGTATGGGCTGGAGTCCCACTATGTGACCGTGGGCAAGAAGATCGGCGGTTTCGTGCTGCAGATCGCCGCGCGTTCGGTGTCTCGGCACTCCTTGAACGTGATGGCCGGACACGACGATGTCTATGCCTTGTTGCCGTCCGGGTACACGGTGCTGTTCGGGAGTAATCCGCAGGAAGCGGCGGATCTGGCCGCCATCGCCTACCAGGTGAGCGCCCTCTCCCTGATCCCGGTCGCCAACGCCATGGACGGCTTTGCCACCAGCCACATGCAGAGCGAGGCCCGCATGCCGGAGCCGGAGCTGCTCAAGGAATTCCTGGGCGATCCGGCGGGCAGGATCAAGGCGCCGACGGTGGCCCAGGAGATCCTGTTCGGGGCCAAGGGGCGCGTCTTTCAGCTCGGGGAGTACCTCAAGCGCCACGCCGGGGACATCGTGCAGGAGGCACTCACCGAGCTCCGCGCCTTCCTGGAGGCACGCAGCGCGGATGTCGAACAGGACAACGCCGGCGCCATGATCGAGGAGACCCTGCCCTGGGTCCCGGAGGAGCTGCACGAGCAATGGCGGCGCCAGTGGCTCAATGCCTTCGAACAGGGCACCCGCCGACGGGTGCCCTCGCTGGTGGACGTTCAGGACCCGGGGTTGACCGGGGGGGTCCAGAATCAGCCGGATTTCCAGGCCGGGGCGGTGGATCACCACACCCATTTCGCGCGCGAGGTGCCGCGCTTCGTCGCCCAGGCAATGGCCGAATACGGGGCCTTGACCGGACGCCGTTACACGCCCGTCATGGGATATCGGGTCGAGGACACCGAGCATGTGATCGTGGGGCTCGGTTCCGTGACCGATGACGCGGAGGCGGTGGCCGCCTATCTGCGCGCCCAAGGGAAGCAGGTCGGTGTGGTCTCGATCAAGCTGTTGCAACCGTTCCCGGAGGGGGAGCTGATCGCGGCCTTGGCCGGAAAGAAGGCGGTGACCGTGCTCGAGCGCTCCGACCAGACGGCGCTGACGGATTTGGTGATGAAGGCCCTGTTCAAGGCCCGCGAGAACGGCGCCCTGATCCGCCACCAGGGCATTCCGGCGATTACCGACTTGCCCAAGGTGAGTACCGGTATCTTTGGTCTGGGGGGCCATGATCTGCAACCCCGCGACCTGATCGCCGCCTTCGAGAATATGGAGAGTGCGCTCAACGTCCCCTTCTTCTACCTGGGCTCGCGGTTCTTTACGGACGCTCCGGCGCCGGGCGTCGCCGCGCTCCAGGCCAAGTTGAGGGCCGCCTATCCGGAAACCGAGTTCATGGCCCTGCCGACCAGGGACAATCCGCGCCTGCTGCCACCGCAGGCCTTCCGGGTCCGTTTCCATTCGATCGGCGGCTACGGGACCATCGCTACCGGCAAGCTGCTGACCGATATCCTGGCCGGGGTATTGGGACTGCACTCCAAATCCGCGCCCAAGTACGGCTCCGAGAAGAGCGGTGCCCCCACCAATTTCTATATCTCCCTCAGCCCGGAACCCATCAAGATCACCAACGCGGAGCTGGAAGACGTCGAGATCGTCGTCTCCCCCGACCACAAGGTCTTCAGCCATACCGATCCCTTACGCGGGCTGGCCCCCGACGGCACCTTTATCCTGCAGTCGCACGAGACCCCGTTGGAGGTCTGGAAGCAGCTCCCCGCTTATGCCCGCAGGATCATCCGCGAGCGCAGGATTCACCTGTATCTGGTCGATGCCTTCGGGGTCGCCAAAAAGCACGCCCCCGCCCCCGACCTGGAGATCCGGATGATGGGCGTCGCCTTTATCGGCGCTGTGTGCGGGCACGTGCGTCAGGTGGTTGCCGATGCCTCGGAGGAGACCGTCCTCACCAAGATCCGCCAACAGGTGACCAAGAAATTCGGGGCCAAGGGGGAGGCGGTCATCGAAAGCAACATGGCGGTGATCCGCGAAGGGCTGGAATCGACGCGCCGGGTGGACTACGAAGCGGCCGCCTTCAAAGCGGCCGAACAGCTGGTCGCCGTACCCACCGGACCCGACATCTCCGTCTCCGCGTCCATGGTCCGGGCCGCCCGCGGCGTGGCCACCTCCCCCCTGTTCGACCTGGATTTCTACCGGGAGGTCATGGCCGACCGCTTCCGGGACGGGACCATCGGCGAGGCGCCGGTCATCCCCGGCACCGGGTTGTTCATGCCGGTGGCGAGCGCCGCCTTCAAGGACAAGGGCCTGTTCCGGCTCGGGGTGCCCAAGTACACGGCCCATCTGTGCACCGGCTGCATGGATTGCGCCTTCGTCTGCCCGGACGCGGCCATCCCGAACAGCGTGCACGAGATCCACGACCTGTTGCTGACCGCCATTCGCGGCCTTAAGGTAACCGATCCGCAAAAGAGCGCCATGGAGAGCCATGTCTTCGATCTGAACAAGGCAATCCGCGACGCCTACCGCAAGCTGCCAGCCAAGGACCCCAAGCCTTTCCACGAGCTCGCTGCGGAGGCGGTGGCCGGGCTCGGGCTTGAGAACGCCTCGCTCGAACGCGGCTTCGAGGGCATAATCGAGGCCCTGTCCATCTTCCCGGTGGCTAAGACCAAACCCTTCTTCGGCGCCATGGAACAGGCGGTCCCGGGCACCGGCGGGCTCTATTCGGTGAATATCGATCCCTGGAAGTGCAGCGGCTGCCTGGAGTGTGTCGATGTCTGCGGTTCCGGCGCCCTCAGCGCCCGGCAGCAGGATGCCGCGGTGCTCGAATCCTTAAAGCAGGAGTTCGAGTTCCTGAGCAGAACCCGCAACACGCCCATGCGCTTCTGGGAGACGGCGACCGAGCGCGGCGGCGACGCCAAGCGGCTGATCCTGAATCGCGACAACTATTACGCCATGTCCGGTGGACACGGTGCCTGCCGCGGCTGCGGCGAGGTAACCGCGCTGCGCATGCTGATGGCGACCAACCGGGCGATCCACGAGAAAGAGCGCAGAC
>Ga0049107_10000693_pt1 | contig 10820 bp, 6 predicted proteins | sample WorMetilPIANOSA1_FD_61187 | JGI IMG/M metagenome (GOLD analysis project Ga0049107, IMG submission 61187) | Marine gutless worms symbiont microbial communities from Max Planck institute for Marine Microbiology, Germany - Olavius ilvae PIANOSA.1 | ecosystem: Host-associated > Annelida > Digestive... | reverse complement strand
TTAAAAGAGATTTACAGTAATTACAGTTTGGTGGTTGTTCTTTATTAAGTAAGTAGAAATGAGTTAAATGAGTGTGACCGATTAGAAGTCTATTTAAAATAATTTGTTCTTTTCTAGAATGAGTAGTGTAATGGTGGGAGAAGTTGAAGCTTAGGAAATATTTAGCAGAGTTTGTTGTTTGGGAAAGAATCCCAAGTAGCTTGCCATTTGGTAAGGATGTAGTCCTGAAGAGTGGGAAGAGCATCTGGAAGATGGAATGGGATTATGGGAATTACTTGTTGGAGGAAATTGGAGTATCGCGGGCTAATTTGTCTGCTTTTGTGTTTCCTTATATACCGATGTGACTTGGTATCCAACAGAAAATTATATTGTGGTGTTGATTATGCAGATTGTTATATTAAAGAAGGATATCTAGAGTTATGGGGTTACTAGAGTTATTGTGAATAAACGATTGTAGAGCTGACTTAAGAGTCTGAAAAGAGAATATGGAATTTATGGTTTGTTTTATGTACATTGGATAGTGCTATTTTGATGAGTTCTGCTGTGAAGATACTAGAGAACCATCTGTGAAAATTTCTTGGTAATTTGGAGTTTTGTTTGAGTTCATTGTTAAAAACTTGATATGTTTCAGAGGTGGTATTTGATTTGATATTGATAGCTAAGTCGAAGAGGATTGTAGGAGTTTTAGAGTCCAAGGTGGTTGGGTGGCAATAGCCACTGCAGTAATCAATGGGGCAGGCAGTCATGTCACAGCATGAAAGACCAACAAAACTATATTTGCTGCATGTGCATATACTTACCACCCACAACAAAACATGCCACAACTACTAACACATTCCACAGACGGCGCCACTATTAAATCAACATAAATCAGCTGTGAACAAAAGGCAATAATAAAATTAACGGCTGTCAAAATACACAGAGACAGGGAACAGTAATGACACATGTCAACCATGAAACAAACAACAGTGATAATCAACAACATCAACAAACCAACTTCACTGTTCAGCAAAATTAATGAAATTCGTACAGGACATAACTATTATAACAAACAACTGACCAAAATTCACCAACTATATAGTGTATACGGACTTCTAGAGCACACAGACACACAATTTACTGCAACTCTTCTCACTTGCTGTTATAACCAAACAAAACACGGGAGAAGATATGATACCACATGGGCCAGAATTACTGGTTATATTACAAGTAACCAGTACACCATACTTATAAAGGAACTTATAAGCATTATAATACTTGAGTAAAATAAACAGTACCTGGCTACAAGTTTTTACCTGCAGGCTGGTTGGGGGTTAATGGTATTTTCAGTAAAAACAAGCTATATCACGCCAAAAAGATAGTTTATTGAAGATGTATGTTTTGGATAGGTGATTTTACCTGCAAAAAGTAATTTTCTATCCATGTACTTCTACTGGACTTTCAGGAGTTTTCTTATTGCAATGCAGTTAGCGTTTTTTTGTGAAGTGACAGTCTGTGGCCAACTGTCCCCCATTTAGAATGAATGTTGCATACCATGACTCTACAAGTCGTCTGCTTGTTTAGTACATTTCAAATAAAGTAGTGGAACACATCCACAAATGAGGAAGCTGGTGTTACCGCTGCTGCATGCCCAGGCAAGAGCTGCAGACTTCAACTGAGTGGCAACAGTCATGTCCTCATTTGAGAACGTGCAACTTTCGCACAGTTTAAACACGAAAAGCAGATTACACTGAAAATTTCAAGTTTCACTGACAGTATTTTGGATCTGCTTTGCCATCACACTACTTCTGCTGTTTTTTGAACACATTTAATAACATTCTCTCAGAGGTGAGTGCTTAAGATCAGCATATCATACCACTTATTACGTTTCACTTACATGTAACATTTCCAAGAATACTTTTTACTTGAGTAAAAAAACTTCAGTCACTTTTACTCGGGTATAAGATCAGTAATGGTTGGTCGATCAGTCGGGATTAACAAAACATTAGTGAATTACATTTATAATTCTACTCAAGTATTTTATCACAGTCGTTTGCACAAGTCTGATAGTCAGATACTTGACAAGGCCAACATCATGAGGATATTCACACAAATTATCTTGTAAAACGCTATGTGGACCAAAAAGAAAATGAAAAAAATGAAAACTCAAATTTCTAAATAAATCACAAGACAGGTGACAAGTATCAGTAGGACATTTCAATGTCAGTAAGTATCAACTGGCAGAATCACAACAACAGCCAGAGTCATGGAAACAACGAGTAGGCTACTAGTAGACCAATCACTAAGACAAATATTGTGTCTTATTCATTTTCATCATACTGCAATACACATGTTGGCACCAAGATATATAGAACTCCTCTGCACTAAGCAATGATAACTTGTCTTCCTTTATATCACTGCAATACAATATTTCAAGTAGTCAGCCAATGTCAATAGTGAACTGAACATGAACACCTACCAGAGCCAGTTTAGTGTTAGTGTATAACTGTAGAAAATACAAAATGAAACTGAATTTGTCGATTTTTAATGTACTGGAATCTATACACTTAACAGCCTTGTCTTCCAATCAATTAAGCCCAAACGAAAGGAGATGCCACGTCTCTGCCTTTTTGTTGCTGCATCAGGTCACCCAAGGATGGTTAAATGCACATAAAAAAATTTCAAAATAAATCATAACCCTAGCCCTAACCTGCCACCTTCGGATAGCATGCATTCGCAATACAGCTTGCACAGCAGAAGGCAAGGACAGCAGGATGTCGCCCATTTGACTCTAGGGGTGGGAATGTTCCCACAGTGCAGCATGGCCACAAACTCTAGTATAATTTAGTTTAATCCAGACCAGTCACTCTACTGTAACTGTTTACTGTCTCTGTGACATCGGCACACAGCAGCCCTGTGTGCGCTCTCTAGGGTTGAAGGAAAAGACTGTTCCATTCGCTGGTCGGATGTCAAAAAGACTAAAAAGCCACGCTCTGACTGACCTTTGTCTTATCTCCTGTTTCATTTGAGTGTATTTTGTGCTTTTCACTAGGACCACTGTGAATGCATCTGTTATTTTATTTTTCTTGTGTCTTCTGTCTCTTGGTTGTTCTGGTTTGGTTGTCAGTACCAGTGCAAGTGATTGACTGGAAACTGGAAAGACTCATCTCCAAAATGACCATGTATAATGTATTAAACCCCACTCACTCACTCGGTTGGTTGGCTGGTTGGGGTTTAACGGCACTTTCAGCATAAATAGGCTATATTATGCCATAAAGAAAGATTAATGTTTGTTGAAGATATTTATTTTGGATAGGTACGGTAGTTTAGAAATACTAATTAAAATGTGTGACACCTGCTGAGTGGTGACATTTTTCTCTAATATTTATCATGCAGAACATGAAAGCTATTGGAGCATTAACTTGTCATTGCACAGTTGCGTGATGACGCCACAGCACTCACACTCAGAGGTTGTAGCACACTCTAGCCACAGCACAGTCAACTATTCACAACCACTCCAACACACACACACACACACATCAACCAAATATTAGCATTCTATCTGGCCAACCAACCCATGACAAGAACACAACATAAACACAATTGCCTCAACTGCCGGGCAAATGAGCTGTGTAATGACGATCAACAACTGTCCACAAAGAACAGAAGACATATCACATGTCAACATAGTGACATCATATCAATGTTTCATCATTTTCCTTGTACCAACTGAAGCATAAACGCACTGTATCTACCGCACGTCACGTTCAGTCGATGTTCCGCATGAAGAACAAACTTCAGACTGTTGCAAGTACAAAGAGTACCACAAACTTCTGTGACAATTTATACACTGCTGAATGGAAAGTGCTGGCACCTCAGTGCCGTGTGTGCTGCTGGTTGGTTGGCTGGTTGAGATTTAACGGAATTTCAGCAAAAACATGCAGTTATCATGCCAGGAAAAGCAAAATTTTGTTGATTTGTTTATTTTGGACATGTACACCATCTCAGAAAAAAGGCCACTTTTATTTTTGGGACAACTTTGGCAAAATGACCATGTATATTCACACTATTTCACTGTTAACCTCAGAAAGGATTTGTGGAGGAACCTTAAATTAAAACTACCAGATCTCCTCACATCTGTTGCCTTACTCTACCTTGTGAAATGTAAGTGGTCAACTATACAGCTTTACAGCACAGTTAATTCAGTTCAAAGTGATGCAAAGACGTTTAATTACAGTAAATGTTCACGAGGGATGCTATTTATTTGTTTGCCTTCATCATGTATGCACGCACCGAGTGGTGCACACCACTGGTCAATGGATGCGTTGACTGTGCTTTGTTCAACGCTGTATCATGTTTATATATATTCATAACTGAAAGGCATGACTAATGCAACAAACAAAATATCACAATAATGTTACAAAGACGTCAGTGTCAGAAAGAAGAATAAACAAATAAAGAACAAAAACTCATGAAACAGATGTCGTCTGACATGAAGCATATTATTCATCCTCATATGAATGTAAAGCTATATCTAAATTGGTCCAATTTTGCCAAAGTTATCTCAAAAAATAAAGTGGCCTACATTTTTCTGAGACAAGGGAAGGTTCCTGTGCGCTGCTATTTTCTATGATCTACGCCATAGCTAATAAATAAAAACTTGTAGAAGATACACAGTAAATTAATTCTTTACAAAATCAGCATTAAATTTACATTAGCATTAGATGGACGTTTTTAGCAGCAAATGCAATTCATCAGTAATGTTAGCAAATGAAAAGCAATGTACATGAACTGAACGTCATCAGCATTGCTTTACTGCAGCATCTACTCAATATGTGACGCAGAAGACCAGTAATGTTGACACACCACTCACTGCACTGCAGCACGACAGCACATGATTCTCAAACCACAGGCTTCATACAGACACAAACAGCTGGATATTCACTGCAGATATGAAGACGCAAGACATGCAAGTTGCAATCAGGTGACATTACGCTGGTTTTTCACATCAAAACTGTAACAAATACTCACTATCGATATCAACAACAATCTGACAATTACTAGATCATCACAGTCGATAAAGTTGTGAACGAAGTAACAACAGACGTCAAAAGTCAGTGCAGTACCAAAGTGTTATTACAAGTTCTGTACACAGCACAGCATCAAAACAATCCCATACGCAAACTGTGATATTTCAACAATGCTCATATGTGTTTTTTGCAGAAATTTCATCAAAGCTACTGAAGTCATTTTCCTACAAATTTACCAAAACAACACTACGGAATGAGTTAACATGTACTGTCCATGAAAGTCTCTTACTGTACATTCTTTTCTAAACCACACAAACCAGATGGACGGGGATCATGGATGTGCAGTCGCTTACAAAACTGACATGTAAATCACTTCTCATAATACAAGCCGAGATCACATGCAGAACGTCCATAACTCCACAATGCAGGTCACTACTGACATGCGACACTCTTAGATGCCATGAAAACGTAACAACATGTGGTCATTTCTTCTTCTGGAAAACTTATGGCTACTTCAATGAATCTAATTATGTGCCATAACAAGTTTCATGTTACGTCAACATTGTACGGAAACACACAGATGACATGGTCAAATGTGAGCTCTTGTAAATGCACTGAAATACATATCAAGTGCTGTTGAAATATCAAAGTGTTTCAGGAGTGTAGTTATGCGTCATCCTGTATACAGATTGTAACAACTCACAGACATACCAGCAGACTGACCAAGTGTTCAACTAAAATAACTACATGCTTTCACTGCTGCAAGTTGCTCGCAGAAAATACAACACAACTTTTTCATACTGTTACTCTCTCCATCTGATAAACAACAAAATGCAGGTAGCGAGGAATTCAACCTCTCACCAACAAAGAAAACAAAAACTTGTCTTTGTGAACAATGATCCTAATACAGTTTATGGACTTCAGCTGACTACAAGATCAGACTTTGGACCAACGCAGTGGTCAGTTCCAACATTCACTCACACATCGATTGTGTCTGTCAACTGATGCCAAACCTTGTGTACATCATCACGTACATTAAGCCGCACTTGATACACACTGATGTACTGCACGCCGCGGCATGTGCAAACTCTATCAGAAACAAAAACGGCGGTCGCACATTGTAGACTGGCAGCATTTGTTTTAGCAAATGCACCAACGACTCAAGTGTTCGCAGTTGTTACTAGCATATCTACATCATTTAGACATCCGTCAATTCTGCAAAAGTCAATTAGCATAAACAAACAGTAAATATCAAATACCTTGGACATGTGACCCACAATATAAAGCTCACAAACAGTATAAATATGCATCTACACTCTGTGGTTGTCTACACTATAAAGCATTAGGCAATATCCGACTCAGCTAAGGCATAACATGGGCGAGTGTTTAATGCAACCAGGTCGACATCTACAATGCCCATTGTAACACAAACACATTGTGTACTTCATAATGACTGGACTCCAGGCAGCACAGCGAGCCTTGTAACCTGTCATTATGTACTCATTACACTCTAACTCAGCCTTGACCAGTAATGTGAACATTCACAACAAAAAATAAATGTTACTAAGTGACATTAACGAACTGGACAGTAACAGGACAGCTACAGAACATTTAGCTGACAGACCCAAGTTAACCTTCTTGCCAAATGATATGCTGAGAACAACCATTGCCGACAACACCTGAAGAGTTCTAATGCCCAGATCACATACTTCACTTATCAAGTAATTACTTGGGACACACTTCTGTAACCAAACCTCGTACGCCACATGTACTGAAAGTTACTTGACCTTAGACTAGCAGACACATACTCATTCAGCTACCGTGCTATTTGCCAAGATTCAAACCCATTTCTTTCAATAAAATAACAGTGCAAACTAACTAACGATGTAACTGTCAGAGTATTTAACAAACGATATTCACACTCATACAATCACATATATGACAATGACAACGTTAATATATAGATATATATTTCTATGTATTCATATATAGATGAATCTTCACAAATAACGTGCAACAATTACATTAAAAAGGGGCATTGGTTAACACATAAATTGACATCTATAACAGGTGTTAATCACAGCATGACAAGACACCGAACTATCAGTAACACATTTCAAAACTGGGAGATTAGGCAAAAATAAACTCAAACCAGCCTATTAAGCCTAAGTTGGAGCAAGTTTTCAAAAGTAGGCCAGTAACACAATTAGAGGTAGTAGCAGTAAGTGCAGCTAAAGTCAGAAGGGTGTACGTCGTGTCGGTCTGACTGCATTATACAAATTAGAAGCACGAACATGGCCTCCGCGTGCTAGCTGTAAGTAACACTGACTCAATTAACAACATATATGCAGCATATATGCAAGAAAATGTCAACTGATAACAATCTGTAACTTTTCAACCTCCTTCTCAAGCAGTCAATTTTACATACATATCATATACCTCAACGTTTACTAACAAAGTAAAAAACACGTCAAACAAAAACATCCATCAATGTATATATGAATTTGGTTACTAAGTAACCAGTGCACACACACAAACACACACACAGACAGACAACACTGCCAACAAATCACATGCTTGACAAAGTTATGACAATGCCACAATGCTTGTCGAGTGCGGCTAAACCGATCAAATAAGGATGCAGTGAAACAGCTCACAGAGCAGCTACATATTCACAATGTTCTATTTCCTAAAATCCACTTGCTACGTACAACACTGCTCATCAATGGTAGACTTCACAGGACGAGTTGAAAAACACCGCTGAAAATCAACTTTGCTGATAAAACAAAATCTTCCATTAAAACGTGGGCACATCAAAGTGACAACTAACACAATAAATATGCAGATGACAGAACTTTGCACTGCACGTTGGCGAGCAGCTAATCAACTAAGTAACAAACCAAATGCAAACTACACAAGCACGTACGCAGTACACAACAGCAAAGAAAATGCACCAAACACTAACAACAACGCCCTAACTGGACAGTATTCGCAGTTAAAAGTGTCCACATTCTGGGAATAAAAATCTAACTGACACACACACACACGCACACACACACACACAAATATACATACAATATCAGATATTAAGAAATCAAACAGAACAGCACTGATCAACTTGCTGTCAGTGTGTAAAAGCACTCAACAATAGCAACGTCACTCAACAGTGACAGCCACCACTGCCCAGCTTCAACACTGCACCAAACAGACAGACGGACAGACAGACAGACAGACGGACAGACAGACAGACACCAGAACCAACCGACAGATGTGAGCACTGTCACAGCATACAGACACAATACAGAGAACTCTCAGCGGCTAACCAGGACACAAAAATATGCACGACTATAAGGATTATATAGAAAATTACCCAACCTGTACTTATTCAGACAATGATCGCAGCTTCAAATCACCAACGGACATTACACAGAAATACATATATACTCTACGTGCAACAGGTAAAAACTGAACTGATTTGTTCCACTGATAAGAAGTCTGACATACCATCAGCCAACAGAGATTCACACTGTCATAAACCAGAAATAATGCAGCAGTGAAAATACAAATGTACCAAACACCTTATTTATACATCAACAAAAATTTTTACATGGCACAGATTTAACACAGCTTCAACAACACATGACAGTTCTTATCAATGTGCAAAAAATTGTTCCATGGTAAATTTGTTCAGAAACTGCAATTGCATAATCTGCCAGTCCATGCAGCAACAGAAGCAGTAGTTATGTTAACAGCAGAATTTAATGCAATGAAACAGACAATATTGACAGTGTGGCTGGTTATCTGTAGTGACCATGGTGAAAATAACGCACAGAGCCTAGTGCAGGTAAGAGTGGCGAAGGACAGACAGCCAGCTGTGAAGTGAAACATTGTTGTGATGTCCGTTGGATGACGGCAGTGTACGAAGACACGAGGGTAAACTGCGGCGGAGTGTGGAAGACCACGCAGACAGCTGGACTAACTCAATCAGTCTGATGAAAGCAATGTTGTGCCTACAGCCAAACAACAACTCCAGTGTATTGCAGACTGACAGTACAGTACACTAACTGACTGCATCACTCTCAGTTCAACAGCATCTACAGACATGACAGGCATCTCTCACTGCAACTGCACCATTATGCCTTCTGTTGGTCACTACACAGCACATTTTGATCTGGTGAGGCAGTCCGACCTTTAACTCTTGACTTCTTGACTTCCATGCCACAGCTGTGCTCAGTGGGTAAGGTGTCAGACTTTCACACTCTGTGTGTGATTTGCATGTTGTATTATACCTTATAACTGCATTTTCATTTTAATAGCTTTTCATTCTATTTTTAAAAATCCTATATTCACTGAACTACATGTACAACTTTGTAATAAATCGTTGTTGTCGTTGCTGGCATGAAACTCAAGATTGTATAGCACTGTATGTCAACCACATCTTCCACAGAGACAGGTTCTGGGCCATATCCAGTGCTTCAGGCAGTGTGAAATTATGCGATCTCAGATAGTGCTCAGCCATGTGATGTGATGTGGCAGCATCCTTGTGGTCTCCTCTCTCTGGAGAGAGAGTTGACAGGATCCTCTTGGCATCTGCATTATTGTCCATATGCGCAATGTGCCCAAGAAGAGTCAGGTGACGTGATTGGACTGGTATTGCAATGAGTTTGGGTTGTCCCGTTAGTCTCCAGACCTCATTGTTTTAAACAAATTGGTGCCATTTGATACCTAACAGCATTCGTAGACACCACTGCTCAAAAGCATCAATCTTTCCTGCGTCTGTCTTCAAAACTGTCCAGCAATCCAACCCATATAGGAAGATAAGCAGATTGCATGTGTTGTACAACTTCAGCTTCGTCGAGGTTGAAATACTTGACCTCCAAATCTGGTTGCATGAGCTATGGCACTGCAGTGATTGATGTCATGGGTGCTTTGGACTGATGAATGAATGAGGGAGCCGAGATAAACAAATTCCTGAGCAACCACGACTTTGTAGCCCTGGACTGTTACGCTTGCTGACACACCCTCTGTTCTACCCAAAGCTTGAATCTGTTTTATCTCAAGACCCAAAATGTGCTGTTTAACGTGAGTGTGCACTCACCTGCCATCATCTCCAATGCCGGATCGAGAAGTTCAAGGAGATCAGCAATGAGAGAGACATCATTGGCAAAATCCAGGTCAGTGATGAGGCCTGACCAAACGAGACTGATCGGTCGCATCTGCTCCGACTGTCCTTTCCAGCAGCCAATCCAAATGAGTCCGGAGCAACCCTGTCGAACCTCTAACTCAATTTCAAACCATGGGCTTTGAATTCCTCCAGTCCTAACAGGGCTAATGGAATAGTCATAGAGGGCTCTGAACAGTCTGACTATCTTGTCCAGGATACTAAGCCTTGTGAGCAGTAACCAGAGTGCAGGTCTGCTCAGAGAATCGAAGATGGCAGAGATCAACATATACTGCAAAAGTTGGATGGCCAAAGTCCTGTATCTACTGTGCAATGTTGCACAGGATGGATATACGATGAATTAATAAATACTAAATAGTAAATAAGATAATGATACTTGGGGTACTGGCATCAGAGGGCTGATGAGAGGCATGGCAACCCTCCCCCAAGGCAACCAGGAGCTATTAATGGTCAGAGACAAAGTTGGAAGACCCCCATGTGAGCTTGGGGTAAGCAAGTCCATGGAATGAGATATTTTTCCCTTCAGTGCTTTGACACTGTTGGTTGGGTGACAGGAAGGGCATCCGGCCTGTAAAAAACTGGATGTTGGTTTGTTGGTGGTGATGATTTGACTGGAGCTTTGCACGACT
>Ga0049107_10000692_pt1 | contig 10824 bp, 5 predicted proteins | sample WorMetilPIANOSA1_FD_61187 | JGI IMG/M metagenome (GOLD analysis project Ga0049107, IMG submission 61187) | Marine gutless worms symbiont microbial communities from Max Planck institute for Marine Microbiology, Germany - Olavius ilvae PIANOSA.1 | ecosystem: Host-associated > Annelida > Digestive... | reverse complement strand
GTTTAAGGTAACTTCAGGTTATTTTCAAACTATACCATGCTTTAATTTACGTGTAGGAACGTGGCAATAACGTTCCGTACACCCCAACATATATGCCACATATACACCACGTGGCGACAAAGTGGCGTGCTAGCTGGGGTGCGGCTGCACCTAGCCCATGCATCTTTAACAAGTAGTTCGTCACCAGTGTCTTCTCAAATCGTGCAGCCGTAGGACTTGAGGACCGGTTGACATGACAGAACGCAGTTGAACTAGAACGCAATCCGATGGGTTAGACCGGTGCATGACAGTAGGCCTACAGTGTCGTGTCGTTACTGATATACTCGAACCAACCAGCGGATGTCGAGAATCTGTCGCTGATGGCATTTGAATATGAAGGCTTCGAGCTGCCTTATGTCAGCAGTCAATGTCCGCGTCTCTGCAGTACGGACAGCACGAGCGACTGGTAAACACGACAGTGTTATTGGCGACTGCAGATAGTCGCCGATCTTTCCACATGTTGCAGACACGCCATGAAAAACGAGGCCATATGCGGCGTCAGTTCACGATTGCAATCACACGATTGCATACTGAATCAACAGTGCGTTGCAGCCGTCGACGGATATGCTCGCTGGCACTGAGCCCAAAACCATGTAGTTATAACTAATGACCATGAGTCCATGACCCGATTTTTATTTTAGTAATTTTTAAGTTTTAGCCCATTAGATTTTCAAGATTTTAAGGAGCAACGGCCTCAATAAAGAGGTTGGTCTTGTGTCAATATCGGCCCAAAGTGTCGACGACAAAATATTTGTAGAGCCGACATATCAAGGAAGCAAAGATCTACGGATAAACTCATTGATCTGGAGCATTTTAGACCTTTTTAAGATCACTGTATTGATCGTCGATTCTTTTTTCTACTGTTTTATTGTGTTTATCATCGTGTATGTGTGCGTCTGTGTGTATGATTGTTCTAATTTGTCTGTCCGCTTTCGACGAATCAAGATTCATACATAATAATAACAGTAGTCTAGTCGAATTTCTATAGCGCCATACGGTCGTTAACTTCAGAGGCGCTGGCGGCAGGTCGGATCAGTGTTCAGTGAAAGTCTGATTGAACAGAAAAGTTTTAAGTCTAGATTTAAAAACAGACAGAGAATCACTGATGAGAACTCTTTGTGGCAGCGAGTTCCAGACAGTCGGCGCTGAAAACCGGAAAGCACGCTACGCTTGGAGAAGTCTGTTCTCATGAACGGTTTGTCCAGCAGCTGACGTCGAAATCCGCCAGTGTGAACGGTGCATTGACTGTTTCAGTTTCAATGTAGGCCTACTACATTGTAAAAACACGTGTGTTTTAGTGACATCATACGTGTTCGTTCGAGGACAACACGAGCTGCCCTTACAGTTGAGCGAGTGGCCAACAGCGACGTCATAGTCCGCGGTAACATATCGCCCGACGACCGACCGTCCGCCCTTTGGAATAGTGTCGCGGTAAACAGGATAAAAGAACACGGCTATTTTTTGCTCGGACGACGTGCTAAGAATAGCGGTTTGAGTAATGACGGTTGCACGATTATTCTTATTGACGCGGCGTCGTCACGTAGGCAGAACGCGCGGGAAAGTAGTTCCGGCTGACGTCACGCAGTGGTGGCGCCAGTAGCCGCTGCAAACACTCGTGTGTGTTATTTTGCCCTACAAACCACGCCGCTGCCCGGCCTATCACCTTGCTGCCTAGCAGCTGCCGTCAGCCGCTGCAGCTACTAGAAATAACCGCCGTCGCCGAGCTGCTACTGCGAATCTAGGCCTCCGCGCTACAGATGCACTCGACCGACATCTAATACACCGTACCGTCCGCACAGCCTTCATAGTTCATCATACCTTGACTTGGTTGGCTAAGTGCCAGCTGTGATATCGCATCTAGACTTGCTATAATACCTTTTTGCTGTACCCCCAACGGAGGTGATTATACAAAACATCGGCTACCGTTTGTCATGCCCCCGCCCATAATAGGCGGGGGCATTAAGCGATGCTTTTGTCTGACGTCTGTCTGTACGCGTACATCTGGCCACAAGTCGAGAACAGAGAGGCCTAGGAAGACCAAAATCGGCACAGAGGTAGCCCACGTCACACGTGACTAGGACACCACTTTAGGGTCAAAAGGTCAAGGTCACCAGGCCGCTTTGGTTGGCTGTTCAAGTCGCTACATAATTTATATTGACGACACCATGATCATAGCCTGTCGATCATGAATATTCATGGAGCAAGTCGCGCTGGGCGCCGCAGGCGTAAGGCGTGTAGGCTACGGACTGGAGGCGGGGCATATTGTGTCGCCACGCGCACAGCTTGTTACTGATCATACTAGTTTTTCGGTTACTGCTTACATAGCATTTGTGGTAGTTTTTGCGTTAGTGTACACGAAACAAGCTGTAGGCGGGCGGCCGCCACGATATGCCCCCGCCCAGGCCTGCCAGTGGTGACACGATATACGTCATGTACGCATATGAAAAGGTGACCATTACTGTATGTCCATGTTGGCCTGCCAGTACAACCAACCAGAGCGGCCTTGTGACCTTGACCTTTGACCTTGAAAGTGGTGTCAAGTGTCCCGTGTGACGTGCGCTACCTCAGAAATTTTAGTCTTCCTATGCCTCTGTTCTCAACTTAGGCCCGATATACGTGACAGACAGACGTCATACAGCATCATCTCTTAATGCCCCCGGGCAGGGCATAATAATATACCGTGCTTCGTATTTCTTTTATCACCTTCATATTAGCAACAAATTAACACTCGGCTGCACCTTCTTAACATACGGAAACAACATCATACCGCAGTTAGAGAAGCACCATTGCACCATCAAAGTTATCTTCATTTTGTATCTTGACGATACTTTAAAGAAGTATCTTGAGCATCACTGATGTAAGACTTACTAAATGGGAGTAACAAGTGGTATTAACATATTGACATATTTTACATGGGCAGAAAAATGACAACACTAACAACTCCAGTTTGCAACCTGCCAATATGTGGCGAGTGGATGCAGTTTTATTTCTTTCAAATAAAGGCAAAGGGCAACAAAAACCAACAAATAACCATTGTGTTTGCAACAACGGTTAATTGCCTCACTAATCGAATTTAGCTGGTGGCTCAGTTGTTGAAATCAACTTAACTAAAAACATGCAAAGCCCGCTGGTCAACCGACTACTGAAATTGTGACTGCTGATGTTGTGCGTCTTACAAATGTTTGTAAAATAATAATAATAAATATTATAAGCCCATTTACATTCACGTACCATTGTGCAAATTCAACAAAACTAGAAAAAAAAAAATATAGGCACTTAGCAGACCACAAAATAGCAGTAACTACTGCCAGTTCTAAGATGAAAATTTTACCCAGGCAAATTGGTGTGAATCAGATTCACAGACATTAATGGTAACAAAAATGTAGAGACTGGAAGTCTAGCGTGGATTGTACACAGCATATATCAGGGGTGCACAATGTGACTGATGCAACCACGATTGTAGCCCTCATCATCAGCATCCAATCGTAGCAGAAATTAGGCTACAATCTTTTCTAACTAGTTAACAATTTCCCTCTGATTTTGGTTATATATTTTGCTAGATGCTCAGACACTGCTGGTTGGGTGACATGAAGGGCATCTGGCCTACAACAAAATCTTGCTTAGCTGTCCCTAAAGGTTATTCTTTGGGAATCTTATGGGAGACCAAGCCTGATGAGGAGTATTTCCCAGAATAAGTTTGGTTAAACGGAAGCTAAAAATAGTAGTAATAGCACCGAACACACCATAAAGCCTGTGTTTATCCTAATCAGTGCAGGTTTCCATAATGTGGACTAGAATTTCACCAATTTGATAATCATGCCATGAACTGTCAGAATGTAGGAACTGGTCAGATTCTGCTGGCTCCACCCACAGATCCCAAGTTTAGACGAGCCTCGTTCTCTCACCAGTGGCTCCCTCCTGTACCCAAATGAGGGATTTCCATTCTTGCTCCGTACCTGGAAGACTGGAGAATTTGTGCACCCCTGGTGTATCTAGATGTACCATTATGACAAACGCAAACAGTGACAAACCAGCGTACACTAATGCTGCCCGATTCGCATTTCGATCTGAACCTATTCTTTTGCTGAAGCAAAAGATCTTGAGTTCAACTGGGTGTTTGTCCACATGAAAAGTCTGCCTTTTATCCTCTAAGATGATCAATATCTTGTTCACTTGGTTTTCAGACATTTGCAGGCAACAACTGTGCCGTTGATTAGCTATACTCAAACGTCTACTTACAATTATTATGCACAGCAGCAAATACAGCACAAATATGTAATGGCAAATTTACCTAAAAGTAAACTGGAATTCTTTCCTGAATCGGTCAGCATTACTTAGACGTTTTAGTACATTAAGTTAGGATAAAAATTACATGTATGGAAAAATATTTTCTGTCCACAGCACACCAGCAAATTACCCAGAACAAAATAATACTAACTCTAGTCAACACTGCAATCAGAAGTATTGCAGAACGAACTTTTGCACCATTCGGCAAGTCACCAAAGTCAGCAGTTAGACACAAGAACTAACAGGTCGGGTGAAATGGCAAGATGGGTTCGCTACATGGATCCATGCTGTGACTGAAACGGAACGTTAAAATCCAGCATGTTCGTCAAAACAAGAGAAGTCCCAAAATAGTACCCACAAAATGGCTACGATGGGAATACTACCATCTTAAAAACTCAACGTCTGTCACTGAGCAAAAAAATGCCCCGGAGGCATACAGCATTCACCGACACACATTTCCGTGTCATGCCACGGTTCGCTAATGCTAACGATTTCCGACAAATTTCTCCGTGAAGTGCACGCCGCCGTGCGGCTCAACAAAAATACAATAATGCACCAGTGACGTATAAACAAACGGTCAAACCGGGTTGTGTAAAAGTACAACGTAGATGCACAATTTATCGTACAAGAATACTAAATGCTAAGCACACGTGCAGATGAAGCAACGCTCCACAGCAGTGCACGACCTCGGTCGTCGCAAGCAACTGTCATTTTTGGGCAAATTTACTCATCACGTGAAACCAAATCTACCGCTACCATTATCCCCACCAAGTCCCAAGCCACAAGGCTACGTTTAAATTATACTATGACTGGAAATTCTTCTATATATTGGACTGCTAAAACATGCTCCACTCTTTCCGCCCAGAGCTCCACAATGCAAACTTTTGTAATGGCTGAAATACATGTGAGGATTGAGGAAATGGAAAACTAATTCCCGATCTTCCCCCGGAGACAGTAAGGATCATTCGAACAGTGTCCGAATGATGTCGGCGGTCGGGTTCAGCCACGGATGCTGCAGAAGTTCGTGAAAGGATGACGGCCGTTTTGACGGATCGATCGACAGACATCTGCGAACGAGGTCTTCTGCATCTGCAATATGTACACAACACATTTAACTCAAAAACAGTAGAACGGAATCAGTTTATTAACTAACTAGATCTGCATTCCGAGACTGCTAATCTATATGCCCATACACTTCAACTTCATTCAACCGTGAACTATATTAATGCATACTCAAGAACCAACAGCACAATTCACCACACTGACGACGCCACATTGCAATGATATGTTTACCAATCAGTCCATTAATTTGGGTGTCGGTAACAGCTTACTTAAGAATATTTGCAAAATTAGCCAAGACAAACAGAACAGCCAGTATTGCTATATCTGCACTCCAGTAATTGAAAGTTACAAAGTTTTAACAGTTTGAGTCTCTTGAGAACAAACACATCAGTTTTCAGACAGCGTACAGCACTGAATTTGATCATTTGTGGTCAACATTGATGAAAATTCATTGTTGTTGGTCTTGATGAAACACTCTTAAAACAGCACAGTTATGATAAAGATTATAATTTCTGGCAAAAATACATCACGGACCTCTCACGACCGTTGAGTTATGCTAAGTTATTAATTTACTCACAATTGTTTGTATCAAAGCACCAAATCAAACAATGTAAAGATTGTCTACCATAGTGAATGTTTATCAAATAACTTACATGGTACTGGAAGTTAATGGCCCGGTTACATTATTCACAGGCAGGAAAAACAGAAACGTATAACTTTTTAACTTGAATATAAAAATTTAAAAAAAACTTAAACAGCAGTGTATGGTATATGTAAATATCAATAGTTACCGGGAGGCACGTCTTCTTTGAAGGAAAGCCGGGCAAGTACGATATCTTCGTCAGTCTCAAATGGTATGTCACCACACACTAAGTCGTACAGGAGGATGCCAAGAGACCACATGGTGGCCGGCATGCCATGGTACTGCTGCTGTGAGATCCACTCAGGTGGGCTGTATACTCGAGTACCTGTCAATCGGCACATAACCACCGCGTCAATCATACCGGCTTACTCTCAACAGTCATACCGCGTTAGAACAGTAAACACTGCTTTTGATAACAACTGAGAGACACATAAGGACTTTCAGTTAATAGCATGAATGTAACTAAACAATACGTGTTCCATTGTTACTACCATCACATTGAGATATATTATGCTATTATATGCACTCTACATGTAATAATAGCATAAAATATCTCAACGTGACAGTTGTAAAACCATCATCCCTTCAGTGCTCTGACACTGTTGGTTGGGTGAAAGGTAGGCATCCTACCTGTACAAAATCCTGCCTTGGCTATCCCCAGGGGGATTCTTTGGAGGCATTTGGAGATTAAGCCCAAACCGGGAATAATCTCCTGGAAAAATAGGCTGATTAAACAAGGACTGAAAGGTAGTCATTTCATATAATGCCCACAGCTGTACTGAGCACTCGACTCTACGACTGGTCACCGGTTATTGGTTGCACTGGTAATTGTGGTCAAAGGGCTGGCCAGTTAAGGTGCCATTTGACACAGCAGTTGGCATGGACCAGTCTTGTTGTATTGGGTGCACTGTGGGCTGCAATCTAGACTGGGAATACTGGGATTCTTGTACTTTATCCTTTTCGAGTTCTGAGTGCATTCGTGAATCAATTCAAACTGCAATACTGTTACGTATTATTAACTCCACAGAAAGCTGTAATTTCTTTGCAACACCTCATTTAAATTACAGTTTATAAGCTCTCCGTCCAAGATCATCCTAACTTGTTCAATAATTGCAAATTATCAACGCTCAGTTATCTGCATATTTGCAAACTTTCAGAAAAGATGCTAACAAATGAATGACAGTCAAATGACCGACCATCAAACTCAGTATAGACGTCGTCGTGGTAGAAGCTGCCGGAGCCGAAGTCCAGCAGACGCAGTCGTCTCGTGTCCATTTCGACGAGGACATTTTCGTCCTTGACATCGCGGTGGATTATCCCGGCCTCGTGCACCTGAACGAGCATGTCGACCACCTGCCGGAAGAAGTCCCGGGCCTCGGCCTCCGGCATCGAGCCACACTCCGTTATGTAGTCGAAGAGGTCGCGGCAGGGCGACGGCCGTTCCAGGATCAGAACGAAGCTGTCGCCGTGCTCGAAGAAGTCCAGCAGCTGCACAACGCCGGCGACGTGAGACAATTTCTGCAGGAGGCAAATCTCCATTGGCAGGTTCTGCCCGTCGACGTTCACCCACTCGGTCACTCGTGATTTGCTTATGTGCTTTATTGCCACCTGTTCACAACCCAACACAACCCAGCGTAGCAGCAGTGGTATCTTACAGCATTATAAGAACAGTTACCACAAAAATTTCTACATGACAAATCACAAATGTAACTAATCGCACAAGTGTGTTTATCACTGTTTTCATTACAACAGCTTTGCTTTACAGGGTACATCTACAGGAACACTAGTGTCGCCAGTTTCACTGTGTATGCTCAAATCCTCATGCATAAGACCATAGACATGTGGGATTTTGCAAAACATTCCATGAATGAAATTCATTCCCCGGGCGGGATCCAGGAATGGAACACTAGAAGTACACGGTAATTTTCCCTCTGGAGCAAAAACAACACTGATTTAACAGCCATTTTCCAGGGCAACCTGGATAAGCTGGTACCGGAATGACACTGTTCTGGATTTTATTGGAGCAAGGACGATGGAGATGGTGATGAGAACTGGAGCTATAAGACATGCTGAGCTCCAGTCAATCATCACCATCAACATAGCAACACACACCCACACCTTTTTACAGGCTGGATGCCCTTCATGTTGCACAACCATGTCAGGGCACTCAAGGCAGGACTTAACCTAGTGGAGGTTTCTTAGGAACAGTACTTCTATAATCAAATTACAGTTCAATTTCTGTGTTTATGCAATTTGTTCAAGGACAACAGCAGTATAACAGAATGCATTGTGGGCCGTACCTGCTGCAAAAATTGTACAGCTGTTGCTGCATCTGCCTTATAGGTTCTAGTACCCCAGAGTATAGAAATTCCAAATGTGAAAATATATACAAATCAATTTACAATATGTATGTGATATATAAGATAATGTTAAATACAAGAAAATTTAACATTAAAAAGTTAAAAACTGTTACAAAATACATAAAAATTTAATTTCAGAATGCATGAAAAGATGAAAAACTTAACAAGTGAAACAATTTTTTCTCTTCATTTTAATCACCATGTTTACAGGTGGATTGAGGTTAGCTGGTAACAGAACGTCTCCATTCTGGATTTTATTGGAGCTTAGGATAATGGAGACAGTGTTGACAACTGGAGATATAAAACGTGAAAAGCTCCAGTGAAATCATCACCACTGACATACCAACATCCAACTTACTAGGGGGCTGGATACGCTTCCTGTCTCCCAACCAACGATGTCAGACCAATGAAGGGAGAATGTGAACGAAAACTGTGATACCAAAATTTTTTCATACACATACTGTACAGCATATTACAGAGTTCATGAACTCTAACAACTTACTGCTTTGCTGTCTTGCTTCCGAATTCCAGAATAGACAGTCCCAAATCCTCCAGTCCCCAGAACATTTTCAACTGCATAATCACGCTGCAGCACTGAATCTATGTTCTCTTTCCTCTCTACAATAGTGCAATACACGTCAAGATCACAACAATGTTAATCTAGTGGTCATCTCATTGGACTTAGGAACACAAAGCATCACATTAAGCAACTATTCATATCCAGAAATAATCTGATGAGTCACGAATAGAAGCATTTGAAATAACGGAATTAAGCTAGATGCTACGGGTGTCATGGACAGTAAGGAAACAGTTGTGATAATTACTTAAAACTACCGATAAGTACCGAAAACTTACCAAAAACTAACCCTTTAAACAAGCCCTAACCGGTTTTATACAATTTAGGGTTACTGGTTTAGTGTTTTAGAGTTAGGGTAAGATTTAGGGTTAGGAAAGGATTTGAGTCTAAGTTTTTGATAGTTTAATTTTTGGTAAGTTTTCGGTAGTTTTTAGTAATTATCACAACCCCAAGAAAAACCAATGAATGGTTTCTGGAAAAAGCTGGAGTAAATACGTCAGGAAACAGGAAGAGGAAATCAAAGAACATGGTTAGGCAACATCATTCAGTGGACAAATATTGACTTAGAAAGAATATTGCGAGTGGCGGACAACAGAACTCAATAGCAGGACGATCCACGGTGTGGCAACCCTTGGATCGAGGATGACAAAGTCCAGTCATATCCAGGCCCACTGAGGTACTCCGCAGCCTTATTAATGCTGCTGGCAGTGAACTGGGTGAACATCAAACACAGTGTAATATTGAGACATCGGCGTCAAAATAAAATCACAAGGTTTCGGCCAAAATCAAGGCTTAAGTCTATAAACATTTTGCGATTTTTTCCAGAAACTGAAACATGAAATTATCAGGAAACAGCAACAGCCAGCCTCCGGCGGCGGCCAGACGTATAGGCCTATCGCAGCGCAGGCTGCTGGGCTATTACTACGTTCAAAACGCGCCCCCCGCATAAAAGACCGCGAACGTTAATCACGGAAATTTTTGGACGATAAACTGCCTGTACTTCAAAATACTATCAGAAAGTTACAAACTTTACAGCTTAGAAATGGCATTCACGGGTAACCGCAACTGCCACAGATAATTTCACCTTAGTTTTTGCATGTTGTGTCATTTTATTGCAGCTTACATGATCATTAGATACGTTATTAACTAGCGGAAATACTACAGGAATATAAAGCTGATCGAAACCGATTACCTTTTCCGAAAGAGAACAGATTCATTTTCATCAGCTTCTTGACAAGCGATTTAGACATGTCACCTTCATTCGTAAATACTCCTGGACGTCCGTATTCCCCAATTTTTACGGTAACATGCAAAAATTTGTTCATCCAAATGACCTAGCGGCGGGCCGACCGACGGGCTACTCACGTTACTGGCCCGCGCGGCTGTCTAGACATGCAGGCTTGCTCGCGCGCTGCTGATAGGCCAAGATATAAATATGCCACGAATGCGCGGAGAGGTCTGCAGGTCCGTTTGCGGACTCTGGTCCACAACAATTTCAAGACCTGCATCCTGCATGCCGATTGCCGAAGACTACGGACACGAGTGAGTATGCGACAGAAATGCTGCAGAGGAGGCTTAATAATTGAGAATCGAAGTTTGCAATTTTATGACAGAAGCGCGCTGAGCAAAATTTTCCAATTTTGTATAAATTTAGTGTTTAGCTCTCTCCATTCATCACTTTGCTCTTCAGTGCATCGTTTCGTGACGGCATTTTCCCTTCATCATTCATTGAAATATGCCGTTGTCACGCCTGCTTTGAAAAAGTCGACACTCGATCCATCTGACGCTAACAACTACCGTCCAATATCCAACCTGACGTTCATTTCCAAGCTGCTTGAACGTATTGTGCTAAATCA
>Ga0049107_10000691_pt1 | contig 10826 bp, 7 predicted proteins | sample WorMetilPIANOSA1_FD_61187 | JGI IMG/M metagenome (GOLD analysis project Ga0049107, IMG submission 61187) | Marine gutless worms symbiont microbial communities from Max Planck institute for Marine Microbiology, Germany - Olavius ilvae PIANOSA.1 | ecosystem: Host-associated > Annelida > Digestive... | reverse complement strand
GAACGAACGGTCCAGGGAACGAATGTTCCAAGGAACGAATGGTCCTGAGAACGAAAGTTCCATCATGGGAACGAATGTTCCAGGGAACGAATAGTCTTGGGAACGAATATTCCTGATACCGAAAATCGCCAAATTTTCCCACCCACCCATCCTATTTTGCTTCCCGTCGAAGGGGTTCGCCTCGGAATTGGGTACCGGCGCTGGGGGTCAAAAAACTAGAACGATGGGGCTACCGGGCCGACACCGACAAAGAAGTTTGACGATATATTCAGCCTTCTGGATAGAATACACAAACGTGACAGACAGACGGACGGACACCGGGCCACAGCAGAGACCGCGCTTACGCATAGCGTCGCGCCGTAATAAACAGTTCAACCACATGATACACCTCTTCAGTTGTTTTCTGGTGACAATTATTTTCTCGGGCTCAAGTCGATACCCGCCAGAAACTGAAGCTGACCCTGTTCAGCGACTCTTTTGCTGAATCTAGCATTTGATGGACATGTTTAGACTTTAGCGATGTATTGGCCCTGCAACAGTTTACTGTGACAGCGTCACCTTAATCTTTACATCTATAATAATAGTAATAACTACACCGGTGTGCAGCGCCATCACGACCAACCGGCAATGCACGGCTGCACTGCAGCAGCTGTTATTGTTGTTGAGTGTGTGTGCCGAAGTCACGTGCCGCCGAATACGCTGCGCGCACCGCTTGGAGTACCTGTTTCGTTTGCTACTGGATTGGCCTCTGCGTGCCGTCGGTCTGACTAGATGCAGATCGACGATTAACGCCGGACGTTGGTGGTAAATATCGGGGCGTGCGAGCGAGCGGGCGGGTGAACTTGGCGGGTTCCCCAGACACAGCACGGTGTCACGCCGCCGCCCGCCGCACGCAGTGTCGACAAACCACGCCAGTCCGTCGATTGGCGAGGCTGGTGCAAGCGTAATTGTCCAGACCGAATCTGCGCACTGTTGCCGAGTACGGGCAGTGCGAATTTTTCCCGGACTGACAGCTACAGAGTCCTTTGTCCTGTGCTCTGTTCGCATGTACGTAAAAGTGGCGAAGTGTCGGCCGACACTAACCAGCTTCAATCATTGTTCACCCGGTGAACTCGGCGTCGGTCGATAGAGATCTTCGTCACGGCGACTCTGGTGGGTCCTCGTGGTAAGAGTGTACTGTGTCTAGTAGTTACCAGTAAGTCACACAATGTTTGACACCTGTACGCTTTTACTGTTATCGGATGACAAATCAATGCATCACTGGATTTTCAGGTCATTTGACCAAACTATAAAATAGTGAATTTACTACATCGACGATACTTTCCGTAGAGTTCCAATACATCGCTAGCCAAGACCATAACTGGAAGCAAACAAAATGCTAAGTTAATACCGATAATGATTGAATAATAATAATAATAATAATAATAAAACCAATTTCTATAGCGCCGTGGTGTCCTAGGATACAGAGGCGCTGTATCATTGAAATGCGTTTAGATTGGATACTTTCCAACCATTTCCTAGGTTTCGGCTGATTACACTGCGCGCTAGCTGCGGGGCAGTGTATTGTAATCGGTACTGTCTGTTTTTTGTTTGTTGGTCTGTTACCGCGATAACTCGAAATTGCGTGCATCGATCCTCACCAAACTTGGTTTGTAGGTGAAGGTAATGACCATCTCCAGCTGATTAACTTTTGGCCGTCCCATGTCCCCGGGAAGGGGGTCTGCGGCAGGGCGAATTTTTTTGGATCCGCCTTACTACATCCAGCGCGCAGTGTTTGCGTCTCTCTGAGCGCTTTGTTTACTCGACTATGGTTTGCGTTGTCTAGGGTGAGATGTTGTCGATGGCGGACGGCTGCACGGCAGCAGACGCTGAAGCAGCCAATGCCGACGGTGGAGGCAAGTTCGAGTTCGAGGACGGTGGAGCGTACTGCGGCGGCTGGCTGGAGGGCAAGGCACATGGTTACGGCGTATGCACGGGTCCGCGAGGCCGTGGCGAGTTCGCCGGTGAATGGACACACGGCTATGAAACGACCGGCACTTACACGTGGCCGAACGGTCGGTGCGCCCCTCGTGCCATTTGTACGACGTCTCTATGACTTATTAACGTCAAATTGTACCGACCGTAAACGCATCTGTTTACATACAGGCATATAGTGCCGCACTGCACTGCGTGTAACGTACAGTAGAGAAGAGAAGAAAGCGTCGCTAACATACGTTATTATTCCAATATCTAGCCTTTGATGCATGTGAGCGTGTTTGGGGCAGAACGCGTAATAAGTCCGTGTGATGTATTTTCACTAGTTTCATATTATCTGCACAACTTTATGGAGTACGATGACAATCAAGGGTCGTTGACTGTCGACCACTACCGTTGTTAAGCGTTTCCAGGCTGGCCGAAAATTGCACATTTTCAAAGTCCACCTGAGTTAGAGGCCCCCTTCCCGTTAGAATTTCATAAATGTCCGTAGTGTAGGGAACTAAATTAATTGCCATACCAAGTGGTGGGAAAAGTTTAACGATACATACAATCGTTTCGACACAATCGAACGGAGGTATGGAAATGATGAAGCGATATCGCGCTGTGCGTGCGAGCACATGCTGACGCGCGATAATAAAACAGCTCACTAAATAATATAAATTCACGTAGAGCTGTAATAAGTCTCTATGATCTTGAATGTCTGTTTAAGGTCGCTGAAGGTCAGCATAGGAAACGAGAAGAAAGGGTTGATTAACGTGAATTGTGAATTCTCCAAAGCCACTGAATGATAAGTTAACATTTGGCAAACTTTTGACCGCATAAATTATAGCGTATTCATACTTATTTCACGACCTACTTTGACCAGCTGTCTTTCACCATACTGTATGGAGTGGTATATACACCCATAAGGTCACTCCTACCAAGCGTGACGTAATCAGCGTTGTCACTGATCGGGTACGGGTAGTCACGCTTGACTGCGCGATTATGACAGTAGAGTCTGTCAGTGACATGAAAAAGTACAGCACACAGTTTACAGCAGTGATTACACGCGTCACGTTATTCATATCCATTTACACGCCAGGCTGGAATCGAGTGACCTTATGGGATGTATATAACACTCCATACAGTATTGTGAAAGATAGGCGGTCGAAGTCGGTGATGAAGTAATGACGAATACAAGACGGTGAAAGTTTGTCAAATGTAGATCATGTTGTATCTTACACAGAATGCGGAGCGTGGCGTGTTTAACGTCAGGCGTGTTATGTCGCAGCCTTTGCGAGTTAATTTTATCACTTCTTGTTATGTGCAATCATTGATCAGCGGTGCTAAGACAGGCCCGTGGCGCTGGTATGCACAGGCGACACGTACTGCGGCGAATGGGCTGACGGGCGACGTAACGGGCTCGGCCGTGAGACTCACGGTCGCTGGGTCTACCACGGCGAGTGGACTGCTGGCATCAAGGGCCGCTACGGCGTCCGTCACAGCACCGTGTCGGGGGCGCGTTATGAAGGCACGTGGGTCAGCGGAACGCAGGAGGGCTTCGGCGTCGAGACCTACTCCGACAACAGTGAGTTCTGTCGCCACGCGCTGGCACACGTTTTAGTACCTGACTTCTGCGGTGGTTACAACCACGATTCGACTGCAGTTCGACCGCGGTACGACCATTCGACGATCTACATGTACATCACGCCCGGGCTGCTGCACTGCGGCCTAAATAAATAAATAGGTCAGCGTGTAACTGCAGCTAGCGGTCAGCGGCCTGTATTACGTCACTGTGACCTTAATATAAGCAGTCGAACGCCCGTCGAACGTTCGAATCGAGGTCGAATCTTAGTTGTAACCATCGTACGAGACATGCTGTCTAAATACTTTCAACATTATACTTCTGGGAATGCAGACGTATTCCCCACGGATATATTCCCACAAACTGTGCTTCCGACTTCCGCCCTGTCTCCAAGGAGCATGCTCGCCGACGCCTAACTGTAATTATCGAGAGAAATGTCCTATTTCACTGGAAAGGGGGTTTGTCCGCGATGACTAGTGTTTGGGGAATGTTTGGATTTCTACATTTCATGTAGACTGCTGCAGACTGTCATTATACATTGCTGCAGTTCTTCCGGCACTTATTACGCCTATCAGTTTTATATTTACGTTTTTATCGCGCGTCAGCATGCAATGCAGTGCATGCAGAGCGCGATATTGTTATGGCAAATTCGTCCGTCCGTCTGTCCGTCCATCCGTCCAATGCCGGTACTGTGTCTAAACGACTGCAGATATCGTCACAATTTTTGACGATCTCGTATGGGCATCGTTCTAGTTTTTTTGGGCCCCACCGCTGTTACAAAATGCCAAAGGAATGGGCATTAAATATACGGGGTGGGAAAATTTTGGAATTATCGCTTTTATCTCGGAAACGGTACGACATAGGCCCATAGTTACTATGGATCACTAATAGAAAGTTATAAGTAGCCGATCGATCCGAGTCCGTTCCAGTGACCTCGAGTGAACGTAAAAGGCGGGACGCGAAGGGTCAAACTTTTCCGGAGGATTTCTGTAATTACGCACCAGCCGTTTGACCTAGAACGACTGTGCAGTGGTACAGAGTCAGACGCGCTCCCAATCTTAAGGGGATGGAGTCCCAGTATACCCAAATTTTGGGGATCCCAACCTACGCCCACGCAGCTTGACCTATGGGGAGCGATCAAATATGGTATGGTAACACTTGTGGTGAGGAGCATGTTTCTATGGGCCAGCCGCTCCCCCAAGTTAGGGAGGGTGTGGGGCCCAGCGTCCCTAGACGTTTTTGGGGTTCCTACACAGTATGAGAAACAGCAATCATCTTTTGCATGGTGATCAAACTAGATCAGGAAAATTTTACACGGTCGACCACGCCCCCTGCCTTGGCCAAAAATTTTGGTGACACGAATGCTGACGCGCGATCTGTTTGCGGTAGCTAACCTTCTTGTTCAAGTTTTTTGTTAATGTTCACTTTTGTCAATACGATGTAGTTAAAGTACGTAATTAAGTACAAACGAGCGATTCAGGTGTCCTAAATGACGATCGTCACAGCGTGAGCTCTACCTAAATGATGAACGTCAGGTGCAGCAGCGCCTGAAGAGATAGGCGAGAATTACATCGATATCGGCCACAAACCATATCGGCCACACAGGAGACCATATCGGCCGCAAGCAAAGTCGATATCGGCCACGAACGTTTAGTAAATCTGCCGTTATTATTATGTGTATAACGCGTAAGTTATATACAGCTTACACCTGTGGTATTTCATAAGCAATGTAGAACGTTTGCACAGTGCGTTTTTAAGTTTTTTTTTGTATGTTTTGTAGTTGTAGTACGACAGAATTTTAGGTTGATACATATTACAGAATATTGTACCGACTGTCACAAAGTGTTTCCATATTGGCCTATTCTCATATGCTAAGTCGATCTAAAGATTGCCGTCAAAAATGTCGACAAGCAGAAGAATAATGCTGACTTAAATTGAAAGAGAACTACTTCAGTCGCAGGATTAAGTTAAGGGTGAGGTTTGAGAAAAAAGTGTCCCCCATGGAAAGATATTTACATTTAAACGTTTAAACTATTTTCATTTTTACAAAGCATTAGATTCTAAATGTGTACATCCAAGTGACACTTGTAGTCAATCTCGAATATTACAAGTATAACTAGTATAACTACATAACGCTAAAACACTTAGGCGAATTCATTTAATAAAATCAACTGCAACTCCATCATCGAAAACTGTAGTTGCATTAACTGAATGTCATTATCTTTAAACTACATGTCGCTAACTGAGAAACAATAATTGCCGTAACTACGCAGTTTTTACGGTAAATAATGCGAGTCTACATACTCAGTCTATTGTAACGCAAAACACATTCACACTGACAAATACACGCGGGAACACGCCCGCAGAAGGCCGTCCACGGAGCGTTTTCCGGCGCGATACTGCTTCCATACCATAGAACCGACAGTTTGTGCTACACATGTGTATTGGAGTCGTTGCTGCTTCGTGTCGGACAACATTTTTCACCGTGACGTCCGTGATTCTGGTCGTTAATCTTTATATATTTTAACAGCAGCTTTAGATGTCTGCTAGTGCGCGTCAGCGGAAATATGAAGAAGAGAGGCCATGCTGTGACCGGCATTTCATTTCCATTCCGTTTTATTAATTTTTGTTAACTTGTGGCCGATATCGACATTGTGTGTGGCCGATATGGTTTGTGGCCGATATCGTTTGTGGCCGATTTCGTCGTTTCGTTTCTCCTTTGGCGATCGCTTGCCTGTCGGTTTGAGCACATCAGTTTATCACGATTTATTCATATATGCGCAAGTTGGGAAGGCTAAGAACAATGTATAATGTATTTAGCGACTGCGAGAACACATTGATGCTGTCAGCTGTTACTCAGTAGTGCCAGGTTGATATCGATCGTCGTACGTTCAACATGCAGTTAACACATAGCAAACACACAGCATGCTCGTGGACGGCAACGACAACAGGCCTAATTCAATACTGGAGGCTGCTAGTAGTCAGTGCGATTGCGTTAGGTTGATATCGCGGCGAGGCAAAGGCTGTTATAGCTGGTGACAGTGTGTGATGATGGCGTGTAGGTGCTATCTGAGTGGTTGTCTGTGAGTTAGCGACTTCTTTTGTCCAGCAAAAATTGGTGTTTAGCTTTTTGAGAAGAGATGTAATCGGTACAGAGAACTGGTGCATATACATATATAGACCTAAGGTTCAATGAACATGACGCCAGTTTGGTGATGCTAAGCGTCCAGGCCTGCCTCGTCTAGCAAGTGGCGCGGCCACGTTAATCCTGGGTGGAAAATGGAAGAGGCAGCGCAGAGGTTCCAGGCAGTCAACAGACAGTGCTCAAAGAGCTGTCAATCGACCGAGTTGAGTCTTAAGCGGTCACAACACTCATTCTGTGCTGTTTATGTTTGCTGAACGAATGGCTGATGTCCAGCAGTTTTTCAGCCTTCATCGCGCACGACCGCCGTGCAGCGGCGCTGTCGTGTTGATAAAATAATAGCCTGCCTATAATCTGGCCATTCGTAGCGAGTGTGCCGCAGTGTATACGACTATTATGTGATGAACTAAGACAATGAACGCGCTTGGTCGAAATCCAGCCACGTAGCCTGCACAATAGACAGATTGACTGCTGACCTTGCTGATCGATATTTCGCTCGACTGCGATAAAAAACGCGCATCGGCATACCAAGTCATATAGCTCCGACCGATTACGAAAGCGCTCGATGACGTACAACATTTTGTACCACGGATCAACATATCAGAGAAGTTCATCATATAAGTTTTCTTTAGAGAAATATAGATACGAAATTACGAGTGCGGGTTTCATATGCAGATAAGTGCGAAACAGATTAAAACAAAAATACAATGACCAAGGATTGATCTGTGAGAACGACAAGGGGAGGAACTTCGGAGACGGAAATCCCCGGGTCCAAGGCCAAAGTACGATTACTAAGGCAGGCAAGCACAAAAAAAATGATAAACAGACTAGTAGGCCTATACGCAGTTCGTCATCAGACATTGTTGTCTGCTTCTATGGTCGACACTAATACGCTTTCTCCAGAGTTGAACTATTCTCTGACCGACGTGCATGAAACAACGTCCAGTGGTTAAAGTGGTTTTGTGAAGCAGGGGTCTCACCTGACGAAGCCAGGTTGGAGCAAACCCCATACCCATTCCAACTCCACTAATTTGGCGTTATTTAGGCATAAAATAACACTTTATAGATTCAATCAGGGGGCTCATACTATTGCACGGGGGCTCAAATGGGAGCAGGGGGCTGAGCTCCCCGAGCCCCCTCACCTTAACCACTGACAACGTCGTACAACGGTAGACGTGAGTGGTGTTGCGAGTGAGTAGCAAGTTGCAACACACTAGGTAAACTGCGGCGCGTCGATCGATCGATACCTGCGCCGTCGATGTTGACTCAACATGCTCAGCTGTTAGAGACACAGTCCATGCGACGCTGAAACCGCTTTTCGCTTCGCGCATGCGCTGCTTGTGGTGGCGCATGGATAACCCACTACTGGCGAAGTTTCCCGTATAGCCGTACCGAAGGTATTGCACATTATCCGTCTCAGCATTAATCGGCCTTGTGACCTTGACCTTGTGACTTTTGACCTATAATGGGGTCACGGGTTACCTGTGTCTTGCCAATTTTCAGCTTGCCACGCCATTCCGTTCTTGACTTAGGGTCAGGCACCGTAGCCACGGGACAGACAGACGGACGGACAGATAACGGTATCATTGCATAATGCCTCCATCCTAGGGGGCGGCAGCATAACAGATCGCTTTTGAGTACTTATTTAACGAACTTGTGTAAAGTGAACGTTAAATAGTCACAGACATCTTATTGCATTCAAGTGAAGTGACTCTTAAGTACATTCTGTATATGTGATTGTGTTATTGTGTATACGCATTAGCTTTTATGAAATCTCACTATCTATACCGTTATATTTTCATGCAACGTGTCAGAGGCCTGCTGGTCCTTTCTTATTTGATAAAGTGAATGAATTTCGAAGTCGAATCACGCAGCACCATAGTGTAATTACTTACTTACAGTAATGATTCGAACATGCTATTCGAATCCCTTACTCTTCTTATCTCGGCGTTTGACATTATCATATGAATGTTGTTTTCATAATCGTTGTTTTCTAATATTTCATATTTATATACGTTCTCCGCTGCCGGTGTTATAATTGCCTAGTAGCAAGCTTGAATTTTTTCGACGACGACAGCGCCTCACTAAACATTCCTCATACAGTAGGCTATTATTCACCGTAACCAACTAATGCGATAAAGTAACTTATGTCATTCATTCATTATGTGGCAATAAAGCAATTTAATTGTGCAGTCGGTTGTTTATGTCGCTGGCGGTCCGGTTTTGTTGCTGAGACTGCGAGCGGGAGAGGGAGTGGGGGGTAAGTGGAAAATTTGGTGGGAAGCTGGCGGTTGAGTCATGATGCCGGCTGCATATCACTGGCGACACCTGGTGAACGGGTCGATCAGCGATCGTGTTCGATCTCGCCTAAGTTGCCGGTCTCGTCGCGCAGTGCAGTGCTAACGATATGTGGTTACACGTACGTGTAGACTACGCATCATCCAGCTTCTGCACTATTGTGCGTCCTACCTGTTGCACTCCGATCGGTAAATCACGCCTTTTTACCTCGGCGAAGGCTGTGCGATTTGTCGGTCTGAGTTCAAAAATGTAGACAGGTTTTAACGAAACACACACAACTTTATTTCACCAAACTGGTAGTACAGAAACAGAAAGAGAAAAGAAAAAAAACTTAACTAAGTAACAATATAGTACAAATGGATAACATAGCGAGTACAGTTATCGCAGACTACCCACACGTGCAAACACTTGGCATAAGGAGTTTTCAGATACGCTGTATTTTGCTAAGGATTTTCTGTTTCTTGCGTCATTCACGTTCTAGACGGATAGCTGGTGCGGCAAGCAAAACAGACTAAATTTTCGGAATGACCCAGATTATAAATCCGATCCTGGTAGGCCTGTTAGCAAGGGAAAATTTAGAACTTCATAACTTTCACTTTAGTTAACACATAGGCAGATGTTTACTGCGCGACCCCTACCTGTATCCACACGGTTTGACATAGAGTGACCATTAAGCATGGTAACACGTGGGGAGGGCGTGTTTCTTGGCGTCAGCTACGCCAAATCCCAAGGGTGCTGGCCCCAGCGCTCCCCAATTTTTTGGGTTCCTTCTAGTTTTATTTATTCCTACACCCTTTGACATAGAACGACCAAATTCGGCATGGTAAAACATATGGGGAGGGCTTGTTTTAGGAGATCGCCCACGCCCTCTATCCCAAGGGTGTGACCCCAGCGCTCCAAAGCTTTGGGGGTTCTCTACTTATACCGATACGGTTTGACCTCATCACATTCGGCGCGGTTCACACATATGGGAGAGGTGCATGTTTTAGGAGGTCATCCACGCCATTGTGTATTGCTAGGCTTACCATATTTGTTGAACTGAAAATGAGGACACCTTGTCATTCACAAATACAAGAAACTCCGCTGTCGCTGAGTTGACAAACTGCGCGACGCATTTGTGCAAATGCAATGGCATGGCTGATCCTAAAACACGCCCCTTCCCATATGTGTTACCATGCCCAATGTGGTCGTTCTGCATTAAAGGGTGTAGAAAGCTGGACATAAATACAGCAAAACCCCAAAATTGGGGAGCGCTGAACCTCCACTCCTTGGTATGAGGCGCGTGGCTGACCCGAAGACGCACGTCCTACCACACGTGTTACCAAGTCAAATTTGGTAGTTCTGCGATAAAGGGTGTACGCATAAATAGAAAGGAACCCACCAAAATGGGGAGCGCTGGGCCCAGCCCCTCTGAGGTGGGGGCATGGCTGACCAGCTAAAAACAAGCCCCTCCCCGTATGTGTTACCACGTGAAATTTGTTAGTTCTGCCATACGCACATATAGAAAGGAACCCCAAAATTGGGGAGCACTGGGACCCCGGCCCATACGGCAGGGGCGTTGCGGACCCCTAGAAATACGCCGCTCCCCACATGTGTTATCCTGCCGAATTTGGTCCTTCTAGGTCAAACACACGAGCGTTATTAATGAGATCTGCCTAAAAAAAATTTGACCCTCGTGTCTCGCCTTTCAAAGTCATTGGAACCGACACGTATCCATGCGCCACTGACGTGACTTGAAAACGCATCTGTTTGTGTGACATTGCGTCTCGTTTAGCGCATTAGCGGTGTTTTCGCGTAATGCGCTATACAAATCGACATTTTACTTACTTTACTTACTTACTTACT
>Ga0049107_10000690_pt1 | contig 10827 bp, 9 predicted proteins | sample WorMetilPIANOSA1_FD_61187 | JGI IMG/M metagenome (GOLD analysis project Ga0049107, IMG submission 61187) | Marine gutless worms symbiont microbial communities from Max Planck institute for Marine Microbiology, Germany - Olavius ilvae PIANOSA.1 | ecosystem: Host-associated > Annelida > Digestive... | reverse complement strand
ACAACAGCTATCTGATTTTCGTTCGGAATTTTCAAAAAAATGAACCGGAACGCCGTTCCGGTTTAAAAAAAAAGAACCGGAACGCCGTTCCGGTGCGTTCCGGTCCAATTCGAACCCTGGACGGCGTGTATTCAAGCAACAAAGACATTAGCTACATTATGGCGAGAACTACATAATGCTTAAAATGTTTATAGGTGAATTTTAAAACAGTATGTCATCTGTATAAATACATAAATATAAATAAATAAAATATAAAAAAGAAAAAAACTTGAAGTAATAGAAGGGCTGAGTAGACTGCACATTTCTGACATAAAAACTCAATAAAAAAGAAGCAGCAATAGACAGTTATAAGCTGTTCGGTTAGCTACGAACAAATATGCAGTTTTATTTTCTGCCGCCGTCTGTCACTTCACAGAGTAATGCACGCATCTCCACTACAAGCCAGAACACAATCCAGATTGACAATGCACAATGTGATCCAGATACAAGTCACCCAATTCTTTCTTGCCCCAAAAGTTTTCCATACATAACTTTGCAAGACATCCTGCTCACAGACAAAATTAAACGTACTGCAGTAAACACGTAACCTCTGCGGCGGAGATAGTGATATTCAGTGTGTGGCAGGCTACGTAAAGAGTTGTAATCAATGCGTCAAAGTGTGGACAGTCTGAGACAGACATATCATTTCCGTCACCTTTCAGTGTCTTGTCAATGCGTGCAATGCGCATGGCAACTTTGCGTGCACTGTCGCCGTGGTAGAACGGAACAGACAACTGGAAGTGACCATTGCACGGCTGAGGGTTGATAACACACAGCTTGACTGAGGGCTACACACACAAAACACACTGATCACCGCAGAGCAAGACACAGCTTTAACAGACACAGCTTCACTGATAGGCAAACTCATACACACACACGCACGCACGCACACACGCATGCACACACACACACTAAAATACATGCTGCTGCTGCTGCTGCCGCCGCCGCACCACCACCACCACCACCACCACACCACCACCACGTGACCACACCACCACCATCACCACCTCCACACCACCACCATCACACCACCACCACACCACCACCATCACCACCTCCACACCACCACCATCACCACCTCCACCACCACCACACCACCACCATCACCACCACCACCACTTTCAGCTTTATTTAGCAGCCCACTTTTCTACAGCACTCCAGGTCAGTCGGTTCCCATCTAATTGTTGAGATAGAAATTTTATAGGTCACCTAATGAAAAGTGTCAAGGGGTAATGGTAAAGGTAATGTTGATTTGTATAGTGCCTATACACAAAACATCTCTAAGGGTGCGCTAGTGGTTAGGGTACGCTAGTGGCTGTGTGTGGTAGACTGCCGGATTTGCAATCGGGAGGTTGCAGGTTTGAATCTCGGCCTGGGCTACTTTGCACCAAGGTCTACTCAGCCTTCCATCCCTCCAGGGTCAGTAAATGAGTACCAGCTGCGGCTGGGAAGGCAAAGGCAGGTATGACTCATTCTGATTGCAGATGAACGTGTGGGTGTGCAGGTAAAACTGTGAAATCCCTTGAGAACACGTGCCATACCTGAGCGCTTCTGCGGTGGTGATTGACTGCGAAGAGGCGCTATATCAAGTGTATGCACCTTTACCTTTAAGGTGCTCAGGTATAGCACACACTGTCAAGGGATATCACAGTTTTACCTGCACAGTGCACACCCTGCGTTTCATCCGGAAGCAGAATGAGCCATACCTGCCCTTGCCTTCCGAGCCACAGCTGGTACTCATTTACCGACCCCGGACGAATGGAAAACTCAGTAGACCGAGATTTGAACCTGCAACCTTTTGATTATAAGTCCGGCACTCTACCACACAGCCACTATGGGTGATATTAACGTCTGTATTTCCCACAATGTTAAACAGAGTGTAATCACGGCCAGCTCTGTCAGCGTACCTCTGTCCTGTAGACAACAAATGGCTTTCCAGGACACGTCTCCTCCAGAATGTAGTCATCAGCACTGTCGGTCGTCTTCACATCAATACCTTCCACCTGGCAAACGTCATTCATTGTCATCATCAAACATCATCAGAACCCACACAACGGAGATGATCTGATGGAAATGATAATGTTGCACTGCAGTGGCTCACAATATATCAATCAAAAAAAGCGCTCAGCGAGACGCAAACACTACGCACAGGCTGTAGTAAGGCGGGGCCAAAAATTGTTGCCCCGTTGCAGACCCCCTTCCCGGGGATGCAGGACGGCCAAAATTTAATGAGATGGAGATGGTCACTACCTTCACCTACAGACCCAGTTTGGTGAAGATCGATGCATGCAATTGCGAGTTATTGTGGTAGCAGACCCATAAGCAAACAAACACACAGACAGGTCCAATTACAATACACTGCGCCACTAAGCTTAGCACGCAGTGTAATAAAGCAGACAGCAATTACTATAAACACAACTTATGAAAAAACTTTCTTAGGTGACTGTTGAATTAGGTGCTGCTAAAAGGATGAATAAATTAATAAAAGTGAAGTAATGGTTAACTTTTAACCTTTTCCACTGTGTTTTATTTCATTTTCCACTTTTGCCAGATGGATGCAGTTTAATCTGAGTATGCAGGGAATTCCATTCTAGATGAAACATTGCAAAGTTATTTAAGATCTGGTAAAGTTATCATCTGAAGTAATCAGCAACTTTTTATGCACAGTTACAGTTAGTTACAGTTTACGATTTATTCAGTGAACACAAACTTCATCTCAAGACGCACTCGGAAATGTGACTAGTTGGCAGGCGCTACTTGTCCATATGCTGGCAACAACACATGTATCAAATCAAATGCATGTTACTGGCATGGTGAATCCAAAGTGCGAGACTCTTAGAAGGACATGCATGACATAACAGACAGTTAACTGACGCAAACTGGAATTATACTCAGTGGTGCCATCTAGTCTGATGATGATGATGGTGGTGGTGATGATGATGATGATGACGACGATAGGAAGGAAGGAATGACAACACAACTGACTTCAAGAGTGTTGTGCAAGTAAGTCATGTTTTCCTGGAGGACAGCAACTTCGTCGAAGTCCAGAGTCAAGTTCATCGCACTCAGACCTTGTTGTGCAACGTTCTCCTGCAAACAGGAAAACAGTGGCTTCACGTCACACGGAACAAGCCGCTGGATAGAACGAGATGCAACACGAGTGGCGAGTAATATGCCAGAATGATTTTGACGATTTCTCACCATCAGAGAATTTCCCTTCAGTACTCCAACACCGTTGGGCATCCGGCCTGCAAAATGTTGGGCGTTGGTGGTGAGAATTTGACTGAAGCTTTGCATGGCTCACAGCTACAGTTGTCATCATCACCTCCGTCATCCCTAACTCCGATAAAATCTGAAATGGAAACATTCTGGTACAGGCTTACTCGGATTTTCCTGAAAAATAGCACTTAAATGAGTGTAACCGTCTCGTATTCATCATCTCACTATAAGTGACTGTGAAAAATAAAAACAATTTACAGCAGTGTGCCAAGTGTTAAGACAACTAATGTCAAATGCACGAACGAATTGATGCACGCGTTGTTTTTAACATCGTCACTACAAGCTCCTACTTACATCTCACTTGTTATACGATGTTATTACGCATACAATGACGTTATCTAGGCGTTACGATTTGTTTTTGTCGTCTACTTTACTGTTTTTGTTAAGTAACTGAGATATGGTGTGAATCTGAAGCGTAGAATTCTTTCTGCTGCCAACCCATTGGCAATCGTACAGTTATTTGCAAAGAATGTAACAGACAGAAATAGGTTGTTTATTAGACTTGAATAAGTTTGTTGTTTCGCGAGTAATTTGTCATCACAATGAATGTGGTTCTGCAGAAAACCTGTTGTGAACAGGACAGTGCCGCTCTTATCGCCTATGACCAAAGGGTTACTGTTCAACGACGTCCAGAAGTTTAGAAGTGCACCGTTACAGGATATTACGACAACTTTGATCAAGGTCGAGCTAGAAGAGTGTCAAAACATACTGTACAACGAGCATTTTGGGTGGAAGGATATCAAAGGAGGGTCATTAGGAAGGCAATTCAGTCGTGTCTACCAACGGAGTGGCCTGGTACTGGGGCAAGTTGCATCTGCCCGTGATTGGTTACTGAGACAGAGTAATATTCATTGATGAATGTAAAGTGGAGGTTGGGAATAATAAGCGAGTCTACGTTTGGAAAAGGGCTGGAGAAGAATGGGACCTGGCATGCCTGAATACACCGCCTAGGAGGAAGTTTGAAATAATGATCTGGGGATGCAAGTCGTACAATGGAGTGGGCACTTTGGCATTTATAAAAGGAAATCTAAATGCAAAGAAGTAGCAGGATTTCTAGAAAACCATTTATGGCCAGTTGTTGCTAAATATTTTCCATCAGATAACTGCATATTTCAGGACGACAATGCGCCAGTTCACAGGGCACGTTCTATCATAAAATACAAGCTCAGAAATGAAACAAAGTCACTTTCCTAGCATGCACAATCTCCTGATAAACATTGCTGATAATGTATGGCTCAGATTTCGAAACACACTGCAAAGTAACATTGACGCAATCATTTGCGTCGAGGAGTTGAAGGCTGCGATAACAACTGCATAGATGAATGCACCAAATAATTATATCAGTTGGCTGTATAACAGCATCCCACGCAGTCTACGAGCAGTTGTGACTTCTAAAATCAACATTACAAAATATAACTACTGATGCTTAATTTTCATGATATGCTTTAGCTTAGTCTTCTCGTTCTCGCATCATGTTTTTATTTTGTAAAGCTTGTAAAATACTGCGTTTGCCAGTGTTTCAATAAAGATTACTTACTTACTTACTTATTAGAAATAGGATGTTACTTTTTCTGTAGTAAATAACGGGGTCTTGATAGCTGCGTACTAAGCCATTGACATTAGCTTCATGTTGATGGTTGCTTAACTTTTGGCACGACGCTGTATGTGTCAATCTGATTAAGTCTACTCCCGCCTATCTTTGCATTTTTTGCACTAGTGTCAAAGCTAAGTGGACTCAAGAGAAACCTTGATCAGGATGACGAATGGCATGACTTTCTTCATGTACTTCTTGAGCTGTGGCAACTTGCCGAGTTCTGTCGATATGACTTTGTTGTCCGGGAAACCATTATTTGCCTATATGCACATCGTTAACAACATAATCATTTTCATAGCCACAACACCCATGCAAACTACTTACACTTGAGTCATTTTACTGTGTTATCTGCTAAGAATTTGAGGCCGTGTACATCTTCTGACATCAAATGATGCAACGAAACAGCAGGAAATGTAAGCGAATAACATCAACAGCTCAATTCAATCCTGTGGCAGTTCACAAATAACAGTATGAACACCGATCAGAGAAACTGAAGGGCTCCGTGAAAGAACTGAATAAGTTCCACATCTATGAAACTGAGAAAATCACTCGTGAAGCAAGTGACGCGACAGAATATATCGAGTTGTTCGGTTCTTTCACCCGAGATCGTCATGCATGATGGATTTAATGTTATTCTCTGAACGTCCGTCGATATATGCATCATCGTGCATGACGATCTCGGGTGAAAGGACCGAACAACTCGATATATTCTGCCATGTCACTGGCTTTACGAGTGATTTTCGTTCGCCGCAAACGTCCGCAGATATATGCGTTCGGCATGACGATCTCTGGTGAAAGAACCGAACAACACGTTGTGATAGGTTTAGGAGAGCTGGCTGCAGTCAATTAGAATACGAAGACATTCGTTTAGTATATTAACCGAATTTAACTAATAATACTGACACTCCCCTTCCACCAGTAAACAGAACATCGGAAACAGAACACGATTGAGTGATGGGCGGATAAAAGAAGTACATCAATATATTCGGTTCTTTCATGGAGCCCTTCAATTCAAAATTTCACCTGGTGGAGCGTTTTGAGCATTGTGAGCACAAGACTTTGCCACGGAGGATAGGTCTTCGCAACCCAGATCACTGCATGACTTGGTTTCCCGAGCACTACACCTTTCTGCACAGCGACAACATCACATTACCTACGGTAATACATCGTTACATATGACAATATATGGTTACAAAACTTTATACAACAAGTTTGTTTGTTTGTTTGTTTGCTTGGGGTTTAACGGCACTTTCAGCACAAATAGGCTATATTGCACCATAACAGTAGGTAATATATCACGTAGGGGCAGGAGACAACACAAATACATAATAACACAATGAAGCAATACAATAAACCAAGAAAATCACGTGTACTCTTCGGCCTGGGCTTTCTGAAGACAATCCCCTCGCCACGATTAGGCTTCCTCAGAGGGGTCTTTCTAGCCAATCACTTGGCAAGTACTGATAACTTAACCAGAACAACCAAAAGACAGAACACATAGCAACGAAAACTAACAATACATCAAAAGGGGCCCTAATAAACAACAATACAATAAAATATGCTAAGATATACGACAGACAGAGCTAGACCTGGTTTAGTCTCCTTGTATGACATCCGGCCAGGAAACGGAGCGGGTCAATTCTTACAATCCCAGAGCCCGCATGGGGCTTATACAACAAGAAGTAAAATAAGTACAAAACACACCACAATGATAAAAATAATAAGTAACTGTATTTACTATGCCAGATTATCAAACTAACATAACACTGATGGTAGTTCTTGTGTTTTGTTAACATTTATAAAGTACACAGGTTGTGCAAAAATATACCTGACACAGGGCAGAAATACATAACAACCATTGCAATCACAAATTACATAATGCAACGCGAGACCTTCTTTGATTCTGTAACAGCCTTGAGACGTTTACGGAGATCATGTACAACTTCCATGAAGTATGCCGAAGACTTAATGACAGCCTCGTCAATGGGCTGAGTGCTTGGCCAACTTGCCGATACTATCAACCCAGGCTGCAACATTATCACACAGTCAATATTTCGCATGCACAGACAAGTGTACAAATATGCTAGTGTTGAGAAAATGACCGAAAAACAGTTCTATCACTACGCAGTTATAATTTAGCGATTTTATCATGTGTGTGGTCAGTGTTGTTGCAGATGCAGTCATAGTCTAACGTTACTATATTCCTACTGTGCTTTTACTGTACCATTCCACGTAGGTCACAGTCTCCGTCTCCCTAAACAGAACCTTTGGGATTGCTAAAGACCCATTTTATGGGCCCAAAACCCTTCATATTGCCCAGCCAACACTGCCAAAAGCACCAACGGGATGCAGTTAAATACCAGATAGATAATTCCCACATTAGCCAATTGCCAACAACTGCTATTTATATTTTACAAAATAACTGTAATAAAGCCATAAAACAGGCAAAAGAATGCAAAATTCTGCAATCGTCCACAAATAAAATGCGCTGTACTGACAATAGTAAAACAAAGGCATGTAGTCACACCTTGCCGATAAGCTGCCAAATGTGTTCGGTGATGTGAGGACAGACTGGAGACAGTATGAGCGCCTGATTCTCAATGAACTGAAGGACGAGGTCACAGTGCATGCCAGCCGGTTCCAGTTCACGGTACTTGTCACGTGCAGCCTGCCAGCGCATCAGCAGTGACACAGTTAACTAATCTGTCAGTCTCGCAGAAGTTACTGCAGGGTATGGATCTGTTACAATAAACTCGTCACAATGAACGCATCGATTCGGCAAAACTTATTCAAAATCGACTTTGGTTTCATTCATATTTTGCATCAGACTGCATGAATCTGAAACAGGTTCCACTAACTCAAAACTACTTTGGTCATGGTTTAGATAAGAAAAAGGAAAGTATTTGTTTGTAGATTCTCTCTCTCCATTTTTACACCCATTTCCAGGTGGACCTGGGTTAGCTGGTACCAGAACGTCTCCACTCCACTTTTTCCCTTCAGTGCTTTGACACTGTTGGTTGGGCGACAGGATGGGCATCCGGCCTGTAAAAAAACTGGTTGTTGGTTTATGGTGATGATTTGACTGGAGCTTTCCACGACTTATAGCTCCAGTAGTCCAGTTGTCACCACCACCTCCAACATCCTTTGCTTCAATAAACACCAGCTAACCCAGGTTCACCTGGAAAATGGCCGTTAAAACGGGGAGAGAGAGAACGTCTCCACTCAGGATTTTATTGAAGCTAAGGATGACGGAGGTGGTGGTGACAACTGGAGCTATAAGACGTGCAAAACTCCATTGAAATCGTCACCAACAACAAACCAACACCCAGTTTTTTACAGGACAGATGCCTTTCCTGTCGCCCAACCAACAGTGTCAGAGAACTGAAGGGTTGACATCTGTTCACGTAACTGTGCTATGTAAATTAGCACTACAGATTGGGCAAGTCAGTACCGGACTGCCAAACCATTCTGGATTTTTCTGCAACAAAAGACAGTGGAGGTGGCGGTGGTGACAAATGGAACTCCCAAGACGTGCAAGCTCCAGTCAGATCACCAACATACACCAACATTCAGTTTTTTACAGGCTGTACGGGCTTGATTCTGCCAAACCCACAGTATTGAAGCACTGAAAGAAACAATATGTTCAAGGTACTGTATATGCAGAGTTTTTGCAACATAATGTGTTTAGAGCAGTATGAAAAATCAAACAAACATTAACCTGAAATTCAAAGAATCCAGTTCTTAGTGCTTCTTTGAACATCATTCGCTGATAATGTTTCTTTGTCTCTTCAATGCCTTTATTCATTTCACTGAAGATGCACACGAACACACAATGACATACACATACACGCTGTACAGGTTGACACAGAACAAGTAGAAAATCACTGCTGATATTTCAATGTTTGTGGTACAGATACTGAGAGCACACAATCAACACTGGAGGCAACGACTTCAGTGTTCCAGCAGGTCAGAGAGGGCCAGTGACGGAAAGGACATCCACCCTGTAACTAGCAGTCCACAAAGGTTCTTCTTTGGAAGATCTATGGGGGACCTGGCTTAACCTAGGGTAATCAAAAGAAAAACAGGCCAGCTAAACACAAGCCAAAAGTACTAGTTTATCACTGAGTGAGTTTTATTACCGATGTCAGCTATGTTTATTCATGTTTAGGTTAACGCCTATAAGCCTAACATAACTTTTTACACTGCACACTGAGCTGCAGTGCAGAGTATTGTAATTGCCCCTGTCTGTTTGTGTGTTTGTTTGTTTGTGGGTCTGTTACCACGATAACTCGAAATTGTGTGCATCGATCTTTACCAAACTGGGTCTGTAGGTAAAGGTAGTGACCATCTCCAGCTGATTAAATTTTGGCCGTCCCATGCCATCCGGGAAGGGGGTCTGCAGCGGGGCAAAATTTTTTGGCTCCGCCTTACTTACAGCCAGCACGCAGTGTTTGCGTCGCATCTGAGCGCTTTTTTCATGTTATCATTATTCTTGTCGCTGCATGCACTTTACACAGCAGAATCACAGTACATATTTTAATTACAAACATCCTGCTGCAACATTGCTAAACACACACAACACACTCCATTTTAACGGCCATTTTTCCAGGTGAACCCCGGTTAGCCAGTTGCTCCCTTGATTTTCCTCCATTTATTCCTAAACTGCACATCCTTTTGGGACAGGCCTAAACTTTTCACATCAGACTCGGCACAATCCACCTAGTGATCAGCTGTAACACTGGTAAACAACGTCGTAAATGAAAACCAACAGAGCATGAGAAAGACCAGACCTGACGAAGACGCGATCACAGTAGGTGTCTGCAGGGCCAGTACGAAGATCTGACGCATCACGAGCTACCAGCATCTCTTTCACCCACTCCAGAAACGCATACAGACGCAGAATGCCGGCGTCAGCCATCGACTCCACAAAGTTAGCATCTTCCACGCTGTCACCAGCATCCGCGAGGGAGAAACGCATTCCTTCAACAGAGAACATTTAAAAACATTACGTACCGTACTCACAAATGTTATTAGATACTGTTATCAGCTATGTCGTGTCTCAAAAAAACATGGCCCATATAAACTTCTATAACTGAAAGGAACTTGAATTGATATTCATATTTTTGGGACAGCATAACCTGAAAGTCCTAGCTTTTAAGGTTATGCATTAACTTCCCACTTTACCTCAGACATGTAATTATACTATCCAAAATAACACAAACAACAGAATAAGCATGTTTTCCTCTCTCGACTATTATCAGCCGCATCTATGTCTTAATTTTTAGCAGTCTCTGAGACTTTGCTCGTTTCAACTCTTACATGAAAATTCTTTCGACAACTTTTGGAGCAATGTACCCTTTTAGCAAGTAAAAATCTTTAATTAAATACAGTCCTGTTGATTAACCGACATGTTTACTAACATAGCAGTAACGTGTGAAATATGAAATTTCTTCTGCTGTGACAAATTCTAAAGTCAGCAGACATGAGACAGGGTGAAAACTGCTGCATGAATTTAGATACCATAGTCTCAGAATATAGTGTGCCAAAATCTATGCTGCACTCCAGTCTCGGACCCTACCAGCCGACGACACCTACGTTTGGCCAATCACCATCACCTGACTGTACCACGTTACTGGCTCAGTACCTTTGGTCGTTGAGCCTTCTCTGTAACAGGCCCGACAGTCTGGAACTCTCTGTTGGACAGCCTCCAAAACCCGGTGCTCAGAAGCAGTAGCTTCAAGCAACTATTGAAGATAAACTTCTTCAACTGCTGCTCAGCACACTCAGTGCAGTACAGATGCTTTAGGACTCTACAGCTATATATATATATATATATATATATATATATATATATATATATATATATATATATATATATATATATATATATATATATATATATATATATATATTTA
>Ga0049107_10000689_pt1 | contig 10828 bp, 10 predicted proteins | sample WorMetilPIANOSA1_FD_61187 | JGI IMG/M metagenome (GOLD analysis project Ga0049107, IMG submission 61187) | Marine gutless worms symbiont microbial communities from Max Planck institute for Marine Microbiology, Germany - Olavius ilvae PIANOSA.1 | ecosystem: Host-associated > Annelida > Digestive... | reverse complement strand
CGAATAATTCACCCAGTTACATAGTACGCTATCAAATGAAAACGTGAAATGGTATTTCCTTGACACTTCGTACAACAGTTGGCCCATAGTGTGACGTCATCCACAGCAACTTTGCCTTTGCAGTCGGCGTGGATTTGCATCTCCACAGAGTGCACTTTCTAGTTTGATATCTGATCTAGTGGTGTGAGATGACTTGGCTTGGTAACACGTATTCCTGTCAATGTCAGTAACAAGCCTGAATTTGTCGTATGCACCTACGCATATCAGAGTTGTCTACACTTTGTTGTATGCTCAATGTTACTGGAATAATTATGTGTGAAGGTGGTACTCGACTGCCGACGTACATGTTTTGAGTGTCTGGGGAACATATTCCCTGTGTTGCCATGGCAAGACATAATGCAGCTGTACTGTGTGCAAGAGCCAGCCGAGATTGTAACACGACTTCACTTGTGTCTGTTCACACTGCTTGTTCACCTCGGTAGTGAGCGCGCAGTTGTGGAGGTGCGTATGTCACTGTCACTGTCATTGTCACTGTCATTGTCATTGCACCCGTTACTACTGTTTCACATCTCACCTTGCCCTGAAGGCACAAGATAGTCATGCACATTCATGTAACACATTTATGGCATGATCCTTACTGCTGCTCGCTCGTTGTACTTGACAACCTTTTCACTAAAGTCAGCGGCACTTGATGAGGTAACCAAATTACTCACACTTGATAAACATTACCCCATGAGTCCAAAACAGGACACCCCACTCTTGCCCGTAACTTCGCCAAATGTTGACCAATTTTCGAAATTCCTACACCATCAGACTCAGCAGTAAACGTGTAAAGTAAGTAACTAAGTAAGTAAGTTTGAGTATTTGTAGTTGGCGCCGAACTCACAGAACAGTCTACAACGGCTCCGGACGACGGCGCAAAGCCCACCTGCCAGCAGCTTAGACTACTGCTGAAACAGATGGGCCTTGAGATGATGCTTGAAAGAGCACAGAGTCGTATCTGGTGTTCTGAGTTCAGCTGGCAGACTGTTCCATGTTTGTGGTCCAAGCTGACCGTCTCTCAGCCCCGTCTGGTGACTACTTGATGGCAATGCTGCGCTGACCAGTGGCGGTCCGGGTGTGGGACCAGCAGAGTCCCAGACGTCGTGGAACGCAGTTGCTGGCGACCATACACGGAATGGGCCATCACACACAGGTCCGCCAAATAGCGAGGGGCTGCATCATGCACGGCACTTCCACACAAGCATCGCCGTCTTGTAGATGATTCGCTGGCATACTGGAAGCCAGTGTAGGCTAACAAGAACCGGCGTGATGTGGTCGTGGCAACGAGCTCCGGAGACCAAGCGGGCTGCCGCGTTCTGCACAGACTGGAGTCGCCGAAGATAAACATCAGCGACCCCAGCAGAAGAGAGTTGCAGAAGTTGACTTGACAACTGATGAAGGCCTGGACTAAGGCGCGTGTCGCCTCGGTCGTCAGAGATTGGCAAACGGACCGCAGCTGACGTAGCCGGAAAAAAACCTGCACGGCAGACAGACGAGATGTGTGTAGCCATTGGCAGCTGACTGCCCAAAATGACATCTATATCATTTGCAGTCGACACTATGTCAACCGTTGAAGACGACGTAGTGGTCGCCAGAGAGAGCTGAGAGACGGTCAGCTTGGCTAGTTGATGCCGTGATCCAAGCCACATCAGTTGGGTTTTCTCGGCGTTCAGCTTCAGACTATTCTGCCCCATCCAACAATCAAGTCGCTCGATACATTTGGCCAAACGTATTGCGGCTTGCTGACTCTCGACCACTGGAGCACTGATATATACTTGTGTATCATCCACACATAAAGATCCCACCACATCTCAAACACATCGCTACCTTGTGAAAAGTAAATGTCAGGAAACTAGCAATAATCTGAAACAAATGCCTTGTTTAACAATAAATTTAACTTCATTTATTAGAGATAACAACGTTTTGACTAATATGTGTCAAAGTGAATATTGAAAATATCCTCCTGTAACTCAAATGCAGGCATGGAGACGTCTGCAGCACTGGTCAATAGCATCGTCAATAACGCTCTGTTACACTCCAACTCACACATCAATCAGATGCTGCCTCAAATTATTCATTATCCTGCACTTTTGTCTAGTAAACTCGTTGTCCCAGACTTTATAACCTACTGAAATGAGGTAGGGCTGTTCGATGGCCACAAATCTGGAAGTTCATAGGGGTGACCATGATCTCTTAGATTATTGCACTTCCAGATTGTGGACAGCGAATGATGCACAGAATGTCGGAGTAAACGCAGCTTGTGGAAAACTTCATGACCAGCACAATCTATCAAAAATGATAATGTGAGATCACAAGGTATATATCGCTTCAGATGTCTGAAGATATCCATAATCCTGTTTATAAGCTCATGACAGATAATCTGCAACTGCTGTTAAGTAACATGCTAATTAGATCAATTTTTGAACACTGAGGTTTCACAAGGTAGTGTAATGATGCATTTATGGTGTGATGGGATCTGTAATGATCGATTAGTTATACAATCACTGCTGAGTCCGATGGTGAAAGAATTTTGAAAATCGGTCAACACTTGCCGAAGTTATGGGCAATAATAAAGTGTCCTATTTGTTGACTCACGGGGTAGTTATCAAGCTGTATATTGGTTTTATGATGGGAAAGACCAACATCAGTTGGACCGTACCGCCTGACATAACTGAGTGCGCTGTGTGTACTGTCTATCTGTTTGCACTGGCTACAGTTACCAGGAGGAACTTGAGACGTTAGGTTGATCTAGAGAGGATGCCAGGCTCTTTAGCACGCCATGTGAGACTAGCCTGGTGGCTGATTAGCATTGCAGCAAGCCGCTGAGTTACAGCATTGTCACGGCATCAGCACAGCATTTCCCTGTCTCCTGGCCTGGATATCAACTGCATACTTCATAAACAAACTGGAAGTGCAATAGTGCATATGCTGTGATGGCATTGAACCATAGCGTTGCACAAATGACATTAAACAACTGGCTTTTATAGTTCCTGCCATGTATTTGTGATGAAGCTAGTTTCATCTGCATGTCATCATAAACTTCATCCATTATTCTTTCAACTCCATTCTCATGCAGTGAAGTCTACCTGCCACTGCCAGCTCCAATTCCATATCTCAGTTAATAATAATAATAATAATAATAATAAAGAGACATTTCAAAACGCTCAGTTACTCCTCCAGTCATCAGGGATTCTCCCTTGAACTACTGTCAAATTGCACAGAGATGTCAACCAATCCACACTACAATCTTCTTCAGCTATAAACATTTCCGACACAATTCCTGTACGCTTTGCCTTTCTTCATCATTCTTAGAGCTTTCGAAATTTCATCTCTTCTAATCAGTTCACATGGTCCCTCTACTTTTTCACAGGTTGTGGCATTATCCCATGTGTTCTCCTCATTCAGCAGTTTTTCCATACACTTTCTCCATTCCTCCTTCACTTGATCATTTTCTACCAACACTTTTCCACTTGCATCTTTGACACAATTTACTCCTACTACATCCTGGTGGCAGTAATAATCGAATAAATATGAATGACAGAAATGTGTTACTCAAACTCCTTTATTACTGGACTATTAATATCGCCAGCTGTGTGCAACATTTCTGATAGTATGCAGTGTTTTCATTTAATACAGAGCCATGAGCCATTGCCATTGCTATCATGGAAAACTAACATTAAATGATATTTGTTGTTGTTGTTGATGTTGTTAGTTTCATGACTTGTTGCATAAAGAATTTCAGTTATTAACTGCAACAGGTAGAGTGTCACCTGCTGATGATGGTTGCAGAACACATCTCTGGCGCAGTTGTTGTCGTCAAGTGACATATTTATGTGGGAGCACGTTGACGACTGTAGCTATGACAACGCGGTGCAGTGGTTTGTTGACACTTGTCGTCCACACTGTGTCATAGCAGAATGCACGGCCAGCGTCGCTCAAGTTCTCATGTAAGTCATTCTTTACTTTACACTCGGTAGGACTGCGATTCTGTGTTGACAACAACAAACAACAAGAAACTCCCATAACGGCCCCTAATCGCGGTAAGCTGGATGAACCAGCACGAGAAACGTGCAATTCGTACTCACCTCACAGCATCACTGTCACTGTCACTGTCACTGTCACTGCAGTTCCCTCTAATCATTGCCTCCATTTACTGTGATCCATAGCATCACTCATTTTTAACTGCAAATCATTCACATCCTTGTTTACTATGTTCTCGTGGCCTCCCTCTTTGTCTGTCACACACACAGACACACACACACACACACACACACCACCACCAATGACTCATATGGGTACCAGTGGGCTTTGAACCCAGGCTCGCTGGGCGCAATTAACCACTGCTTCTTTGACTTCACTCCACACGTCCATCTATTCAGTGTCTCATTTCTTAACCACTGAGCCACGGCTACTTCTTTGACTTCACTCCACACGTCCATCTATTCAGTGTCTCATTTCTTAACCACTGAGCCACGGCTGCTTCTTTGATTTCACTCCACACGTCCATCTATTCAGTGTCTCATTTCTTAACCACTGAGCCACGGCTACTTCTTTGACTTCACTCCACACATCCATCTATTCAGTGTCTCATTTTGTTAACCACTTAACTTAATGGATTTTGCCATGTACTTATCGTGCAATTGCCTTACGACAAATATTGCATCGTTTTACTGTTACCTGGCATATAACCAAACTGCATATCATCTATCTTTTCCTGTTGCCTATTTCTTGCTCAAACACTCTTTCTACCACTTTCATAGCATGTTCTAGCAGTTTAATGCCCCTGTATGAATCACAAACCAAAGGATCGTCTTTGCTGTTATAAACTGTCCTCGCAAAAGTGATATTTGCTGTTTTCTATATTTGATTTATCACCCTTACACCATGTTTTAAACTGACAAGTTTTTTACATTGATATTTGCTGTTTTATTACCAACTTTTACATTGGATTGTGAAATCAGATCACGTGACCTGATCACACCAACTTGATGGGTAATTTGTCATGCGATGGCTAATACTTGTGATCAATATATTTACCAAATATGAAGTTTCTATGTTTAACCGTTTCAAAGATATAAACGGGTTCCAAATGTTTCAAAAGGGTCACGTGACCCAAGCCACGCCCCTTTGGAGATCAATTTTTCATCAGCAGACACAGGGCTTCATGTAATGTGTAACTGTACAAAATTTGGAGCGCGTATCTTTGTCTATTCAAAAGTTATCGAGGGGTCCCAAATTTTAAATTTAGGTCACGTGACCCTGGCCACGCCCATTTTAGGGATCATTTGTCATCTATGGCAAATACTTGTTTGTTGAATATGCCTACCAAATATGAAGTTTCTATTAGGGACCTGCGGAGCTTCGACATTCTCTTCGAAATCGAATCGGACGTCCCGATTCAAATTTGATTCGAAGGTGACGTGCCAATTCGAAAATTTCGAATCGGCCGCACATGCCGTGTGCTGTCATACCACAAACTACGCTCACTCATTGTTCAACAAAAACGTCAACCTTTGCGCCGTTTGTACATTATCAGCAAGTTATAGACACATAGACCTATAGCTTTATTTTTATTTAGTAAAACATACACAAAGGGCCGAACGGCCACTAAAATGTGCACAATACAACAGTGCTGTCAATATTTCGTGTATAAGTTCAACCGTGCATTGTGAATTGTCTTTTAAAAGCTGACAAACTACTAAAATCAACGCCAGACGGCGACAAACTGTTCCATACGGACACAACTCTTTCAGCAAAATAATGTTGTCTTATGTTTATGCGGCAGTTATTCGCAGATAACTTGTACGGATTATCTCTCGTGACATTATTCACACAACGTAGGCCTAATGTAAAAAAAACTTACGAGAATCAATATCTGAAGGATGACTATATCCACGGAGCCGTTTAGTAAATCGCCGCTGGACAGATTCCACCTTAAAAATCTGATAGCTGTATTGTGGCAACCACACAGGAGGAGCGTATTCAAGCAATGGTGTGACGTAGACGTTAAAGGCACGCATCATAATTTCTGGATCACACGACACAAAACATTTACGAATCAAATAAGCGCACAAGTTTGCTCTAGCAACTATGCCATCTATGTGAGCGTTAAACTTCAACGCGGAGTCCATCACAACGCCTAGGTCCTTCACTTCATTCACATAGTCAACACATATCCCATATAATTATTGACATGTTGGTACACAAACCGTTCGATTTCCGTTCAATTTCCATATAAAATCACAGAACATTTCTTGATAGAAATAGGCATTTGCCATTTGACAGACCAGTGACCTATACTGTCAAGTGCTTCCTGTAAATTGATAATATGAGCGTTCGCTTTCAGCACTGTATACAACTTGACATAGTCGGCAAATAGTACACATGTTACATCTTCCTTTATAACCTTGACTATACTGTTAATATACAACAGGAACAAAATAGGCCCGATACAACTACCTTGAATAACTCCACTATTGATGTTCACTGGGCCAGAAACAGCACTGCCAATCCTAGTATGCTGCTGCCTATCAGATAAAAAAGACTTGATCCATTCTAACAGGTTACTGAATACTGAATACTGAACATTTATTGACATATTTGCAACAAAAATAGCTGAATGGCTGAATATAAAATAATAAAAAGAGTGATCAAAACCAATACAGTCAATCAATACAATCAAGTATGTAAAAACGACAAAACTATATACTGCTACAGTTCAGTTTGATTTAAAACTATGAGATAAAAAGGGAGAAAGGTATATACAGAGGTAGGCCTAGTTCTATAATAGTAATAATAAAAATAATAATAATAGCTGTTAATAATTGAAATTGCCAACATGTGTAAAATGAGACGGATGGATGTTAACTGTTGGCAATCCTGTTCTGGTAGTGAGAAAGGCCATATTGTACGAGGGAACAGTATCGCTTTGTACGGGTAGACGGTCTTGGGTAAATTTCGTACGATCTAAGCCTAGATGTAACTGCATTAGATCGGGGTGGGAGAAGGAGATGATGTAAACAGGATGTAGGACTGGTAATACAGAGAAAAAAATGGCGAGAGAGGTCGTCTCTACGACTGGACAACGACGTGAGGTTTGTAGCAGCTAGCATGTAGGAGTATGGCATTCCGTGGGTGAAGTGAAATATGATGTGACTAGCGCGTTTCTGTATGGATTCTAGCTCCTGAGTCTGTGTTTTTCTGAGGGCATAGTGCCATACAGGTGCACAATATTCAAGTACAGGTCTTATGACTGCAATATAGAAATGAAGGAGGTGGTGTGTGGCAAGTCCTGCTCTTTTAACCTGCTTCAGGAAATATAGCCTGCTGGAAGCTTTATGAACTATAATGGTAGTATGGTTGGCCCATGAGAGTGACGAATCGATGTGCAAACCAAGCAACTTAAAGGAAGTAACCCTATCAATGGTACCAGTAGGTGTGGTAAGGAATGGTAGGTTTGAACGAGCCAAAGGACCGAGTATCATCTCCTTGGTTTTGGTTGTGTTTATTTCCATGTTATTTTCATTTGCCCAGGAGAGAAGATTTGATTTTTAAAAAGTTGACATTTCGGTGTTGGCGTGTTTTGGTAATAATTCTGTGAGGGTAGTGTCATCCACATATTTGTATACTGGGCATCCATTGGATAGATCATTAATAAGGACCAGAAATGACAAAGGTTGCCAGCAATACCAAGGGAAGCAAGTCTAACTAACAGCTTGATATGACAGACAGAATCAAATGCTTTCTGGAAATCTATATAAGCAACTGCCACAGAGTGATGGTTCATGATAGCGCAGGTCCAGTCATTTAGACAATATAGCAAGTTGAAAAAAGTACAGACAAAAAAAAACAGAACATACAACGTAGCATGCAGTAGGGTAGTAGGCTTACACATTATTAAATACACAACTTCCACATGACAATCGGCATTGAACATGTAAACGACTACCCCCTGATTCGATTCGAGATTTGATTCGAATGGAAATTTCCGATTCGCAGGTCCCTAGTTTCTATCTTAAATTGTTCCATAGATATTGAGGGGTCCCAAAATCTCCATATTTATTTACAAAATTTGCATTGCGCATGCGCGATATCACGTGATACATAAGTAGTAGGTGATTTCTAATCCCATATTTGGTTTTCTCATACCCATATTTCCTGTTCAGTATGCAACCTTTATAGAGCTATCATCAATAATAAGGGGTGTTTCCTATTCACTCCCATGCGAAATAATAGCATTATTCGGCCCATTGAAAAATAGTTTTGGGGTAAAAAGGGGGAAGATTTGACTCCCTGTTCAAACTGACCCCAAAGGAACACACCCACCACCGAAAGACATTTTTGGGTGCATTGAGCGAAATCCACGCTTCTTAGGGTGAGTTGTGGATGCGTTGAACGAACCGAAAAAAATGAAAGAAAAGCACGCTGGGTACAACTTCACCCATATGCCCACCCCACCCTCCATTAGCGGCGGCCACCATATTTTGCATGTGGGGTCGGACTGTAGATCAAGCATGCCAAATTTCAGGTGAATCGGTTCAAGAGTTTCGGAGCTCCAGGGGACCGAAAATAAATAAATAAATAAAATAAAAAATGACCCTTCTCCATTGACTTGGCACATCGCCGTTACAACAGTGTACGCACTAACGTGCTACACTGTGATTATGCTGATACTGTTTGACCTAGAGCGACCACAGCTGGCAAGGTAACACGTTATTATTATTATTATTATCATCATTATTATCACAAGCAGCGCAGTAGCGCAGCACTATGTTAACAGCGACACCTCAAGTCAATGAGAGGGTCGGATGTTGACCCATACAGAATCGAAACCCTTGAATCGATTGTCAAAAAATTGGCACAGTTGATTAGGTCGTCGGACGACACCACATGCCAAATTTAGTGACAATCCATTCACCGGGGACTTGTCAGCATCAGCTGAGCTTCTTGTACAATTCTAGCCTCCTCCATATCTCCGCAGTGGGAAAAAGCCATGCCCCTCACATTTCACACATAAATTACCTAGCCTCCTCTTGCCTTGATATCAAAAATTTACCGTTAGTGGGCGTGATGCTGATGGTATGAAGTACATAAACCTTAACAAGCTGTGCGCGTGGCGACACAATATGCCTCCACCCCCTGCAAGTTGACAATATCTTCGCATTTATTCGCCAGGTGACACCTGTTCCGGCATATTGGCTATTTAAGACATCAGCAACAAGTTGACCTTTGACCTTTGACAAAAGTGGTGTCCGAGTCACGTGTGACGTTGGCTACCTCTTTGCGTATTTTAGTCTTCCTAGGCCTCTCTGTTCTTAAGTTAGGCCCGATGTACGCGACAGACAGACAGACAGACGTCAGACAAAAGCATCGCTTAATGCATCTGGCCTATGGGGGTGGAGGCATAATAAAACAGCAAATATAAATGTACAAAACTGCACTTTATGCAGGTGTTAATGACGACATGTAGAATCTAAAACAGCAAAAATCATAAATGGTGAACAACTGTGTCTTTTGTAGCCCAACTTTCAGGGTCACTGAAGGTCATTGAAAGTGTCAACATGGATCAATAGGCTACATGTTACTTACTACCTATTAGTGATCCACTGTAACCGTGGACCTATCTCGAAGATAAACTGCGAATGTGGTCAGAAATGCAGATTTTTCCTTATATCAATGTTTAGCACCCCCGTTGAGGGTCTTTTGGAATTTTGTAACACTGGTTGGGCTACAAAAAAACTTAGTGCTACCATGTTGTGAAAAATGTTGATGCCATGTGCATTCGTTTGGACTCAATACAACAAGACAGACGAACTGAAATCCTGTGTCATTATCAGCATGCTAAACCGCGATAAAAACTGCGGTTGAATGACAGTCAGTTATGTTCGTTGAGTGTCTGTATGCTGACAGACCGTGCTTGACAAATGTGTGATGAATGAGTATTGGGTTAAGCTGTGATTGCTTCTGTGCAGACTGCTGAAACTGGTAGCTGGATTTTATCCACGGCAGAGCACCAGCTCATCGCCAGCAGTGGGAAGCGAGCTAAGGAAACACTGCAGCTATGTGCGCTGCGTCATACAGCTGGTCTGCCGATGTGCTCATGAACGTGATGCCAACTTGAAGGTGTTGTCACGTGTTGTCAGCAATCTCGTCGCTGAAACAGAAGCAGTTACTGCCAGCAGTGAGTCATTACACGACGTTTTAACTCCGTCACATTGTCTGTCTGCACTGGCACACAGCTACCAGTAGAATCTTCATCATCATTTTAGTCTGATGTGTGACAAAAGCCGTCTGGAGACCTTTCCCAGCGCCCAACCAACAGCATTATTTCTTCGTTCTGTTGCATAGACTTGATGACTTAGACAGAACTGGTGAACAACACAGCACTGAACTCGTGTGCAGTTTCCGTGTAGAAACTCACTAATTTCTTCTACTCCACTTACATTTGAATTGCACAGTGATGTTGATCCGTTGGAAATTAGTAGCAGAGATACAGCCATGCAGTAGTAAACATACGCGTTTGTTGTGAATTGCTGCTAGTCACAAGAGTCTGTGACATTGCATAGGAGAATGCTGTGAATCATGTACATGAGCGATATACGTCAGCAATGTGAAAGTGGACTGCGACAACATACTGCTGTGACGCTGTTAAATGTGAAAGTGGACTGTGACAACATACTGCTGTGACGCTGTTAAATGTGAAAGTGGACTGTGACAACATACTGCTGTGACGCTGTTAAATGTGAAAGTGGACAGTGACAACATACTGCTGTGACGCTGTTAAATG